>Ga0209725_1000477_pt1 | contig 24741 bp, 21 predicted proteins | sample I18A1metaG_FD_184145 | JGI IMG/M metagenome (GOLD analysis project Ga0209725, IMG submission 184145) | Lake sediment bacterial and archeal communities from Gulf of Boni, Indonesia to study Microbial Dark Matter (Phase II) - ​I18A1 metaG... | ecosystem: Environmental > Aquatic > Freshwater > Lake...
CTAGGGCATCAGCTCGCATTCAACCCGGAGCTTCTAACAGCACCAAAGTAGATGTAGCTGGGGGCGTCAAGCAACTGATGATTAGAGTGGCTTGGCAAGGCAGCGAACTTGATCTTCACGCCATTGCACCAAATGGTATGAGGTACGAAGCCGAAGCTCTAGGCCAACACGAGAAACGCATCACTGTAGACAACCCAATGGGAGGCGCTTGGCAGATTGTTGTGTACGGAAAGAACGTTCCTGCCGAAGGCGAAGTCTTCTTCCTAGAAGCCTACAGCTCCTCGGCTAGTCCCCAGCTGCCGGTGCAACTCATCTTGCTTGTCTGCTGCTTGGCAGCGATAGCTCTAACTGTCATAATACTGGTCTTGCGAGCCAAGAGGCAAACATCGAGAATACGCTTATATTGAGTGGGCATGACACTTTCGGCCCGGCTCAGGGGCCGTCGTCTAGCTTGGTCTAGGCAGCGAAATGTCGCCAACAGGATACCAGTACGCTTGCTTGAGCGTGGTGAACCTGGGGCGCTGGCGACCTCGAACAAAGAGCACGTCGAGGCCAGAAGTCGCGAGTTCAAATCTCGCCGGCCCCACCACTCCTACCAGCGATCCTGCGAAGCTCCTCTTCGAAATTTGGCATGTTGTTCCCTTGTGGTCCTGCAATCTTGATAGAATACGAGCTGAAAGTTCTTTCGAGTAATGGTTCTGTCAAGTTGACGGTTGATCGAGCTGTGGAGTGGAGCTGCAAAAAATACATTGATGGAAGGATTGAATTTACCGATAGCATATTCTACGGGTCACTGTTGGTTATGCTGATGACGGTTTTCCAGAGCCGCGAGAAGAATTCTGGAACCGTGAAGGAAATCGTACCATCAACCGGCTTTTTACAGCCCGATTCGGTGCCCTGATCAACCGCAGACTTCATAGAACCCGAGTAGCAGACTGGGAAGTAGCCTTAAATACATGTACGTACGCCTACGTACAAGTATGAAGACCAAGCTGACTGTCTCAGTCGACAGGAAGATCCTGCAAGACGCGAAGGCGGAAGCTGACAAAAGGCACATACCAATTTCAGGACTGATCGAGAACTTTCTAGAGTTCTTCGTGAGGCCGCACGTCTATTGTTTCAAGTGCGGTGAGAGATTCGAGGCTCCAGACGCACAGGTGTGTGCGAAATGTGGGTGGTTGATCTGTCCGAAATGTAAGGTCTGTAGGTGCGGACTAGGCGAAGATGCCAGTGTGACTGCCTATCACATGAGGAAGGTGTATGAGCAGTTGCTGGGGGGAAGATTGAAGTGAATAGGACACGACAGATCGCTGAGATAACTACCTTCGCAACGTTGTATGCGGTAGTCACATGGGTTTTCGCACCGATCTCATATCAAGTTCTCCAGTTTCGACTTTCTGAATGCCTGAAGAGCATAGTGGTCAGAAGGAGGCATCTGATATGGGCGTTTGTGGTCGGCAATGCTCTGAGCAATGTTATGAGCCCTTTCATCGGGCCGTGGGAGCTCCTTTGGATGCCGTTTGTAAATGTGCTAGGAGCGGGGTCGGCGTGGGCTTTAGGTCATAGATTTCAGAGTGTTAAGGGCTTGGCGTTGGGGGGTGCTGTTTACGCGATCTGGGTGGCGTCTGGTGTTTCATTCATGCTGTACTGGCTTTTTGGGGCGCCTGCGATTTTGACCTTCATCTACATTTTGATCCCAGAAGCCATCTTGATAGTAGGCTTTAGTCCAATCATGAATCAGGTCAATGAGAGGATCATCAAACGCATAAGGTAGGTTGACAACTGGTCCTTGAAAACGGCATACGCGATCCAGACGACTCTTCAAGAGCAGAATCGCTCGCCTAGCTCTTAGCGAGCATGCTTTTAGGTTATGACTTTCCTTCTACAGTTCCTTTCACAAGCGCGTTCAGGATAGGCTCGGAAGAGAGCCAGTCCTCTCATATTCTCTTCTCAAAAGCTTGATTGCGAGACTGATCCCTTGCGATTTGCTGGTGAAGATTCCCTTCCTGACTTGTTCTGCAACCCAAGCGATCAGCTCCTTGTTTATCGTTAATGAAACCTTCTCGAGGTCCCTTCCTGTTCTTCTTCTGCTAGGCAAGGTTGTTCGGTTTGATGGTTTGAGAGATGCTTTAAATAGCTTAGCTGCTTAGTCCTACTTTATCCTACTAAGTAGGATAAGTGAGAATATGAGTTTTCAAGTATTTGAAACGGAAGGAAACGCGAGAGTAGGATCGATAAGAACTGCGCACGGCGAAGTCAAGACTCCGACAACCTTTCCTGTACATAATCTGGGAGCAGACGGCGGATGGAACACCCCAATGTACTGGCGACTCTATCCTGACATCAACACAGCTATGTTCAACACATACAACATCTTCTGCAACTTACGCAATGTTCGCAGAAAGATAGCTGCCGCTGGAGGAGTGCATAATCTAATTGGTTTTCCGGGCGTGGCGTTCCTTGACAGTGGAGGATTCAATGCTCTGAACGGGTCGATAAACGCAAATGAGCAAGAGATCTTCAGAATCCAAAGGGAAGCGGGAGCAGACATAGCATCCACTCTGGACTATCCCTTCAAGATGAGATCAGACCTCGCGATTCCTGAGAAGATAATGAGGTCCATTGAAAACGCGCGAAGAATTGGAAAAGAAAAGCGCAAAGGAAAGTTGGTGCTTTACGCCTCAGTTCATGGCGATGACCCGCTGACCATTCGAAATGTGCTTCGACACCTATCGAAGTTCAAGAGATTCGATGGATACGCGATCGGAAGTCTTCAGCCAATACGAAGCGATTTCAGTCTAGTAATAGATTTGGTGCTGTCAGCGAGACAGGCCATAGCGAATGAACCCTTACATGTCTACGGTCTTGGAGGGCCACTCACGATTCCTCTTCTGGCTTATCTCGGTGTTGATTCAACCGACTCCGCGTCGGCAATTGTCTGTGGAGGGAATCGCGTATACTTTGTCCCTGGGAGGTCTTGCACCTCCATGAACAGTCTGAGTCGACTGCGGGAGCTGCCGTGCAACTGCTCTGTGTGCGCCTCGAAAACGTTCAAGGAGATAAGAGGAAACCGCAGTCTCTTGACGCTCCACAACATTTGGACAATTTGGCAGGAACTCAAACAGGTAAGATTTGCCATAGCTGAGCACAGACTAGAGACCTACCTGAAAGAACGATATTCGTCAACTCCGGTCATCAAGAAGGCATTCGAATACGCGAAGAGAAGACTGGAGCACTTTCTCTAGGAGGATACAATATGGCAAGATCGATCAAGCCGCTAACCTTGAGGAGAGTCGTAGAAGCAGCAGATCTCGCCTCACGAGAGCCCTGCATAGACGCCAATCTCCTATCTCGTAAGCTCGAAGTAAGAAGAAGACGCGCAAGAGAGATTCTCCTTGAGCTTGAACAGATGAACCTACTATGTAGAGCCGGAAACGGTTTCTCAGCAACTGATCTTACCCACAAATTGCTGGAATGCTATGAGAAGGAAGACTGGCATAGCATCCATGACATCTTCTGCGAACACAACATCTTCTATCGTCTGCTCGTAAACACTCTATCCGACAGTTCCGTTGCTCTCAGCAAACATGAGTTGCTGCAGAAACTTTCAGCAGTGGGCGATTTGAACTTCAACGTCACGAGCATAGACATTGTATGCGATTGGGCTGAACGGCTGGGATCTGTTCAAAGAAACCTGTATACCAATGAATACTACCTTCTTTCGAAACAGCAACCCCAGAGTTTCTCCTATGAAGCAGAACGATGCTACGCCAAGTTGAATGTCGAATTAAGACCAGGTCTGAGGCTGGAATATGTAGAAATCTCCAGATTGAGAGAGGAGACATGCGAAAACCTGAGAATGGCAAGAGAAGCCTTCGACAAGAATCTTGAATCTATGCTTCAGAGTAGAGTTGGAGAAGTAGATCTCTGCGGCGGCCCAGTCACAACTTCCGCCAAAAAGATTCCGTCAACTCTCAAAATAATCGAGAGAACTGGCAAACAATCTATTTTGTCACCAAGGTACTCGGTCGTCAAAGAAGGGAAAGGCATCGAAATATCGGGTAAGCTCTACCACTACGTCGCCTTCTTTCATAGCGGTGAATGATATGGGAGCTCTTACTTTCACCAGAACGCAGAAGAACTACGGGAAATTCTACTTACGGAGCAATCCGTTTCCGCACGCTGGAATTCCTGAAGAGAATCCGGGCTTCTGTGCGGATAGGGAGAAAGAACTGGCATCTATCTCGGAGACGATATTGACCTCTCTGGACGGTCATTCCGTGCATCTGGCATTGCTTGGGGGATATGGCAACGGCAAGACTCACACGCTGAAATATGTGAGATCTGAGATCAACCGACAATTGAACGGAAACGGAAGTCCAAAGGCACTGGCCTCATTCGTGATGACTCCGGGCCTATCCTTCGTTGACCTATACCGCAACTTCATGCAAGATCTTGGCCTTGATTTCTTCCTGGACAGAGTTTGGGAGCTACTGGGGATAATTGCCGTCGAGGAGATTGAACTTAGAAAGAAAGTTTTTCAGAATTTGAATCGAGAAGTGAAGCAGAAGATCAGGAACGATCCGAAGATAATAAGAGAATACGTTGACGAAGGAACAGTTCTGCTCTCATCTCTGACCAAGGCCTTCAGGGAGAGGCTACTGTCAATTGTGAAATCTGTGGACGTGGCCAACGCCTTCCTACAACTTCTGGCTGAGGAGACTTCTCTTCTGGCTTGGAAGTGGATCAGTGGAGAGCAGACTATGCATGAGCAACGCAAAGAAATCGGAGTGGTCTCAGCAATCAACACGGATGACAAAGCTTTGAGCGTGTTTCTGGACATCAGGTCCATATTGAGGGAGCTGGGTTACCATGCACTGTGCCTTCTAATCGACGAGTTCGAGAACATCGAAACGCTCTTTGCTCAACAGAAACAACGGTTTCTGAACTCGATAAGACATCTGATTGACCTGAACCCGACAGGGCTCTGTCTGATAATCTCGTGCACACCCGAGGTTTGGAAGACGATTGTGAGAGAGTACCACGCGTTCTCTGAGAGAATCTTCAAAGAAGTTCTGCTCAAACCACTGAACGAAGCAACTCTGAGGAACCTGATAGCTGAATATGTTCAAAGACACAGAACAGTACAGATTAGCGACATAGGGCAACTCTACCCCTTCAGCGACGACTCTATACGCCCCTTACTAGAGTTCTCCCAAGGCAACATGAGACGAGCACTTTCTATCTGCAACATCTCCATCGATATCGCCACAGAGACAAACTCGGAGAAAATAACGGGAGATTCCCTGAAGATCGCACTTGAGAGACTGTCCTAGCGGTCGGTCTCCAATTGAAGATTGCTATTGAGGCAGACCTTAGCCTAGAGAATACACTGCTATCTTCGTTCGCGTGTTATCTCTTCAGAGAGACGAAGACGCCAAGGGAAACGATTTGGATAGGACAGGCCGATCCTTTTGAAGGCGTCAGACTCAGGCAGACCGAAGGAATAGTAGAGATAGAGTCGCAAGCAGACTCTCAGACAGTTCTTGACTACTTGACGCAGGACGCGATCGGACTATGGCATAAACCCAATCTGGAAGATGTAGAAACCTCAAAGGCGCTCCAGAAACTTGCTCAGGATATTCTTCCTGGAATAAGAGTTCCTAAACTGCACAAGAATAAGTGGCACGTTCTTCTTTCAGCTTTACTATCAATCCATGCGAAGGTCTCTTACAGTCGCCCTTGGTTCCTAAGCTTGGCAAAGCACAACCTTCGAGAGCTTCGAACAATGAGCCCCTCCGAGCTGAGAGACCATACAAGAAACGTGACTGGGATATCTGCTGGCTTCAGAATGAGATACCTGACAGAGTTAGTCAATGACTTGTTCCAGAAGTACCCGGGCTCGGAAGATCCTCTCGAAGAGTTATGCAAGAGGCCTGCGCCTGAACTCAGGGTTCAGCTACTCCAATTGAGGAACCTTGGGCCAAAGGTTTGCGATTGTTTCCTCTTGAACGCGATAGGTGACTTGTCATCCTCGCCCATCGATGTCCACGTGAGACGCGTCTCAGAGTATCTTGGTATCCTTCCTGCAGGCCTCGCAATGCCCGATCCTTCATACTGTCGAGGGTACGCCTGCTCGAGAGAGGGCCCAGAAGCGTATGGGCTGCCTTCCTGCCCCAGAGTCGACAGAACAGTAGAATATTTGGAGAAGAAGCTTGACCCTTCAGGAACTTGCATGAGGGCAGCCATGACCCACAAGTTCAAACAAGCTGGATGGGTTCAAGCCATTCTCTTCCTCTTTGGGCAGAGATTCTGCACTAGGACCCCAAGAGGAGAGCCCGATTGCTCAAACTGTCCAATGAGGGAGGAATGCTTGAGAGATGTAATTCCTCCTCTGGTCCCAACGCATCGTGTCCGGCTTCGCATAATGAGACCAAGAGTCGCGACTCCCAAGGCGCCTCAGTTTTCTGAGCTTCCTCTTTTTCAATTTTACCCGGAAGTCAAAGATGCTGTTGACATCAAGTCAAGAGAGATCTTTGACAGGATCGGACAGAAGCATCGAGGAGACAAAAATCTGACGGGCACCTGCTCATGGCTCGCGTGTAGGCTAATGAGGCTGCCTGTGCTCATAGATGAGGTAGCTTTGGCGTATTCCATCAGCTCCTCAGACATTCTACATTCCTACGATGAGATCAGAGAACAGGCCGACCTGCATATTGATCTTGCAGATCCAAAGCTCTACATAGAAAGGCTGCAAAGAGCCTTCAAGATTCCGGAAAACGTGATCTCATTGGCGAACCTGCTTGCGAACGCTAGCAAGAGACATTGCCTGAATCCCGTTTCACTGGCGGCCGCGTCCATTTTCCTCGCGGCGCGCGAACTTCACTTCCGTATCCGGCAGGAAGATATCTCCCAACAACTCTCACTTACACAGCCTACTATCAGGAACGTGGCCAAGAGGATTTTGATAGGCAAGAAACATCGCAAGCGAGCGTAATTTACCACATGTGCTGAACTCACTTGAAGGTAGAGGACCCACAAGATGCTAGGTAAGGCAGGTTTCCGCACCGAACAAGACATGGGACAGATGCGTCCTGCCTGGTTTCTTCTGCGTTCTCGCAAATATCAACTGCGCTTTACATTATGCACTGTACTTTTTCTCACCCAATCCACAATCTCAAACGCCGTGATCGGGATCTCCTTGATTTTGCATACTTGGGCCGGATTCTGTACGATGCGGATGCTTCCGTCCCCTCTGACAACGTAGACAAAATACTGCCCTCCCTTCTCTTTGGAGGCTTCGAACTCGTTTTCTGTTAATGTGACTCTAGAGCCGCCGCGTCTAGACTTGACTTCGATGTATCTCGTGTATCCTTTCTTCGATTCAGACAAGATATCATAGCCCTCGGTGCGTTGGGAAACGTCTTTTGGCTTGCGTTTCTCACTTCGCTCAAACCGCATTACTGTCTTCATTCCCCAAGTCGAACTTTCGTGAATGGCTTGGGTCGACGGGACACGCCTGGCTTTCAGTCTGATTGGCTCTGCCGCGCCCTCTGTAAGCAACCGATAGATCGGAAGCAGTTTCCTGAATGTTCTTACGATCTCGTTGACTATGTCTTCTTTAAGGTTGACTATGTCCTTCCGATAGAGTGGTTTTCCTATGTGCACGTATGTATCATGGCGTGGCAAGACATCGATCAGTTTGTCTACGACTGCATCAGAGGTACGTTGTGATGGAATCTTGCGCCAATCTTCATCTTCTCTACTGATTATGTCCAGTTCAAAACCTTCGCCAAGACGCTTCATAGCCTTGATGAACTCCTGTCTTCGCTCTGCCAACCTACCAGCTGCATCCAGTCTGGCAGAACGTGCGTTGTAGGTTCCTTCAATCCAGATCCCATTGATATTCCAGGTAGTCCTGCTGATTTCGAATTGATATTGTACGCCGTACCTCGGATTGCGATATCGCCTACGATTAGCCATTCCAAGCCAAAGATGCTCCCTTAGTTTTCCACCACGTTTCGCAATCCTACATACGTAGTGCGCTTTCTTTTTCTTGAAGTCGTCAAACTCATGTGGTAGTTTTTTGAGCAGGATTGTCTCAAGCGTCTGGAACCTATTCTTCAATTCTTGAATTGACTTTCTGTTGGGTCGGCAATTCTCGAAGTCCTTGGAGGTGAAGCGAAAAGACAACTAGACCACCAGACTCAAACAGTGTTCATGCTGTGCGTACGTAAAGGAAGTATAACAAATCTTGCCGTACGATACATTAGGCTGGAGGCAGCCTAATGTTCAACGATTCAACGTAGAGCCCTATATACGTGAGGATTGTTCTAGGGTATAGCAGCGAGATGGGAAATGCTCTACTACTTGCCCTTCTGGCCGGCTGACAAGATATACGAAGAGTTCGACCCAACCAGTGAGCGAAAAGCCGGCCCAACCAAATACCTCTGGGAGGTCTTTCCCGCCCCACCCATCGACGGAATCCTCGTCTCCAGGGCTAATCTCGAGAAGCATAAGAGTCTCATGAAGAGCGTTGAAGAGAAAGGAATTCATCATGTCCTACGCTTCAAAGGCCCGATCGCTGCTGACTGTGGCGCCTGGGATTACGTAAACGAAAAAGAGCCGCGATACGACCCGGTTGAAACAATCAGATTCTACAGGAAAATGGGATTCGACATAGGAGTCACCGTGGACCATCTCGTTGTCCGAACAATAGAAGATAAGCCAGGGAAAGCACGAGAGTTGACGCCTGAAGAGAGAGAATACCGAATCATGGTCACTCTGGAAAACGCTAAGAAGGCGTTTGACGAGTTTCAGAAAACCGATTATGAATGTATGCGTCTGATTGGCGTAGCTCAAGGAGTAGACCCAGAGAGCTATGCAAAGAACGTACACGAACTAGTCGACTACGGCTTCAGTTACGTTGGGTTAGGAGGATTGGCTCGTCGACCAACCGACTTCGTCGAGAGAACGCTAGCCCAAGTCAGAATCGTACTAAGGGAGTTTTCCAAGAAGGGGAGAAGAGTTGACCTCCATGTGCTTGGAATAGGCAGAGAAAGCCTCCTCGACCTTATGCACACGACAGGCGTTACATCGTTCGACTCAGCCTCTCAGCTGAGACATGCCTGGGTGGCACCGAGCGACAACTACTACCTGGGTGAGAAACGCTACACGGCTATCAGAATGAGAGAGAGATTCGACGACTCGGAAAAGACGAAATTCAAGAAAGCGCTAGGCATGATTGAAGAATTGGAGAAAGGAGAGCTTCAAGGCAAACGATTCGTGGACCAGATCGTTCAAGACTTTCCGCAGTATGATCCCAAAAACCCTCGAGCCAAGAGGGTAGAAGAAACCACACGTGTGAAGGAAGAGGCGCTTTACCCAACATTCGAAGAAAAGCCTTGGCTGAAGTGCGAGTGCCCGATCTGTAGATCGCTTCGGACCCACATCTGCGTTTTTCGGATGAGCGAACGAAACATGCGGAGAGGCTTCCACAATGTCTACCAGTTCCACAAATGGTTGAGAAGCAGATATGCGCGCATCCTAGTCTTCACCCAATGTTCACAGGAAAAAGACAAGACGCCTAGCCTGATGCCTGCCTATCTCAGATACATGCCCAGCCCCATCTTCAAGACCTTCTGGAGCCAAGTAAGTGATCTACCAGTTGAGATTGCAGTATTGTCAGCTAAGTACGGCCTAATAGCTTGGAACCAGCAAATCGCGTACTATGACAAGAAGATGACGAATGAAGAGTTGCCTGCTGTAGAACGGGATTTGCGGGAGAAGTTGAGGAACTACGACAGGGTCTATTTTTCCGGGCTAGGCCTATACAGAGAAGCCGTTCAAAGAATCAGTCCGACCCTATCAGCTCCCGTCAAGATCTTCCCAAGGCCAAGCCTTACCAAAAGGGATAGGCTTGACATAATAGAACTTCTGAAGCAGACGAAGAACCTACGGGCAGAGATAGCGAAAGACATTCTACATTTCAAATCAGACGAAGAGCCACAGAAAGCCATCACAGAATATTCTTAGATTATTGGTGGCTTTGCTGATTGAGAGAGCGCAGACTGGAACCATTCTATCATGACCCTTGTGTATACCCTCTGAATTTCAGGGAAAAGGGAAACGTCGACAGAAAGACGATAATGGGAGCAGGTCTAGTCAGATGTCTATGCCCAAACATTAGACATGACCTATGGAATGTCACGTATGAACTTGTAAACACGGGCGCTCTCCGCAAACCGAGTTCAGGCCAGTTATTGTCAAGCTTGCCCGGCTCTACGATGCATTCAACAAGAGTCTAACGGTGAAGATCAACAAGGCGATCGTGTTGGACAGATCTCTTCTGTCTCAGCCCAAACTTCCTACCTGTGATCCCTTTAGCAGTATCTTCCCAACTCGACGCGAAAAAGAAAATGAAATTAACACATTAGTCAAACGCTGGGTCAGCGAATACAAGGGAAAGGCCAGAATAGGCGTGCGGATTCAGCAACTCGGGGTTGTCGCTGATTTAGTATTCAGATCAAACGGGAAGGAGATTGCTGTTGAGATTATGCGATATCTTTGCGGCGTAAGGGGCAGCTGGGTCATCGCCAAGCTAAGAAGTTTGGGTGCACTAACGACACCTATGGAACTACAGAGGTACGGTTTGGTGGCTCGAGGAGGCATTCTCCTAGCCCACTACGGCAAACGAGAGGTCATTAGCATCGCGAATGACATTTCTGAGACCGCGATCAGGGTTAGAGAATCATCATGCTACTTTCAAGAGAGTCTGCCTATCGTTGCCCTAGTCGATTTGGAACAAAAGAAACTGGAACTGCATGATTTCTCACAGAGAAACTGGCTAGCAAGAGAGTTCTCCTTATTTGGCCTCTCGTCTTTGCGCTTGCATGGATGAGCTGAGTGAGAGTTGGTTCGCACTAGGATAGATCAAATTGAGCGCTATAGGAGCAGTCTGCCGGGCCTGGTAGCGGGCGATGCTTTGGAAACAACGTTAGAGTCCAAGCCGCCTGGTTCATTCACACCGATTAGGGACATACCGGAACCTAATCTAACATCTCCTAATGCGCTGTAGAACACCTGCAAAATCCTTATCCAATTCATCCTCCATATCCCTCACTGAATGTCCGGTGAATAGGTCAGAAAGCCATTCGATGGAGACCTTGAGTCTTGTTGCTTGAAGGAAACATTCATCTCAGTAGCGATCTGAGAAGACTGGGATTTGTGAAAATCTTCGTGTTTCTGACGCGTCCTGTTTCTGCTACGTACACGAAGGATCTTCTTCAGAGATACAAGGGCGAGGTTTCAAACCACAGGGATGATGATCAGTGGCTTACCGATGAAGAAAGATCAAGGAACTTCAAGGGGAAGGGCATAGGAAAGAAGATTGATGTCGTAGAAAACAATCACTTGGAATTGGCAAAGTCATTGAGTTTCTTAAGATCAAACAACAGCTGGTCGAGATTCGGGTACTTATATGCCAGCTTGTATTCCGATGAGGCTGGAACTCCGTGTTTCTTTAAGCCAGAAAAGCTTCAGGAAATCCTTGTCAGGAAAGGGCTCGTTGCCCATTTCGAACTCGAAGAAAAGGTTGTTTTTGCCTCGGCACTACTAACTGCAGATATTGACGGGAGTGCCTCTCTGCTTACTTATTTGCTCGGTGAAGAACGCGGTATGTCTGAGATCATAGGAGCATACCGCAACGGCATCCTGGACACCTGGTACACCCGGAAGAAGCAGTTTGAGCCAGATCCCAAGAAAAGATACAAGTACTCACAAATACTCAAACAGAAGAGTTCAAAGATCCATTTTCGCGAGCAAGTCCAGCCTCGGCTTCAATTTATGACAGATTTGGACCTCGTTTCTGGTGATGGAAGATTCAGATTGACCGGGAAGGGCGCCAGTTTGGCCTTGGCGCTTCAAATTTCATCCGCGGGAGATAGATCCTCCGAGATCGTTCCGCTAGCCTTGCGATCAGAAATACACCTGTGGAACGAAATAGTGAAACTCTATTCAGAAGGCCTTGGGACAACAGACAAAGATCAACTGGACAAGGCTTTCGTGCACGCATCTAGATTCTACGCGAGGATGGGAATGATTCTATTCTCCTACGAGAACGTGTTTCTTGCCACGGCAGCTACGGCACTTAGGAATGGCACTTCACTAGATCTTTCATCGTTTGAAAGATACACTGCGGAGATGGTTTCTCAAAAAAGAATAGTGGTTTCCGATACTGGTCGAAGAGAGAAATATATCAAGATTCTCAGGTAGGTCTCACTCTTTCATTATGCGCTGAACAAGATCCGTCGTTATTACGACCTTGTCCTCAGAGATGGCATCCCCAAGGCAGTCAGTCATGATCTTCAGTATGTCTCTGGGAAGTATAGGCTTCGCTTGACTTGTCTGACTATATTGCTGGAATATCAATCCTACTGCTTCCTCTGTGAACGGGTAGAAGCTGTCTGAGGGTTTCTCAGCTAACCCCTTCCCATGAGTCTTCACAAGGGACTTTATGTCGGCCTTTGGATCTCTCACGGCCCTTAACAATTCCCTAACGAACTGTTTCATAGAATCTGGATCATCGAAAGGCTTCAAAAAGATGTAGTTTTGAGGATAGCCAACCCTGCTCCCCACAGCCGAGCCCGATGAGAAAATCGGTAAGGCATCGTCCAGTCCCGCGTGACTTGTGAAAGCAAGTAGCACAGCGATACCCGATCTTAGTTCGACCAACGGCCTAAGAAAGTTGCCGAATTCCTCAAGGCTTCTACTGCTTAGGATGCTCAATCCTTCCATCTCGTCTAGCAGAAGAAGCACGTACTTCCTTTCAAACTCATTGAACATACGGAGAAGTGAGAGAAGTGTTTGGACAGCCGCGTACTGATCTGAGTTGTCTTGGACAACTGACAACTCCGTCTTCTCTTTAGCAGAAATCTTCTCGCCTGACAGCCATTTTATGATCAAGTAGTCTCCGCTAGGTCTAGTCGTCACGTACTTGTGTATCACGTTTGCTAGGTCCCTATTTCCGGTGACCCTTTCAATAATCGCTATCCTTTGGTACACATCCTGCGTCTTCTGGAGCTCCATTTGGACCGAGTCATATATCTTCGTAAACAGAGAGAATATCTGTAGAGGAGAAATCGATGCTATTATCGACCCAAAAAGATCTGATGGCTTTGATCTTTGTTCCACATTCGGTGATCTCACGTAAACCGATATGACAGGCAGCTTTTTTTCGTCAAGAAACTTTCTAACATAGTTCAATGTGTGAGTCTTTCCTGAGCCATACTCACCATATATCATCGTATGCATACTTGTCTCAGTCACAATAGCTCTCGATAGTCTGCTCTCCAATCTCTCCTTGACATCAGGCCTTCCCACGAATATCTTACAGTCAAGCTCCGGATCGAGTTGGAACGACGGCTTGACGAGGCCGTAATCAGATAGCGACCTCACAACTCATCCCCAAAAACTGCACATCGGTTTCAAGTAACCCAAAAAGGAGTATATCACCCTTTTTGTTACTATGTCGCTTCCCCTGATGTGAAGCGCAATCTCTATGTTGCCCCTAGCCTCCTCCGTGAGGTTTGCCGAGCCTAAGATCACGTGCTTGTGACTCACACCTTCAATAATGAAAATCTTGGCATGGAGCCTAGGGTTCGTATAGATTCTTGTTTTGCTCTCACTCTTCAGCCTATTCAAGTAATTTCTAGTTGCATCACCCGTCGGAGGGCGTGTCAACAGTATGGAATCTGCATTCTTTTGGTTCAGGCAGTTGATCAGATTGATTTTTGGATCCAGAAACTCCGTTATCCAAGGTGAGGACAGGTAGACATTTCTTGGATCGGATTGGCCCAAAATGCTGATGAACCGTTTTGGAATGTCATGCTGCCATATCTCGACCTGTCGCCGGATGTCGAGCAGGAATGACAAACATTGATCATTCCATTGTGGGTGCTTTTCCGCCGTGCATTGTTATCCTGGGGCGCATCGTCATGAGAAATGCTCTTGGAATGCCCACCGCAGATATGAGGGCCGATCCAGTAGGTAACAGTCTGATTTGCTCCTCGAAGGAAACGACACCTGATCTGTGATGAAACTCTGGAACGACTCTGTTAACCAATCTGTCACTCAATGAACGAATGTCTGCTGCGAAGGCAAGCGCGTGAGAAATCACGAGTTCGATCTGAGATGATATCTTCTCGGATAGAGCGGATGGTTGCTGGGTGGCCATGATCAGGCCTAGCCCAAGACTTCTGCCCTCTTTTGCGAATCTTATTAAGGGATCTCGTGCGGCCGTTCTACCTACGTTCGGGCAGAACTCGTGTGCTTCATCTATTATTACCCAACCCGGAGAAACAGGTGTCCCTCCTATCTCAATCTTGAGACCTGCTTCTTGAAACTTCTCTCTTCTTCTTGTTGACTCTCTTGCTTGGAAGATCTTCCGAACGACAACAGCAACTATCAGATTGCGGAGATCTTCATCGATCCCCTCAAGGTTAACCACATTAACATATCCCTTCTTGAAAATCTCGTCTATTGCGGTTCCTACAGAGGCGAATATCTTCCATCTCGAAATCTCCACCAGGCGGCTCCGTAACGCACGTCTAGTTTGGATTTCGTAACCAATGTTGGGGGATATCACCTCATAATCAGAGTCCAAGCATGAGATTAGATCCTGAACGTCGAAATTGCTTTTAGGAGGAACGTACCCACCCTGCGTGATCTTACCACTGGATTCATCAATGGAGGCCATTCTGTATCCTTCTTCTCTGATTTTCGCATAGATGTGGTAGAGCAACTGTCCCATTCTATCTTGGTAAAGATCGACTCCTAAGATTCCTGCCAATTCTGAAGGCTCCACTTCACAAAATCTGAGCTTCAGTTCTTTCCATTCTGCAGGCTTTTCCTTACCGGTTGGTACGAAGACCTGTAGTTTCTTAATCTCTAAGGGTTGCAGGCCCCACCTATCGATGTCATCTAACTGCTTCCTTTCCTCCGAGTCTCGACCAATCAGTTTCGAGCCCATCTGCCAAAACTGCCCTAGGGTATCGAATATGAGAACTGTGTGTCCAATGCCCTTAGTTGTCACATTCGACTCTCTCTCTGTCAATGCCAGACCCTCTGCGAAGACGCCCAAGGCGTAGCTCTTTCCGGTTCCTCGCCTTCCAGGAACTAGAGCCACATGCGGGTATCCAATATCAAGCCATACGTCATAGAGGTATAGATCTGGGGCGGACGTATGTTCCAATACTTTGCCAAGATATAGAAGCGACTTAGGCTCTGATCCGTCGCCATTACGCATGACGATCAGATTATGAACCTGCAGCCTTGTATGGTCAACTTTGATAGGTTCGTCTGTCTTTATGTACATGGATGGCTTGTAGTTGCCTTTCAGAATTGGTATGTCCATTCTTCTTCCAGGTTTAGCACCATCAAACAATCGTTATAAAGGTTAGGGAGTATACATTTGACGAGAGGGGATTGACGCTCTACGAAAAACGTTTCACCCGTACACATTTGCTGATAAACCCGGAACTGGAACCAGAAACCTTCTTTGAGAGAGATGATCAGAAGAACAAGATTCAGAAACGCATCGAAATCTTGAGACATTGCGCAAGAGGGACAAAGGACGAGATAATCGTTACGGGCAAGTCAGGATCTGGAAAAAGCCATTTCTTAAGATATGTTCGGGTTCGCCTTTTCCAAAACCTCGATCAACTCCCCTCACTTATAGATGTACATCAGATCACCTCTGGCTTCAAGTTCTACACAAGCATCTTGGACTCGCTATCGAGGGAAAATGAACACTTCCTTGACGATTTCCTGCTAGATATTTGCACACACAAGAATCCTGCTCTAGTGAATCAACAGACTAGAGAGTCCCGACTTGGCTGGATAGCTACCCTATTGAAATTCGATCAAAGAAAGATGAAAGAATGGTTGTTCGGAATTGAACAAGGAACTCCTATCAGTCCTCATGACCCGCTTGTTGCCGCTTCAAATCTGTCAGGACTACTGCAAGCCTACAATCTCAGATTGAATAGGCGATATCCCATTTTTCTATTTGACCACATCGAGGACATTTTCACGAGTAAGATGAGCACCAGAGACCGAGAAGACATTTTGCTGTACGCCAGAGCTGTAATTGACCGCAGCAGTTACATCGTTGCCATAGACAGCAAGTATCTTGACCAACTTTCTCGATCGTTCGGTCCAGTACTTTCAAGACTGTCTCCCATGAAATTCGACGATTTGAACACAGACGAATTGAAGCTCTTCTTTCGCGAGTTACAGAACGTTGTCACTGACCCGAACTACCTTCGGACCCTGGACAAAGTTGAGCTGAACGGGGAAGAAGTTCATAGGCAATCGTATCCTTTGACTGTCCAGGCTGAAAGTTATCTTACCGGTTTCGACAATATGGAGCCTGGGACCTTGCTAAAGATCCTTCACTCAGCCTTGCAGGGAAGCATAAAAAAGGGGCATTTTGCAGTTTCCAGATCCGAAATTGAAGACGCAATTAAGGAATTCGCTCCACGAAAACTGATTAAATGCCAGGATTGCAAGACACACCTTGACGGGACGGTGATCGTTTGCCAAACGGGCCGACCGCTCGGGCAAATAGTTGATTTGTGCTGTCCCATATGTAGGTCGCCCATATCGAATCTCAGGAATTATCTAGTCCTAGTCTTGCAAAGATTAATGCTGGATACATCTGCCCTCGCGCAAAACGCATTTTCTATGCTTAGAAACTACCTAAAGTCTTCAGGCTGGCGGCCAACAATCTACTTCCCTAAAGCTGTTCATGGGGAACTATCCGCTTGGGACAAACGAAGCGAGATGAGAAATCAAATGCTTGCTGCTTTCTTCGAGTGCAGTCAGCTCAAGAAACTACAGTCAAGAAGAGAAATCGATTTGATTGACGACGTGGGCAGAGAACCAAATCAATATGAGATTCGCTTGGCTCAGCGCTACAACCCAATTGATGAGATCATTATTGAGACCGCACAGGCTAACTTGTGCGCCTTAGTTACGTTCGACGAATTGATGTTCCATGATGCTTCGAGGAAAGGTGTATTCACACTACTGTTCAAGGCCAATTAGGAGAATCTCTTCCATCCTCGGATAGATCGCTCATACGCGTAGCCAAGATATCGTAGTTTGATATCGATTTCTCGGAAGTTGTTCAGAAATCCTAAAGGCCTGAAAATGTCTTTTTCTCTATCGTATGCAATCTGACCGTCAGAATGATACCTTTGGATCGGTCTCAGTCGTTCCGGCAGACTTTCCCTGACTGGTCGCAAAAACTGCTCTGAAATGATGCTGGTAACATCATCATAGTTCGCAAATTCTCTATGCTCAGCTACAACCTTGCCCCAAACGTCGACAAATGTCTTGACGAATCGGTTCATGGATGTGTAGGTTCTAGACAGCTCTCTGATCATGAAGCGGACCACGCGTGGCGTGAAAGGATGAGGTCTGACAACGGCTCTCCTATGCCTCTCGCATAGACTCTCTAGCGAGTTCCACACTACTTGGTAAACCTCTTCTCCAGTCAAAGTTCTCAGAGCTACGACTCTGACCGTTTTCTTAAGAGACGAATGGACCAACCTTGTTGCATTGTAGAACTGCTCCACATCAGGGATTGTTCCAGTAAGAACTATGAAAAGTCTCATCTTTGACTTTGCCAGCATGTCAAATAGACGGAAGACAGAGGTATCGAGCCTCGCGTAATACTCTTTCCAAGGAATGGACTTGAAATAGAATAGCGGGGCTCTTGGACACGACTGGTTGAGTCTTTCAACACAGGACCGTAAGAAGTGAAGAGCATTATCTGCGTTCGCTAGATCACTGCTGACCCCAAGCTCTTCCATCTCGTCTGGATTCAATGACTTACATTGCAAGAACCTGATGACACATGGATTATTCTTGAGGAAAAGTCTCAGAACTCTGGAGACATGATCTTTTCCATGTCGTGTGATTTCTGATATCCGGTCGCGAAACCTGCTTTGTAAGAAGATTAACGTGACAAGTGTCTGAACAAACGTCCTTTTCGTCCCTATGAATCTAGCGAAATCTACAGGAAAGAAGTCTATGTTGCGACTTTGCAGTCTCCTTGACAATGCAGGTTCGAATAGAGTGAGATCGCTCCCGTCTCTGTCGACTAGGAAATAGACACCATTGGCATTGTCTGTGAAAAGCTCTTTCGAGGTCTTTTCTGGCAAGCAGACATCAAATAGAGCGCTGACTAGACTAGCGTTGAAATCCAATATCGTGCTAAATCCTAGAGTTGGGAATGGAGACTTCGACGGGGCCTTCAGCATCCAGTCACCACCAGGTATATGATCCTATTCTCTCCGTCGTAAGGTCCGCTTTGGGGCCGATGTCAAAGTATACGATTATCAACAAGGATGCCATCTGCTCCCTCCACATTTGGCAACCTACATACGAGGTGGAGATTCTGGATCAAAAATATATGCCAGCGTTTGTCATCGCGGTTCGATCATACAGCAAGTTCAATAGCCGCTTCTGCATTATCGGCCTTCATGAATATCGGGACGTTCGATATTCCGGTGGCGTTGTAGCTACTGAGAAGCCACTGTCCAGGCCCGAATTCCAAGGTCTTTTCGAGTATTTCGTTCGGTATCGCAAAAATATCTGCAATCAACAGTCGATCATACGGCCTCGGCAACGTACCCACGAAGTATGAGTGCAATTGCTGAAGTGCGTTCGTGTTCAAATGCGCAATTCTCTGCGTTGAGATGCATGCTCCCAAGCCGTACTTTCTTCCATGTCTCAAGAGTTTCTCTATGGCAAAAGAGGATTGAGCGGTCCAGTCAGCCTTAGTCGCCTCGGCTGGAATGAACTCTTGAGCTTCATCGAATACGTATAGCACGTATGGCTCGAGCCTGAAACTTTTCCTGCGCATCTCAAGCAGTCTTTCTGCCAAGTAGACTGCGTACCGCCTTGTCTTCGCTGGATCGGTGATGTTCAAGACGACTAGTCGGTATATGTTCTTCTCGAGGCTGTTGATGAGTCCATCGACAGAGATGGCTCTCTTGTCCCCGCGCTGCTCAATGGTTTGCCTTCTCTCTTTGGAAACCTGTTCTATGAGAGGGGGAAGGTCGACTGGGCCGAATTTCTGTCCTTGGGTCATCCGCTTTAGAGTTGCAGCTAGCTCAGTTGCCTCTGGGCCGATTCGGTCTTCTTCGCCTATTTCCTTCGATTTCATGAACTCTAGAACAGCTCTCTTCATTTGGCCTACCAGAACAGCATACTTGACATCATATCCGTCAAGGTTCCTGAGTATCATTGAGTAAGGCAGCGGCTCCTCTGAAGGGAAGAATATTCTCTTGAACTTGTCTTCAGCAATGAGTGGCTTGAAGGCCTGTTTGATTTTATTGGCTAGGGGCTCTAGGGTGTCAGGCTTTACCGATGATTGATAGAATTCTTCAGAGTCCTTTGGTATTGAGTCCGACACTATGAGGCTTGGAATCTCCTTGTCGTTAAGAATGTCTAGGAGAAGCGTGACGTACTCTGAGGCAACATCAAACACTAGGATGTTTGTGTTCTCAGTGTGATAGACTAGCCGGCGAACGATGCTAGATACGAGGTTGCTCTTTCCTCCGCCCGTGTAGGCGAAGACTCCGAAGTGGTATCGGATCAGCTTCTTGAAGTTGACGAATACGGGAATTCGTGCCCCCTCGAACATTTCGATTATTCCGATTCTCGGGTTCTGCTTTGGGTCATCGCTTTCTAGGTCTTTGCCCTTAGTGTCTATCTCTTTCAGTACGTTTCTGTTGTACATCTGCTCTACTGCATTTCCGCTTAGAACCCAGGCTTTCTCTCCTGGGACAGGATGCGTCCAACCTCTCTCAAATTCCAAGGATCCTTCTTTTGCAATCAAGTCAAAGTTAATGGGAATAGCCTCCGCAAGAATCTGCATCGAAGTATCCTTAGTCTCCCAGTCATGTACAGCCTGTTCCGCCACTTCATGCTGAAACGGATAGTAAGTGTCCTCAGTTACTCCCTCCATCCCATAGTGGAGAGGCAGTGTCCTCGCTACCTCAAACAATGTGAATCTTTCACGCCCCTTTGATTTGAAATTCCGGACCGCGATGAGCATGCCTCGAGTGAGCATTCGCATTACATCCTTATCGTACCTCGCCTTGATCCTTCCAAGATAGCTTATCGATGCCGCGCTTAGCCCAGTCTCTCTCAGCCTAGCAAATATCTGGATAGGTCTTACTTCGAACAGTTTCGCGTCGAACCTTCCGCTGAAATCCGTCAGCACGCCTTTAGCTCCTTCGTCTTCTTCTACCACGTTCGACGCCTTCCCTACGCTCCCTGAAGGTACTCATGTAGAATACGAAGTCTCTCATTTCTGGATTGTTCACTATTAGCTTTTTCACGCTTCTTACCATCTTCATTGCAAGACCGGTGTGCCACTTTGCTATCTTATCCGCTATGAAGAGAGGCTTGTTGTGGCCGAAGAGTTCTGGAATATTTGCGTGTGTCATCTTGCTCAGTAGTGTCATGACTAAGTTCTGAATGGGATTGGAGACGTTCTTGTCCTTGTACACGATTACTCGTACAGGTTCATCCTCACCCTTCGAGATGCTGTGTCTGAAAGTCGTTGTGGTATCGTCTCTTAGATCGAATTCAGGATAGGTCAACCTGTCAATGCAGAGCACATTGCTTCTCAACCTAGGCTCAGTCGAAGCCTCAAGCAACTGAACGTAGCTCTTCAGGAAGAGTCTCTCCGGTGAAATCTTGTCTCTGATCGCGCCTTTCACGTAGAGTGGCCCTTTTTCCGTGGGAACCAGAGTCTTGAAGGCCGCGTCATACTCAATCAGGCTCCAGGGTGGTTTGATGCTTTCCGGGTTCAGCATTGAGGCAACTTGAAGAATCATCCTATCGGTGTTTGGTATCTCAAGCCATTCTTCAGGCTTGACTGGGAGATTAAGCAGCTCGGCATTCGCGAGGATAGGCGTGAAGTGCATCTTGAAATCACGGGCAGCTGTGTCCTTTGTCACTCCAACAATTAGGATGCGGTTCTTCCAGGCCTCCTCGACGATCATGTGAAGGCAGAAGAGCGTCAGGAAGTTGAGGTCGAGAGTCGTAAGCCACTTCTTGGATCCTGCACAGTCGATCAGGAGTTTATTCGCCATCTCGTCCGGTTCTACTCCCTCCAAGAAGATTCTTTCGCCCAAATCTTCAACAATCTTCCTGAGCCTTAACCGACTCGTCTTGTATCTTTCTCTGATTGAGTATTCTCCGGACTCTGAGTCGTAAGTGACGTACCCTCTCCTTGAGAGAAGCTCCAGCTGTCTCTGAACGCGGTGGCTCATACTTGCAGTGGCTCCCAGACCCTTGCACATGCTCTGAGCCGACTTCGAACCATTCTGTAGCTCGATCAGAATTCTGTACTTCAGATAGTCGCCTCTCGGCGCTAGGATGTCCAAAGCTTCGCTGTGCACTGCGTATCGCCCCAACGCTAGATCGTTCAGATCGGTCTTCTCGCCATCTACCTCCAGGTCATAGATTGCACATCCTTTCCATAGGTCCGGGTTTGATGTGGAAGCGATGAGGGCCGCTTGGTCACCTGACAATGTGCGATCGAACAGGAGAATTCGAATCCTTCTTTCGGGATCTTTCAGGAGTCGGTAAGCAAGATAGTATTCTGCGAAGTGCATAATGCAATCCGCGATCCGAGTGTTGTCGAGAATATGTATATCTCCAACCTTGAAGGCTGGCTTAACCTCTTCTCCACGTCTAGAGATGAATGTTTGATCGAGCTCCATTACCTGATTTATGTACAGCGGGACACAGGAGGAGATTCCTTGTCCTTCTTTCAAGTGACTCTCGGAATAGATGACTTTGAGCTCATCACCTGCAAATGAAATCTTGGCCAGAGAAGCGAACGCACCGCCGTAGAAGATCAAAATATCAAAGAATTGATCAATGAACCTGCTCCCGTCGATTGCTGCGAGCCAAACCTCATCTTGACCGAAGAACTGCCTTGCAGACTGTGCAGCCTTACTGCAATCAAATCCGTTTATGATGAGGTTTTCAAGGAAGCCCTTGTGGATCCTTGCTACAAGGGAAAATCGCTCTCGATAGGTTCCGATCTGCTCTATTGTGCTCTGTCTTAGGAGAGAGCTTGTTCTCTTCACCTCTCTGTCTAAAGACGAACTCAAAACCGTTGCTTCCCAACCAGCAGTGTATCGTCTGATTTTCCACTTAGGTCTTTCTCGAGCGTAGGTTTGAATTCTATCAGCCGTGGCTGAGTCCGTCTCGGGCCTGATAACTCGGCAATTAGCAGAGGATAGAAATCGGCTGGAAGTTCTGCCAGTCACTCTATTGAGCTCAACTGGTATCGATTCAGTACCACTTAAATAGCGGACCCTAAGCCAGATACTTGCAGTTTGGCAGGCGCATAGTAATGCCACAGCTAAAACGCGACTACGAAGTGAAAACAGCGATAGTCAGAGTCCTGAGAGAGAAGGGCTCGCTCGGATACAACATGCTCTATGAAGAAGTTCATAGGAAGATCAGATGCGGGAGAAACCAATTCAGCAAGTACCTGAAAGAACTAGGCAAGGAATTGGTGGTATCCTCTAGGAAGAGCCCTATTCACAAAGTCGGAGTTGCCTTGGAACTAGGGCAGAATGCCTTCAAATATGTTCAAAGTCAGCAATTCCAGTTCTTCGCAGAATCGCTTCTATCTGTTCTACTCCCTTTCGCCAAATTCCGTGAAACCGGAAGCATTGAAGAGCAACTGGCGACCTACGATCTGAGCCGCCTGCTACCTTTCAAAATACGGATTCAGTTGACTAGTGAAGCCTCAGGAAAACGGATAGTCGCTGAGGGGACTTTGAGGAGAGATGGGTCGATTTCAGACAGTCGGATAATCGCAGCTTGAAAAGAACTTCAGGGTTTGGCTTGACAGAAATGGTTTCGCCTCAAAAGCACTTGCTTGAAGAAGTCAAGGAGTGGGCTTCTCACCTATCAGCAGAGACGAGAGGCTCGTCATGGGTAGATGACGGATACGTCATGGTAGATGAGGTCTCTCGCCTTTGCAGCAAGCTACTAAGGGAGGAAGGAGGCCTTTATGCGTTGATAGGCTGTCAGGGTGTTGGCAAAACAAGTGCGATCCTCGCGATAACTTCTAACCTCAGGAGATCTGCGCCCAGGACTGAGCCACATCTAGCGCACCTGTTGGTTCTGCCTCTCAAGTGGCGCCGACTGAACGAGCTATTCTCGCAAATCATATGGCGAGAAGACATCTTGGGCTCGATGTTGAGATGTACGTATTCTGACCTGCTGGAAGACGCAGTTGAGAATAGAAAGCCCGATCGGAGAATCATGTTTGAAAAAGGCATAAGGGAATACCGTGCAGAAATGATGAAGTTGAATGAGCACCATGTTAGCATCATTGAGACACTCAGTTCATATGATCTGATTCAGCTTGAAAAGAAGCTAGGAAAGGCCTTCGTAGAGCAGTTGCGATACGAATCGCTTCTCCGAGTCCTCGGCGAATTCGAAACAATTCTCATCGATCTTCCAGACTACTCAAAGACAGATATGAGGCGTCTCGCGTCAGACCTTGAAGCCCTGTACTGGATATGGGCGCGTCTCTCCGGTTCCCGAAAAAAGACGAACATTGTGATCTCATTCCAGAAGGAGATGTTCCACGGGCACTTTTTCCTAAACAAAATGTACCAAATCGAACTGAAACCTCTAAAACCAGAAAAACTCGTCGAAGCGTACAAGAAACGGTTCCCTAATGCAAAGGCTTTCACAGAGCATGCTTTGCTTCTAATCGCCAAAATGAGTCGCGGCGTCTTCCGCCGCTTCCTCAGATACATAACCCTAGCCATCAACCATCAAGAACAGGCAGGCGCCTCGTTCCCCATCACAGTCGATCAGGTCCGTGAAGCCGTTCCCGTTCAAGTCCTAGCCGAGGACATGGATCAGCAACTAGCCGAGATCTTTCCAAGGCAGCCAGACCTGCGCACCGAAGCAGTGAAGCTTCTATTGTACCTAGAGGAGCACGGCCCCACCAGTCAAACCAAGATAACCGAACTCCTAGAACTCCATAACTACACCGTGAGTCGCCTGCTCAACAAGCTTGAGGATCACCACTACGTCAGACGTGAGAGACAGGGCATCGAGAACGTCATATCGCTCGTACAGCCATAGACCGCCGGCGAAAAATAGTGCTGCAATAGTGCAAGTGTTGCGCCCAGCGGCAATCTTGGGCCTCCCGCACGGCAGAAGCCTGCGAGAAAATAGAGCTGCAATACTGCAACTATTGGCGAAGGAGGCGATAGATGCGTCTAATTGCAAGGTTTAGGAATCGCTCGAACCAAGGACCTTCTTCAGGTGTCCCTCAAGTTAGTGATCGGCCTGCTCGCATAGACTATAGAGACGAAGATCTCTCCCGTTACCTGATGAATCGTGATGGAACATGTTAACTATGGCAAATACGTTTTGACCGAGAAGTGAGACAGAAATGGAGAAGAGCGAGATCGATACCCCAGCTCTCGTCATAGATCTAGATCTTGTCGAGAAGAACCTCAAGACGCTTGCGGAATTCCTTCATGGCAAGAGGGCCGTGGCTAGACCTCACTTCAAGACACCGAAAACACCGATCATTGCATGGAAACAGATCAACATGGGCGCGAAAGGTGTCTGCGCCCAGAAACTTGGCGAGGCCGAGGTACTAGTAAATGC
>Ga0209725_1000478_pt1 | contig 24725 bp, 22 predicted proteins | sample I18A1metaG_FD_184145 | JGI IMG/M metagenome (GOLD analysis project Ga0209725, IMG submission 184145) | Lake sediment bacterial and archeal communities from Gulf of Boni, Indonesia to study Microbial Dark Matter (Phase II) - ​I18A1 metaG... | ecosystem: Environmental > Aquatic > Freshwater > Lake...
GAAGAAGTAAAGGGCATGGCGAAGGAGATGCATGACTTCGCGCTCTTCTCAATGAAATTCGCCAAGGAGGAGATCTTCCCGAAGTACATCGACTTGGTGAAGAGCCTTGCCGTATTCAACACGGGATTTCTTGGCACTGTGATGGAGGATGGAGGGCTAAGCCTCTACGACGGAAAGCTCAGAATGATGCAACCAAACGGATCGCATGAAGACTTCGCAGTTGAGAACTACCTCGACTACATCGCCGAACTGGTCGAGCCTTGGAGTTACCTGAAGTTCCCGTACTACAAGAAAGCCGGCAAGATGACGATGGACTTGGAAAATCCTGTAGGCGTCTATAGAGTCAACGCTCTGGCACGGATCAATGTCGTCGATAAGATCCCAACTCCCTTGGCACAGAAAGAACTCGAAGAATTCAGAAGTCAGTTCGGTCGCCCCGCCCAAGCTACCCTATTGTCCCACTGGGCGAGGCTGATAGAACTCGTGTACTGTACTGAGAGGCTGCTCCAGCTGCTTGACGAACCGGACATTACAAGCACCGATATCAGGGTGCCAGTGACGCCGAGAGCAGGTCGAGGAATCGGGTCCGTCGAAGCTTCGAGAGGAACCCTCATTCATGACTATGAGACTGACGACAAGGGCATCGTGAAGGATCTCAACCTGTTGGTTGCTACGGTGCAGAACAACGCGGCAATGAATATCGCTGTGAAGAAGACCGCCAGAGACCTCATCAAAGGCGGCAAGTGCGATCAAGGCATCCTCAACCAGATCGAGATGGTCATCAGACCGTACGACCCCTGCTTTAGCTGTGGCACGCACACATTGCAAGGTAAAGTCGCGCTCAAACTCAACATCTACGACCCCGTGGGGCAGCTAGTAGATACCTTGACGAACTCCTAGACCTCTCTCAAACTGTAGCCTCCGGCCAGACCCAACGTGCTGGCTAGCTGGCGTCTCTCGTCGAGGTAGCTATGCTTCCGCGCCCTACACCACTCACATGCCCGATGGAGCCGATGGCCCGTTCCAGCCTTGACCCAAGGAAGTCTGCTGTGCACTTGCAGCACCAGAAGTGCTGGGCAAGTGCTGCTGCCTGCAACTCGCGAGGCACGCCTAGCCGGTTCTGATCGAGGCGAACGATAAATAGCGAACATGGCACACGAGCTCTTGTGATAGCATGTTCGAAAGGAGGTTTGGAAATGCTTGATGCACAAAGGGCCAAGAAGGAATGCGGCCAACTCGGCCATGTATGGGACGTACTGAGCAAGGTCACTGCGGAGTTGACGAGCAGAGACGTGAACTTGCCATCTGACATCTACACTTCACTGAGAGGCGCCAAGGTGCTAATCAGCCTGTGCGAAAGCTATCCAAATTTTGAGGATTTGACGGCGGGTGAAGTCGACGCGCACGTTGGATACTGTGTCGGCTGTTGCGGAGCTGACATTGCTACGCGCGTAAAGTGTGAGCTGCGGAATGTTGAAGATCTTCTCGTTATCAGAGCGACGAATGAGCTCGGAAGCAAATATGCTCTCGAGCTCCAAGAAAGAACCGGGAAAGCGTGGCAGTGCGTCGCAGCACCGCCAGTTGCTGTAGATAAATGATCAATCTAGAACTGTCAGCCGAAAGCCTGTTCTGACCTAATAAGCTGACTCTATGAGCGTCCGACGCTGCATAACACTGTAGAGAACTGAGGAGACCCTAGGACTCACAAGTTTTTTGGCTTGTCACATGGTGGCTACGGCGCCAATACTGCCAATGCAGGCGGAGCGCAAAAAACGGGAACGCGGCATGTCGATGCATCTGAGACTATCCAAACAGACTTTGAAAGACACGGATCGCAAATGTGCGATATTTGCGGTCATTACATTTTCTGTCTCACTGGTTCAGATATTCAAGGCCCCGGATTTCTGGGTGATGCTGATCCCGGAGTGTGGGAGGTTTCTTCAACTCTTCGAAGTCAACACGCACCTTCAGGCCGCATCGATTCTTCGTTATCAGATGGAACTCGCTCAGAATCTGGCAACTCAGATAATCTCCAAAAGCGAACCGACTTCTCTCGAGATCGGCCGGCGTCACATTCCGTTCGACGTGATGATCAAGAATCTGCTGATGATTGCCACATGCGACATCTCAGTGATAATTCCTGCATTGAATGAGGAGAGGTACTTGGCAAGGTGCCTCGGCGCTCTGGTCCGCCAGTGCAACAAAGGTCAAGACGAGATAGTCGTGGTCGACGGTGGGAGCACCGATCGTACAGTCGAAATTGCGGAGGAATACGCTGACAAGGTTCTGATCGAACCTGCTCGCCCCGTTGGTGCAGCGCGAAATCTTGGAGCGAGACAGGCCAAAGGTGAGTTCTTGGCGTTTATAGACGCTGACACTGTGGCGTGCGACGAGTGGGTGCGCGAGATCGCGTGTACGCTCGATTCGAATCCGCGGGCAGTTGGAGTGCCCCCCGACACTTCCGTATGAAGGAACGCAGCTGGACAGGTTGGCGTATCATGTTGCAACAGGTTGGGCGCAACGCTTCTCCCTGAGGCTCGGGCGCCCACACGTCGCCGGGTTCAACTGTGCCTACCGTAGAGAACCGTTCTGGGATGCCGGCGGATTCAACGAAGATCGGGCTCTCTCAGAGGACGTGATACTTAGCCTTAGGATGAGACATCAGGGCCAGATCGCCTTCAACACTGAGATGATTGCGAATACGTCGCTTAGAAGAATCAAGAAGTATGGATACCCGCACCTAGCGACGCACTAGGCGATCAACGGAGCCATCATGCTCCTCTTCAACCGGGCACTTGAATACCCGCAGGTTCGGTAAGGCACAGACGAACCCTATAGTGATATAACGCTCATCTGAGCCGTGAGTACCGTCCAATTATCGGATGTGCCGCATGTGAGCCCGAGGCTCGCTTATGTCTACAGCGACGAGTTCTTGAAGTACGATTTCGGCCCCGGCCACCCCTTGACACCGATCAGATTGAAGTTGACGCATGAGCTTTCACGGATGAAAGGCCTGTTCGACGATCGGGAAATCAATGTCGTTCCACCACGCTTTGCGACCGAGGAGGAGGTCAGACTATTCCATACAGAGGAGTATGTGAGCTTCGTCAAGAGGATGAGCAAGATAGGGCACGGCCTTCTTGACCTTGGCGACACACCCGCATTCAAAGGGGTCTACGAAGTGTCAGCCATGACTGTAGGAGCCTCCCTTGACGCCGTTGACGCGGTCATGAGCCAGCGAGCAGACCATGGAATGAACATCTCGGGAGGGCTTCATCACGCGCATGAGGATAGAGCGTCGGGGTTCTGCGTCTTCAACGATCCGGCTATATCGATAGCCTACCTGAAGAAGAAGTACCATCTCGACAGGGTCATGTACTTCGACATGGACGCGCACCACGGAGACGGGGTGATGTACGGGTTCTACTCTGATGCTGGACTTCTTGACGTAGATTTTCATGAAGACGGACGGTACCTGTTTCCAGGAACAGGATTCACATCCGAGACGGGAGAAAAAGAAGGAGAAGGCTTCAAGATCAACATCCCGTTGACTCCAGGGACCGGCGACGACCCCTACCTTGCAGGATTCAGAGAAATCGTACCCACCCTAGTCCGTGCCTACAAGCCAGAGTTCATCCTAGTTCAATGCGGAGCCGACTCACACGCAGGCGACCTGCTCGCTCACCTTCAACTCACGACGCGAACATTCGAGGATATCATCACGACACTGCACAAGCTTGCTCACGAGGTTGCGGCTGGAAGGATAGTTGCCTTCGGCGGAGGAGGATACAATGTGGCAAACGTCGCAAGATGCTGGACTCTTGTGGCCGCGACGCTTGGCGAAGCTCATCCAACTGACGATGTGCCAAATGAATGGAATAGCTTCTTTCGGCAGAGCACAAATCTAACACCGCCCGATACTTTGCGGAGCAAGCTGCCAAGAGACTACGACCCGGAAAGAGGCGCGAGCCAGGTACGGAGGAACGTTGAAGACCTGAGGAAAAGAATACCTCTACTGAGCTGTCTCCAGTCAAAGAACTGATCGGCTCTTCCGTCGTGGTTATGCCAGCCCTCGATCTGAAAGCGAGAAGACAAAGGAGAAGTCCAATCAGCGTCCATGAACTCGATCCTATTGAATCCTAAACAGGCGTCTCGCATTCTGCGAAGTTATCCTAACCAATTTGTGGGCCTGCATTCCTTTCAACTCTGCCACCTTGCGTGCCGTTTCAAGTATGAAGGCGGGTTCGTTTCGTCCTCCTCGCCTAGATCGCGGCGCAAGCCACGGGCAGTCGGTCTCCAGCACAATCGATTCTTCGGGCACGCGCTCAACAACTTGATGTAGTCTTCTCGCGTTCGGGAATGTGACTGGGCCTGCGATTGAAATCAAGTAACCCAACTCGATGGCTTCTTCTGCCATCTCTAAACTGCCTGAGAAGCAGTGTAGAACGCCGTTGATGTCTTTGCCAACATTGCGAATCACTTCCAGAACGTCAGCGTGTGCTTCACGGTCATGAACCACCACCGGGAGATCCAGTTCTTTGGCGAGACGGATCTGCTGCTCGAACGCCTCCTTTTGCCGACCGCGAGGCGACAGATCCCGGTAGTAGTCAAGTCCGATCTCACCGATCGCCACAACTTTCGCACCGTGAGCAAGTTCACGAAGCTTTTCGAGTACATCGACCTCCACTGTCTTCGCATTGTGCGGATGGACCCCCACCACTGCGTAGACGCCCTCGTGATCGTTCGCGATTTGAACCGCCTGGCGGCTCGCGTTGAGGTCGTACCCAATGTTCACGATCGTGCTTACACCGGCCGCGAACGCTTTCTTGATTACTTGTTCCCTATCCTTGTCGAAGTCGGGCCATTGTAGATGCGCGTGAGTGTCGATCAACGCCTATCTCTCCGACAGATCATCTGAGATGTGAGCCATTGACTATTCAAGCCCTAGCCAGGGCTCAACCGGCAACTCGTAGAAACAAAATGCTCCTAACCTTGGGCCGCGGTCCGAAATGTCTTGTCCGTGCTCGTACCAAAGGATGCCGTCCGATCAGGCGTGACATCTATCCTTGCACCCTTCTTTGTCTTGAACTCAAGAACAAATGAAAGAGAATCAAAAACAAACGGGACTTAATCCACACCCAGTATGACATTGGTGGCCTTGATGATGGCATAGACCTGGTTGCCCTCTCTGAGTCCTAAGTTCTGAGCCGCTGCTTTCGTAATTATTGAAACGATTTCGACTCCGCCCGGTAGCTGCACAATGACTTCGGAATTCACGGCGCCGTGCTGAACACTCTTGACTCGGCCCTGCAGGACATTTCTTGCACTCAACTTCACAATGTTCACCTCCTTTCGATCACTTGAATTCGAAAATGGGCTCGATGAAAACTAGGCTACGTGGTAGACAATCGTTGCTATATCTTTGTTTCCAGTATCGCTGGAGGATGGAACGGGCGACTGAACAGCTTGGACTGTAGGTCCAAGGTTCGAGTCAAAGGTGAGAGCGACTAGTACGACGGCTTCCTTCCCGCATCCTCACGGATCATTGTGGGAGCTAGGCCTCATCCGGCTGAGGTCTGTTCCGCAGAATTTGTTCAATCCGCTCCATTATCTCAGAGGTCAGCCTCGGCGCAACCTCCACCGCTTTCATGTTCTCAGCAACCTGCTCCGGCCTGCTCGCGCCTGTAATCACCGTGCTTACGTTTGGATTCTTCAAACACCAAGCAAGGCCGAGTTGCGCCATCGAGCAGCCCAAATCGTCAGCCACAGACTGCAGCTGCTTCACTTTCTCGATCCGTTCTGGCGTGATCACGGAATCTCGTAACCATTCGAAACCCTTGAGGGTCGCCCGCGTGTTTGGCGGAATGCCCTTGTTGTATTTGCCAGTCAACACACCAGAGGCCAGTGGACTCCAGATCGTTGTTCCTAGGCCAAGCTCCCGGTACAGTGGCAAGTATTCCTTTTCCACTCTGTCACGATGAAACATGTTGTACTGTGGCTGCTCCATCTGGGGCGGGGTGAGGCCGTGCTCTCGGGCAAGGGCATGGGCACGCATGATCTCTGCCGCGTTCCATTCGGATGTTCCCCAATACAGAATCTTGCCCTGGTGGATCAGATCATCCATTGCGCGGACCGTTTCTTCGATGGGCGTGTTCGGGTCAGGCCGGTGACAGAAGAGGAGATCCAAGTAGTCAAGCTGGAGGCGCCTCAGAGAGTTCCGGCATGCCTCGAAGATGTGTTTTCGCGAGAGGCCTAGGTCGTTGGGTCCTTCGCCGCCCCAGAAGACCTTGCTGGAGACTATGAGGCTCTCACGCCGCCAGCCCATCTTCTTGATCACATTACCCATTACGACCTCAGCGTTTCCTCCGGCGTAAGCCTCTGCATTGTCGAAGAAGTTGACTCCAGCGTCGTATGCTGCTGACATGCATTTGAGGGCGACATCTTCACCTACCTGCCCACCGTACGTGACCCAGGAACCCAGCGACAGCTCGCTGATCTTGAGACCTGCGCTACCTAGACGTCGATAGTTCATGGAAACATCATCAACCCCTTTGCGGTTATGAAGTAATAAACCAGGAAGGCTCACAACCGGAAAGAGCCTCCAGAGAGAATCTTGCACTCATCGGAAATCAGGAGTCGAGATTTCAAGCCTGTCTGCAATTCCTCTTGATGTCGGTAGACCAATAGACCAAATATCTAAAGAGATAATAGACGAGCGCGACGAGAATCCTCTCGGATCCGTCATGACCGATCCCGAATTCGTGAGGAGTCTGGCGCACGTGAGAGAGCTTGAGATTACGGTTACCGGTCGAAAGTCGGGACGAAGTATCTCAACGCCCGTTTGGTTCATTCACGAAGGTCAGAAACTGTATCTCATCCCCGTTAAAGGGACCGATTCGAACTGGTACAAGAACGTCCTGGCCGAGCCCACGATGCGAGTCTCCGCCGGGGAAAGAAAAGTGACGACCAAGGCCATCCCAGTATCCGACCCGCGCAGAGTCGCTGAAGCGGTTGAGAAGCTCCGATCAAAGTACGGACCGGGAGAAGTGAAGAAATACTATTCGAAACTGGATGCCGCGTTGGAAGTCACAATTTAGACCCAAGGACTTTGGATCCTTGAGCGTCGAGCCACTGTCGTTGTGATACCAAGGCGCCAGGCTTGAAGATGGATGATTCAGCCTGCACTGAAATCCGATATTCGGAAGAACGCAGTCGAAAGACCGCTACTCTGCACAATGTAGCAGAAGAACGTACAAGAATGCCGATTTGAGGACGTGATGCTCAATGGAACTCACTTCCAGGGAGTTACGATCTCAGAGGTGACGAGCCAAGGCACGGTGGAGCTTGCAAGATATTTTCGAAGCTTTCCAGACATCGCCTTGACCTGTTTCCGGAATTCACCCTCAGAGATCTCTTCCCTTAGGCCGACCGTGACACGCCTCCATGCAGTGACTTTGATCGAGCCAAGAGGTCGAACCAGTCACCTGTGCCAGCGCGTCAAGTATGGTAAACACTAGGCCCGAAGCAGGAGGAAAACGTACAACAGGAGGAAGCCTGCAACAGTGAAACTGGAGAATGACTCGGTTCGAGCCAGGCGCGGTAGCCAACTCAGCCGAAGTTTCTTCCTTTCATTGTCAATCGTCAGTGTAACCTCGTTGCCTTCAGAAAACAATGCTCCACGCGAAATCGTGACGACCGGGTCGGTCAAGTAGCTCTCCAGTTCACGGACCGACGACACAAGGTAGTCAATGTATTGGAACGCGCGCCAATGGGCGTGCAGCCAGACCAAGCATAGTACAATTCCCACAAGGGTAAGAACTTGTGTAAAAAAAGGTGGGAATGATCGATTGTACACAATAGCGAGCCCAATCGTACCCAAAATGATGCTATTGGCAACAATCATTACGTTGAACCTAGACCAAGCCAGTTGTGTCTGTGCATTCCAGAGGTTTAGAGCCGCTTGGTAGCCAACCCTGGCATTCGCTGTTCGCTCTTCCGGCGCCGGACGGATGGACGCTTGTGCTTGGGCAGATGGCAGCGCTGATTCGTCGGGTCTCTGCGGCCGCTGGACTCGAGCCCCACATTTCGAGCAGTAACGAGCCCCTTCACGCAAAAGATCACCACAGTTCGGACAGTCCACCCTGAACATCTCCCGTGAACAATGCGTGGTTTGCGTAGAGATAAGAAACTAGCGGCTTGGGATGTGTTTCGCCAGACCTGCGCATATTCCGAAAAAGTGAGCTATCAACAAGTCAGCTTCTAAGCAGTCTTTCCCACGTCAAGTGCCGTTTACTCGAATCACCATACAAGATCGACCTTGCTCTTGCTTCTTTCACGTAGTCCGGAAGTCGCCAGTCGGGCATCTCTACAAAGGTCAGTCCCAGTTTCGTGTACAGTCTCTTTACGATGGTTCTTACTATTGTCTTGCTGGAGGCTGCGCCGAACATTGCCTCAAAGGCTGACGTGAGCTCGTTGAGCCTCTCAGGCACGCGGTTCCTTGTAATGGCATAGTTCTTTTCCAAGATCTCGTAGATTGATTTCTTGGCAATCTCGCCCAAAACCGCAGCCGTACTTTCATCCAGAGATTCGATGAGCACTCTGTCAAACTCGCGTTCACTTGCTGTGGCGTGATGATGTCTCGTCTGCGTATCCACCCCTCCTGCGTTATTCGATAGGATCGAACTCCGGGAGTCTGTCGCTGCATCGAGAGGCAGCTCGATGGAGCGATCAGCAGTATTTGTTATCCGCTTGAGAGGTCATCTCGAGGCTCGAAATAAGCGGTTCTGGACTCAAACAGTGAAATGACATGCTCCGGCAAAGCACCCAGTGACAGGCGAAGGTTTTTTTTGCTCTTAGAATCAATGCTGCGGCGACAGTTGATAGAAGAAGGGCCTAGTTCTTCTATACTAGATGGTGTCCGAATTCGGCCGGACGCGTTTTTGCACTTTTCATCCCAGCCGGCAGGGGCCGTGATTTCTAAAGCCTCTCTCACAACGACCAAATACTTGTTGAAGCGAACATGCGCTAAGAGCTGGTTTGGAAAGCTCCGGAATTCTCAAGACAATAGAGAGCCTAGCTCCGAACGATCACGTCGTCCTATTCTACTCGAAGATCGATGTGAAACGAGAACTGGTTTTCCCTTTTCTCCAAGACGCGCTCCAGAAAGGAGGTGCCGCGGTCTACGTGACTGACCATGAGCCGCTCGATGGGTTGAGAGAAGCCATGAAACACTGGGGAATCTACGTAGACAGATACGAATCTGAGCGTTCGCTGACAATCACCGGCTTTGAAACGCTCATGGCGGCGGAAGAGCAACTAGGCGACCTCAAGACGAGCAAATTGCTGAGTGACCTACTGGAACGACTCATGAAACGAGGAGGACCCGTTAGAGTAGTTGCGGATCCAACCTCGCTTGCCAAACGCGGAATGGTTGACGAGATAGTTAACAGGGAGCGAGCTCTTGGTAGACGCCTCGAACTGCCCTTGACTGTGATCTGCTGCTACGAAGACACACTGACTGAGATGAAGGAAGGAGAGTTTCTGATCGAGACTTTGCGAGCTCACAGTCACGCAATATTCCCAGGCATAGCTCTGCAATTAGCATGAAAGCGCCACAGTCCTCCTTCGCACATGCGCCAAGTCGCATGCTGCATGTGAAAGTCTAGCTCGCAAGATAGGAAACTGAGCTAATCTAGCCCGAAGGAAGAACAAGGACTGAACCCACGGGATATCGCACGAGTCCAGCAGCTTTAGCTGCGCTAATGCATCGGGAAAAGCGTCGACGTGCGTGGTCGTCACGAGTGCTACAACGTTGAAATGACTCTGAAGCTCGCCGTAGTTAGTTGTTGAGAAATGAAAGTCGGAATCGGACTTCCCGCTTTAATTCCAAATGTCCCAAGCGAGCTTGTCTTGGCGTGGGCTAGGCGAGCTGATGAATGCGGGTTTTCTAGTCTTGCATTAATAGATCGACTGGTCTACCCGAACTACGAGCCTCTCATAACGCTAGCCGCAGTCTCTTCGGTCACCAAGAGAACGAGGCTCATGACAACCATACTGATAGCTCCTCTGGGAAGGCCAGGCGTGTTGGCCAAGCAAGCTAGCACATTGGACAGAATTTCATGAGGCAGACTGACGCTGGGCCTTGCGATCGGCGCAAGACCAGATGACTTCCGCGCAGCGCCGGCGTCGTTCAAGACGGGGGCAAAACGATTTGAGGAACAGCTAAGGATCATGAAAAGAGTCTGGTCTGGCCAAAGCCTCGCCGAGAATCTAGGACCAATCGGTCCCCAACCCGCACAAGCCGGCGGCCCAGAGATTCTCATTGGAGGCTACTCACCCTCTGCAATTGCAAGAGTGAGTCGCTTGGGCTGGGTGGCCCATTTGAGCCTCGGAAGATGAGAAAATCAGGGTGCAATACACAGTGTATTGCACCGTAGTTTTGAATGTCATCTCGGCTTATCCCACTCAACTGCCCGGAATGTCTTTGACTTCTGCAGCCCGGCTGCTCCCGTAGAGCAAAAGCAACGGAATAACACTGTCGACCTAGCAGCCTTTAAGCGGGGTTTGAGCAAAGTGTAATAGTCAGAGATCTATTAGAGAAGATTACGAGGGCCAAAAAATGACCCTACGGCATGCAATATCCCAAGTTCTGGAGGAATACCTGGAGGCCATTTGGAGGCTACAGGAGAAAGCCACCCCGGTCAAGACGGGGGAATTAGCTCAGCAGCTTGGCGTGACTCCGGGCGCAGTCACAAACACACTGACGCACCTTGAGAAACACAACCTGATCGCGCGAACTCTGTACCGAGGGATAAAACTCAGCGACAAAGGCCGAGCGATCGCCTTGCAGGTGATACGGAAGCATCGCTTGGCCGAGCGACTCCTGACGGAGGTTCTGCGCATGGACTGGAGCCGCGTCCATGACACAGCCTGCGAGCTGGAGCATGCGATGACTGATGAAATGATTAGACCGCTAGAGAAGATGCTGAATGAACCGAGAACCTGCCCGCACGGCAACCCGATCCCAGATGAAGCAGGTCATCTTCACGAGGAGAGATGCGAGCCCCTTTCCCACTTCAAGCCGAAGGACAAAGCTGTCCTCGTCAAGATCACAGATGAAGAACCCGACATGCTACGGTATCTCGCGTCTCTAGGTTTGATGCCAGGCACTCTAGTGAGGGTTGAGGAAAAGGCACCTTTTGAAGGCCCGATAATTGTGACTGTTATGGGCGCCAACTACGCGCTTGGCAGAAACGTAGCTTCGATCGTCCAGGCTCGAAGGGTGTGAGACACTAGGTCTGGGAGCTCATGTCCTGCCATGCTGTTATTGAGAAAGCCATAAAGAAAGTCGACGTGACCGTTGCACTGGCAGGCAACCCCAACGTCGGGAAAAGCACCCTCTTCAACAGACTAACGGGACTTCAAGCCGTCACTGCGAACTATCCAGGCAAGACCGTTGACCTGAATCTTGGCGTCGCCAAGTACGGTGGGAAGACAGTCGGCGTCATAGACCTTCCCGGAACATACGGCCTTGACCCCGCATCAGACGATCAGTGGGTTGCGCGCAGAGCCATCCTGGAAGAAAGACCGCAAGTTGTCGTGGCTGTCGTGGACGCTTCTAACCTGCAGAGGAACCTGTATCAGACACTTCAACTCATCGAACTGGAATTCCCGGTTGTAATAGCGCTCAATCTAATCGACCATGCGGAAAAGATCGGGATAAGAACTGACTACCAGAAGCTCTCGAAACTGCTCGGAGCGCCAGTCATCCCTTTAGTCGCCTCGAGAGGTGAAGGCCTGCGAGAGCTGCTGGAATGTCTTGTGAAGAAGACTGCATCCATTACCGTTCGGGGAGGGAGCGCCTTTGATGTCCACCTTGAGCAAGCGATCTGCAGAATCGAAGAAGCAATCAAAAGCGACCTACCAGAAACGCCTTTTGGATTAAGCGCTCGTGCTCTCGCTATTCGGCTGCTCGAGAACGACGCGGAATTTACTAAGCTCCTATCTGAGGAGAATCGCGGGACGCGAGCTGTCAAGCTGACTGAGGAGCTCGCCAAATCAATAGAATCTCAATATCACGAGCCAGCAAGCCTAGTGATGGCTCGCCAAAGGCATGAACTTGCAAAGCAGATAACAGAGGCCGTTCAAGTTCGGGTCGGTCAGCCACATCTTCTGTCTCAAAGACTGACGCACTACGCGGTGTCACCGTACACGGGAATTCCGCTGGCAGTAGGTGTGATCGCGGGAATCTTCGCATTCATGCTGACTGTAGGAGGATTTCTCGGCGACGCCACAAGCCTCTTGTGGGCCAAGTTTGCGTCCCCTTCTATCAGGCTCATCGTAACGACCGCCGTCGGAAACGGGTTCGTGTCACAAGTTCTTCTGTGGGGCCTGGATGCAGGGATTCTTGGCGCGTTGTCAGTTGGGATACCGTACGTGCTCACATTCTACCTAGTGCTATCGCTTCTGGAAGACAGCGGCTACCTGAACAGTGTAGCATACCTTGCCGACACGATCATGCACAAGATTGGTCTTCACGGGAGGTCCATAATTCCAATGATAATGGGGTTCGGATGCAACGTCCCGGCGATAATGGGGACGCGGGTCCTTTCGACGAGACGAGAGAGGATCTTGGCGTGCACGTTGATCACCCTGACGCCGTGCAGCGCTAGAATAGCTGTGATCATGGCCGCGGTCGGAGTCTTTGCCGGATGGCAATACGCCGCAGCTATCTTTGGAATCGACCTGTTACTCGTTGCTGTAGTTGGCTGGTCACTCAACAGGTTGCTTCCAGGAAAGGCGTCTGAATTGGTCATGGAAATGTTTGCGTTCAGACGACCGAGAGCGTCAACGATTCTGAACCGAACGTGGTTCAGGTTCAAGAGCTTCATGGTGCTCGCACTGCCCATGATCATGGCAGGGAGCATGGGGCTTGGCGCACTCTACCAGACGGGTTACCTTCAGACCCTTTTGGCGCCGGTGAACCCAATGATCTATGCGCTACTGGGTCTCCCTGCCGTAGCCAGCGTGTGTTTGGTTGTTGGGATCCTTCGTAAAGAGTTGACGCTTCAACTACTGATTGCCTTGGCCGTGATGCAGTACGGACCGTCGGCGAGCAACCTCCTGCTCTTCATGAAGCCTCTCCAACTCTTCGTCTTTGGACTCGTCGTCACATTGTACTTCCCCTGCATTGCTACGATGAGCGTCCTCGGAAGGGAACTCGGTCGGAAAAGCACGCTCGCAATAATGACATCGACCATAGCCCTCGCGATACTCATTGGCGCAATTGCCTACAGAGCCTTTCCCGCATTCGGCATCCTCGGCTAGAGACCTGCCCTGAAGTACGAATGACTTCCTCGAGGGAAACAGGGGATGGATAACGCTGGTTGCTGGAACCTATGGTTTCCTGGGAGAACTAGAAACCTGGGCGTAGCAAAAAGACAGACCCGAAGGGATACGTAGCGCCGGCAGAACGATTTCTGTAGCGTACAAATCTTGCCTAGTTTTCTTGCCCGTTGAAGAAAGCATGAAATAACTAGCGCTCGCATCGTCTCATGCTTCGATTCTCGGGAGGTGAAACTATGAGCTTATCGAGATATGAAGTCAAGCCTGCAGAGAAGTTTGATTTCAAGGATATCATCTATCAGAAGAAGGATTGGGTAGCGCGAATTACGATCAATAGACCACAGGTGCACAACGCGTTCCGTCTGAGCATGCTTCAGGAGATCTGCGAGGCCCTCCACGATATTCTCTGGGACGGCTCAGTCGCTGTGGGCGTCATAACCGGGGCCGGCGACAAGGCTTTCTGCACGGGCGGCGACGCGAACGAATACGCTAAGGAGTACACGAAGAAGCCCCACGGGTTCTATCAGTGGTGGGAGTTCTATGACCGGATGCTCTACATGATACGAAACTGCGGAAAGCCGATAGTGGCGAGGATAAACGGCGTCGTCGCGGGCGGCGGCAACGAAATCAACCTGGCCTGCGATCTATCGATCGCGGCTGAGCACGCGCGGTTCATACAGCCAGGAGCCAACGTTGGAAGCGTCTCGGCCGGTGGAGCCACACAGTGGCTTCCGCTGACTGTGGGAGACAAGAGGACGCGTTGGATGACGATGGTGTGCGACTTCGTGGACGCGAAGACCGCCGAGCAATGGGGGCTCGTCAATAAGGTAGTTCCCTATGAGAAGCTCGACGAGGCCGTAGGCGAGGTCTGCCAGAAGCTCGTCAACAAGATGCCTGACTGCTTGAGGTACACAAAGATCCAAGCGAACTTCTGGGGCGATCTCGCTTGGACCACGCTCGGCCACGCTAGGGATTGGCTCTCGATACACTACGCGACCGCGGAGCCACTGGAAGGGTTCCGGGGATTCCTCGAGAAGAGGCCGATAGACTACATGCGCTTCAGGAAACGAGCCGCAGACGGCAAAGCGCACGAGTTCCACTGGGGTGCCCCAGTCAAGACTTGCCCGAGGTGTGGAGCCAAGAACCTGCCAGAGGACTTCGGGTACTGCGGCAGGTGCGGCAACAGACTGGATTGATGGGCCGAGCCCGGAGCGAACGCGCAATTGCCCACGCGAGCGAAGGTACGCCACGTCATCACCAATCCATAGCGCACTCTTCCGCGAAAGCACCGGGACTCGCTGACCGAGATAGATCAGGAAAAGACCTGGAATCGGGATTCTGTAGTGTGGGCACGGTTGACTATAGAGGACGCAATCTTATGATCCTGTCATCTTTCGGCGCAGGCGAACCTCTACCGTCCCTGTTACTCGTCAAAATGTACAGCAGTCCGTCTGGGCCTTGGAGTACGTCCCTGAGTCTTTCGAAGCTTCCCTGAAGCAGCTTTTCACTTGCTTCAACAAAACCTGTCTGTGAATTGAACAAGAATCTGTGCAGGTGTTCTCCCCGTAGCGTAGCGATAAAGAAACTGTATTTCCAGCCATCGAATAGGTTCCCAGCCGATGCCCCTTCTGGCTTGTAGAAGCTACAGCCTGAGGGAGCCCAAGTTTCATTGTCACCCGTGCAGGACACCGGGTCGACATATCGAGGGTCGTTTGCTTTGCAAATTACCAAAGGCCACCCATAGTTTCTGCTTGGGTATATCTGATTTACTTCATCATTGGCGAAAACGGGGAGATTCCAAATTGTCTGTGCTCTCAAGGTCTCATTCGCCTTCGCGTTAATTGTTGCAATAACACAGGACCATTTCTTAGAAAGGCCAGTAGTGGCGGGCTGTTCGCCCAGACCAGTTCGAGTGGCTGCTCAAAGCTAGGGGTTTACTTCCTCAACTACATTGTACCATTTGATGGCTGTACCAACTTTGGCGCGAAGCTTCCACATGGGCGTTTTGGGCTCGGCACCTATTGCGTCCATCAGCTTTTGCACCCTCGCCGCGACCGCGTCCTTGTCCGCCTTTGAGATAGCGGGATTGCTGGCAGCGTATTCGGCTATGCGGCGCAGGTTTGTCGTGACTGTGTAGTGAAAACCCCAGTCCTTTGAGAGCGTCTTTGCCACGTGATCGGCATTAATCGTTTCGTCGTCGCTCTGTCCAACGTCATGCGCGCACAGCAAGATCACCATGTCTTGCAAATCCTTTTCTCTCATCTCTACGATCTGGAGCTTTTGCAAAGCGAGCTCGGCGAGCGGAACCGTCGGAAAGTCCAGATCAAGCCGGCGGGAGAAGTCGATCACATGACTCATCTTCAGGATCCCGAGACACAGGTCGACCGCCTTGTTTCCGAACTTGTCATAAAACATCTGTCTGTGCCTGCCGGACCCAGTGGCTCCAGACAACGCCATCGAGACATGCGGATCGTACCCGAGACTCGTGAAGAATCTGCGCGTCCTTTCCCCAAGTCCATCGTAAGTAACGAAGTCCATATCATGATTCGGTGAGCGCCCCAGTGAGTCGTACAGCTGCTGGTGCATGGGGCAGTGAAGCCGCATGGCGGCTCCGCCGAACACGCGAAGCGGAATCTTCGCCTCGTCTGCGGCCGAAGTGATTCTGCCGATTTCGTCTTCAAGTTCCGTGAACTCTCTGAAGCTCATGCTCAGCGTGATAGACTGGAAAAATACCTCAGTGTTTTTTGCAGCCGTTGCTGGACGGAACCAGACGCAGTGTGTCAATCTCGGCAAGCTGCGGTCGGTGCAAATCCAATTGGCTCAAAATGGAGTCTGGTCTCGGAAATATGCTAGGCAGTGGCCGGATTTGCTGATCTAGGGCCATCATCGACCAAGCTAGGTCCTACTATTTTTCACGAATTTTCACGCCAAGATTCGTGAGGTGAACTGCCCGGGCAACTTCCTCCTCATGCTCCGACAGCGCCTGCCCTTAACCCTGCTGCAGCTGCTCTCACGGAAGCTAGCTCACGAAGCCTAGCGGCAGACGATGGCTGATTCAGAACGCAAGGGCGACTCCAGAGCTAAGACTGACTGACTAGCCTCCTGGTGAGGGCTGATTCCGCGCGGGCTTCTGAATAGGTAAGCAGGTCTGAAAATCCGTGAAAAATACCGCCGGACAGTCCAGCCAATTCGGTTCTCTTGGTCGACAAATCCTTCAATGCGGGCCACTTCCCCACCAAAAGCACTGTTTCTAACCAACCCCCTTTCTTTGGATTCATATTTGCCTTGAATTGACGGGTTAATGCAGGATTCAGTTGCTGGCGCCATGTAAAACGCTGAGGTATTTTTCTGGATTCCTCAGCGGATCGAGGCCATCCGGGTGCAGAAAGAAAAGAGGACCTTGATCCCGCTCGCAATGATCAACGTTGCCGCCGTATTGAGTCTACGGCATTATCCGTGCATGGCGGAGTATGGCTGGTCCTCAGTCGGATGGTATGTCATTGGAACACTCACGTTTTTCATACCTCTCTCCTTGGCTGGAGCCGAGCTTGCAACCGGCTGGCCAAAGGGTGGGGGAGTCTACGCGTGGGTGAAGGAGGCTTTCGGTGACCACTCAGGCTTCATCGCTGTGTTCTGCGAATGGTCAAACAATCTGGTTTGGTATCCGGCTGTGCTGTCGTTCATAGGCTCGACACTCGCTTTTGTGGTGGACCCGCAACTCGCAGACAACAACATATTCATGTTCACAGTCATGGTCGTTGTCTTTTGGGGTACAACTGTTGCGGCTGTCTTTGGAGAGCGCGTGGCACGCCAGGTGCGGAATATCGGCGTCCTCCTAGGCTCAATAATCCCAGGGAGCCTGATAATCCTACTTGGTATTTTGTACGTAATGGAAGGTCGTTCTCTGGCAGTTCCACAGTTTTCGGCTGCTCAGCTGGTGCCGACACTAGACATTAGCACGTTGCCGTTCGTTGCGACGGTGGTCCTACTCTGCGCAGGAATGGAGATGGCGGGCTACTATGCGTCGTCCGTGCCCAACCCGCAGAAGGACTACCCGCGCGCGATAGCCTTGTCCGCAACAATCATCTTCGTGCTTACAGTTTTTGGCAGCTTGGCCATCGCGTTTGTTGTACCCCAGCAGCAGTTGAGCCTGGCTGCCGGGTTGATGCAGGCTTTCGCTGCGTTCTTTGCTGCATTCAACCTGAATTGGCTAGTCGGACCGTTGGCCTTGCTAGTCACAATGGGCGGAGTCGGGTTACTCATGTCGTGGTTGAATGGCCCGGCCAAGGGTCTTCGCGTGGTAGCTGAGCAGGGAAACATGCCATCCATGTTCAACAGATTGAACAAGCATGGGGCGCCGGTTGCCGTGCTTATCCTGCAGGGTATAATTGGAACGATTATCTCAACATTGTACCTTTTCGTGCCGAGTGTGAGCGCAGCGTACTGGATTCTCTCAGCGATGACAACGGAGGTTTTGTGTATTGCCTACATGTTCATTTTCGCATCGGTGATCAAGCTCCGGTATTCCCAGCCTGGAATTCCGCGCGGATTCCGAATACCGGGAGGCAAGGTAGGTATGTGGATTATTGCGGGCGCGGGTTTCGCTTCCTGCTTGTTCACCTTCACAGTATCACTCTTCCCTCCAGGTGGTATCGAGATAATGCCTTCGGAAGTCTACATGGTTTCGATGATTGCGGGAACAGGCATACTCGCGCTGCCTCCTCTGGCTTTTTTGAAATTCAGGAATGCAAGCTGGATGAAGAAAGTCCCGCGCGGCCTTGCCGATGACCTATACCGCGTCAAAGTACCGTTTTGCCAGAGAATAAGCCCGGAATGAACAAGTGCTGTCAGCAGAGCTTTTTCATTTCTCGCACATCGGTCCTGACGTGGTGAGATCGCCGTGCGAGCCATGAGGGGGAACCTTGAGGACGACAGCTCGCACCCTCGCTATGGAGGGTGACCTGACGATAGCTCAACCCTGAGAGATGCTCACGCCAGCGCTCCGGAGGTGGGCTTGAACTTGGGGGCTTGTCACATGAACCCGGGCCTTCATGATCCTTCCTCCTCTTCCTCTCTCGCCCGGAAAGACCCGCATTTCTATAATCTGCCTTCTCTGGAGTTCGGCCAACGCCTTACCTCTACTTCCTGCGCTGCCATACAAAGCCGATCTGGGGACATCTGCTGTTCGAGCGATTTCGACCATGGTCCTCCACCCGGCTTTGTCAATGAAAATCCTGCGATCGCGGTAATCTCTGATGAAGGCCTCGAGGAGACTTGTGAAGATCTTCTCAGAGTTAGGTCTCTCAAAGTGGAGTGCGAGAGGCGCGAAAACTGTAACTTGGACTGCGTCGAGGTCCGATGTTCGAAGTTGGCCCATGTCGTCGATGAAGACTACTTTGGGTCTGATCTCGAAGATGCCGGGTTCCCCTGCCTCAACACGCATGCTGACCGTCTCCGTATTGAGCGGATCGAGCTTCTTCCCGCCTAGGTTGACGGACCCGTCCGCCATTTGATGCCGATCCGTTTGCAGGACAACTTTCCAAGGCTTAGGCACAGCCTTCTCAAGTTTGACCAAGAGTGCTAAGGCGTTGCCCGCGTTGACAAGATCGAATTGGACCTCGAAGCTCTTTCCCACTTCTGCCTCAGATGGGAGGATGACCCTGCCCTGCACATTTGCTCGCTCAAACTCCTTGGGGAACGGCCCAGCACGGATTTCGTGGGAAGCTGCTACGCTCATCTCCACGGGACTTGATGTGGGAGGAGATGCGAGAAGATTGCGCAGAGAGATAGCGAATCTTCTGCGTTTTCTTACTCTTTCCAGGCTCTCTGCGACCTCATCCTTTCTGTTTCGGTATCCTACGCTCTCGTAGAGCTCCGCTGCTTTGCGCAGGCATTTCTCAGCAAGCGCATAGAACCTCAACTTTTCATCCACATCCAAAGCAGTCTCTGCTCTGTCGAGGTATGCCTGCGCGTCCAAGCAAAGTCGCGTGGCCTCTGCCCAATTAGAGGCTCCTCTCGATCTGGCCTCGCCGTAGGCTTCAATGGCGCGGTCAAGGTACATCTTCGCTTCATCGAAGAACTTGGGGCCAAGCCCAGCGAGGTACTTCCTTCCGTTTTCCAAGGCTTTGCAGCAAGAGAGGTGACCTAGAGCGAGGGCCCGACCGTTCTTAGTCCGTGATCTTTCTCTGATCGCCCGAAAGATCTGCGCGGCTTCAGCGTAGGCGTTCGGGTCTGATGTCTCATCCCCATTTACCAGCTTTTCCTCCGCTCTGCAGGACATGGCCAGTGATTGCAGTTGGTCTCTCTCTTCCTCTGAGACCTGGCTGGTAACGAGCTCCTCGAAGAGAGTTCTTGCCTTCCCAAACTTCTCCAGGCTCCTCGAACGAGCCAGTTTCCGACTCAGTGACTTGCCCTCTTCAAGCTCTGATCTGGCCAGACAGTATTTCGACCTGAGTCTCGCGTCCTCGATCAGTTGACCTATCGCAGTGCGCTCGTCTTCAGACCTAGCGGTTCGCAAGTCTTCGTGGAGGATCCCTTCGACTTCTAGAAGCATGCTTCGAGCATGCCGGAACTGTTCTGACGATGTTTCCAATTCCTCCCTACTGCTAGATGCTTCGGCACCCTCGACGGTCGACGAGGCTTTGTAGAGCGGAGCGAGGATCTGCCATCTTGATGAGGTCTCTAGGAGATTCGAAGCTTTGAGAAAGAACTTGGCTGCTTTGTCGTTCTCTCCTCCTCGGTCCGCGAGTCTTGCCCTCTGGACGTGGCTTTGCGCTTTCATCAAGGCTGAAAACTCTAGATAGACTTGACTCAGTATCGGGGTCTTCCCTGCAGCCAGCTCGTAGCTCTTGGATGCCTCTTCGAACGTATCTGCAGCCTTCGATAGCTCTCCGCTGTCTTCGAAGGCTCTTGCCGCCTGCCATTTCATTCTCGCTGCGTTTCCCAATGCGCCGGTTTTCTCGTAGATCACTCCAGCCTCATCAAAGGCGGATCTGGCTTGTCCGAGGAGTTGCTGCTGCCGGTTCCTCGAGTACAGCTTGGCTAGAATATCCCCATACCAAGAGAGATACCAAGCGATAGGTGCTGTCTGTTCCTCAGGAGTCACAGAGCCTTTGCGGCAGAGCTCTATGCACTTCTCCATATTCCGTGCGGAGTCCTCAAGGAGTCTAAGCGAGCTTTCTGTGCGAACCTCCGCGAGTTCTGCTGTGATGAGCGCAAGGTAGCTGTGGAAGACACCGAGGTTCCAATGGAAGAAGGGCGTGGTTTCAGAAGCCTTGTCAATGGACTCCTTTCGGGTCTGTAGGGCTTGTTCTAACAGAGTTCTCTTTCTGGACTGATCTCTTTCGCGAATCGCGAGCAAATACAGACCTTTGCTCAGGGAGTGAAGTGAGAGTGAGAGGGCTATGCCAGAGCCGCTGCGGGTGGCCTCCTCGACGGCTTTCCTTGCCATTTCGGTTGCTTTGTTGAGGGCCCCTTGTCTCTCTGATTCTTCGGCCTCAAGCCGAGCGAGGTTGTAATAGTTCTCAGCTAAGCCGAGCGCATAAACTAGGGCGATTGCGAAGCCATAATTGACCAAGCTTGCTTCTTCGACAGCTTTCCATGCGTGTTCTTCGCACTGCTTGGAGCGTATCTTCATGCCTTCGTAGTCTTCTTCTTGGCTCATTCGCCAATATGAAGCGAAGCAGAGGCCATATTCCGCGGAAGCCTTCAGCCAATGATCGCCTACTCTCGAGGCATGCGCTAGTGCATCCCGGAAGTGTGCTTCAGCCTTGTCTACTTCTCCCGTGAATTCATCCTTCGCCCAGCCTGACCGTATGTTTGAGAGAGCAATCGCATAATCGTCTTCGCCTGCGAGAGCATGATTCAATGCCGACTGTGCATGTTCAAGTGCCGTATTGCCAGAGGTCCTTCTTTGATCGGCGTCTGGCATGAGCAGTGCAGCCTGATATCGGAGCCCACTAGACCACGAGTACAGTAGCGCTAAGACGCGATCTTCCACGTGCACGTCCAACGCAAAAAGAGAATTCCAAGCTTCTGCTCCTTCTTTGAGAAGGCTTTGCTTGTTTTCTCCATTAAGCTCTATGTCGACCAGTTCGACTATGCTCTGCAGCAAGTTGATGCACGATTCGGTAGCGCCCGACGCATTCTTCTCCGCCACAAACACCTGAAGAGCGTCAAGCTCGCTCGTTCGAGCTTCATTCAGAAGACGTCTCCTCTCTGCGGGATCCAACACTCCGAGCGATTCGCAGATCAGCCCCGCACCGCGACAATGGCTTGCTTCACCATGCCTTTCGAGACTAGTTTCGAAGTCCCTCGAAGCTTGTAGGTAGAACTCTCGAGCATTTTGCACGGTCTTCCGGAAATCCACGATAGAAGAGCTCTGCATAGCCGCTCTCCTGAAGCAGAAGCCAATCTCCTTGAGGATCTCTGCTCGATCGGCAGGTTCCAGCTGCGACGAGAGGAGCTGTTTACAGGTTTCGGCAGCTTTCAGCCACTGGCCGGCCTTCTCTAGCAACCTGGCGCCCTGAAGCGGATTCAATTCGTCCAGTGACGAGGCTGGCACGAGAAGGACCGGTAATACGTGAGTTGGGCGCGAACAAATACGTTTCCTTCCTCGTATTCTCCTGCGACTGCAAAGGCTTTTAACCGTCGCCATCAGCGAGTAACCCTATGCCAATAAGAGCTTACGTCTTCATCCAGACGGATCCCGGAAAGGCGAAGGATGTGGCGGGAGAAGTTGGCGCGATAAGCGGGAGTCCTCGTCTCAAGGCCAGCGCGATTACTGGGAGATTTGACGTTCTTGCGGAAGTTGAGGGCAATGACCTCACTTCTCTCGCTAACACCGTCCTGACCAAGATATCGAAAGTCCAAGGCGTCCGCCGGACAGAGACCGCAGTCGTAGTCTGGCCGTAGACCACTTCGGCCCGATAAATGGCTCGTCAACTGGAACCCCCAACCTGAGCCTTTCCGCGGAGACCGTTACCACGTCCGTACCCCTAGTATACCGACCGGAAAAACATCTGGCCCGATTCCGGTTCTAAGGTTTGAGAGACTCGGCCTGATACGCTTCGCTTTGACCCCTCCTAGGGAGGTTTCGAAGCTGAACCGGGCGGATACTTGCCCAGAGCATGTTACCGCAGCAGACACGAAGGCCGTCAAGGCCGCGTTTGAGGCAAAGAATGCGGAGGCTTTCTGCGCAGACCAGAGGATCTTGACCCTTCCGAGGTAGATCGAAAACGCCCGCACCGCGCATAGATCGGGAAAAGAGGTTAACCCGAATGCCCGGGTTTTGAACCCAAAAGCTGGTGGGCCGGGATAAGTTTAGACTCTCGTTAGGAACTCTCAAGCAGGCAGTTCTTGAGCAGATTCGTGGCTGAGAACGAGCGGTAGCTGGGCTCAAGAATTAGCTGGAAGAGGGGGGCCTAGGATGCAGTCAGAAGAGAGCGCTGTACTGAAGGTTCAACATCGGTCTGGCTCTGGCGCCTCGAGATATTGGGAATAGTGGTTGGCAGCCCTGGGAAAGGAGACAAGTGCTGTTTGTAGCCAAGGCAGATGACTCGAGTTTCTCAAAGCGGCACCTCTTTGGACGATGTGGTCGTGCACCATGTCGCGCACGTACTCTGCGCGTCACATCTGTCCAGCCGGGTTGCCTGTGAGCCATTCGGGGGATCGCCGCAAGACATCCCATGATCAACGGGAACAAAAGGCTGGCATTCGCTCTGGGAGCTCTTCTTCTGACGAGAGCGGGGTATGAGCTCTCGGTTGGTTCAGACGAGACGGTAGCCTTAATGATGAGAGTTGTTCGTGGAGAAGTGTCGAGCGAGGAACTAGGGTCATGGCTTCGGAGCAGATCAAAGAAGATCTAGTAGAAGAGATCGTACGCCGCTACAAGAACATCCTAGCTGGACTCGCCAAGTGCTAGCATACGAGACGCTCGAACACCGGACTCTGTGCGGTCAGGACTTCTACCGCGGGTGCTTGCGCACGACCCTCAATGAAAGCTCGTTGGAGCCCTGGCCTGGTCAGGTCCCTAACCGTGCAACACCTGTCTCGTATGGTCGTTCTAGGACGGCGATACAGAGATGCCTTTCGCTAGAACCCGCGCCTGAATAGTTTCTCTGCACGCTACACCTCAGCCGACTTAACGTCGCCGCTACGCTTAAGCCTTGGTAAGACAGTCTTACGTCTCATGAACTCTGAGGACGTGCCCGAACTGACCCGCATCAGCTCCAAGGGCCAGGTTGTGATTCCATCTCGCGTGAGGGAGAAACTCGGCATAGAAGCGGGCAGCGTCTTCGCGATATTGACCCCGCGAAAAGGCAACGTCGTCGTTCTGAAGAAGATCGATAGCAAGTCGCTTCAAGCGGATCTGCGGATTTTCCGAGAAGTCGAAAAAGCTTGGAGAGAGATCGAACGCGGACAAGCGCGAAGGGCGCGAAGAAAACGCTTCCTCGAAGAGCTTGAGACTTGGTAGCCATCACAGAGGTCATCTGGACCAAGAAGTTCGAACGCGAAGTGAGGAAGCTTAGAGACAAGACCATCAAGGAGCACGTAAAGCGACAGATTGAGAAGATACTGGATAACCCTGAAAGCGGGAAGCCCTTACGATTCGCCCTGAAGGGTGAACGCTCCATCCACATTGCGCCATACAGGCTCATCTATGCAGTGCAAGGGCCAACACTGTACCTCTTGAGATTTGAGCATAGGAAGGTCTTCTACTGATAGCTCAAGCAGCCACCGTTTCCGTGAGAGCATTGTGAGCCTGCCACGTCGCTCGAAAGACGTGGTGGTTGTGTATCGCGAAGACAAGCAACTCATCATCACAGGGTTTTTGACCATCGGCCGTTAGAAGCTGTTGAGGAAGAGGAAGGCAATATGGCAAAGACCGAACTTGTGAAGCTCGCTCCAGAACGGATCGATGTCGAGTATGATGAGGAGGGAGACGTGCTCTACATCTCGTTCGATCCCGAAACGGCGGCCGACGATTCTGAGCTGACCGACAATGACGTGCTCTTGCGGTAATCGGACTGACCATACTGCACTTCTCCGAGAGAAAGAGAAAGAGCAGAACGAGGGCGGCCTAGAAGTCATCGTATGAAGTATGATTCCATGACTTCAAGGCTCTGATGGCTTGAGCGGGCTGATAGCCTGGAACAGCACCGCCAAACTGAGAATCCCACGGACTACAAGTCCTCGCCAAGACGGCGCTCACTAGGGCGCCTCTAAGATTTCTAGGTCTGGAATCCTCAAGAAGTGCTCGGTATTTCTCGTAACAAGCGCCATCTCTTGGGTCTTGGAGATTGCCGCGATGAGAATGTCTCGAAAGTCGATTCGTTCTCCCTTTGATTCCAGCATCGCTAGGAGCTTCCCAGCTTCTTCGG
>Ga0209725_1000479_pt1 | contig 24705 bp, 24 predicted proteins | sample I18A1metaG_FD_184145 | JGI IMG/M metagenome (GOLD analysis project Ga0209725, IMG submission 184145) | Lake sediment bacterial and archeal communities from Gulf of Boni, Indonesia to study Microbial Dark Matter (Phase II) - ​I18A1 metaG... | ecosystem: Environmental > Aquatic > Freshwater > Lake...
GCTGAATGTTCGGCGCCAACGGCTCACGCCGCAGTACCGTGACTGGCCCTGGTTTAGCTGGGTCGCTGGAATGCCGATCCTCACTCGCAAGCTTGATTGTCGTATCGTCGGCCATGTCTCATGCCTCTTTTCGCTGCGAGAGTTCAGCCACCCGGACAGCGCATGCTTTGGCGCTGCGCGGTATGGATGGAAATAGCGGTGAACCGGTCACAGGGTTGATGCTTGTGAAGGCGGCGCCTTCGGGCATCGCGACGCTCGCTTGCACAACGCACTCGGCGCTTCCGTAAGGTGACGCAACTTTCACCACGGTTCCATCGGTGACGCCAAGTCGTGCGACATCTGATGGGCTGAGGTGTAGAACTTCCTCCTTCTTGACCAGATTCATTCCTTTGACCTGCTCGGTAAGGCAGGCCCCGTGATAGTAGAACAAGTTACGCTCGGTGATCAGCGTCAGCGGGAACTCGTCACTGACGAGCTGCGGCATCCTATCCAAGCTGAATGACGCAAACTTGGGTTTCATCGGCGGCTCGAAACGGCGCAGCACACCGCTAATGCCAAGTGTCTCATACTTCACGTCTCGATATGCGGGCACCACAGACGCTATCTCGGTCATGACATCCGCCGCCGAACTGTAACCCCAATCGCCACGTCCCATGAGGTCTGCAATGTCACGGATCATCATCCACCCAGGCCGTGACAGCCCGACAGGCGGAATTGCCTGGCGCAGGCGCTGGACACGACCTTCCAAATTAGTCAAGGTGCCATCCATCTCAGCGAACGTGGTGGCCGGGAGCACGACATGCGCATACTGGAGGTTTTCAGTCGTCACAATGTCCTGCACCACGAGGAATGACAGGTTGGCAAGCTCTTTCAGGGGCGGAACTTCGCCGGCCAGGTACAGAGCTTTGATCTCTCCCTGACGAATTCCGGCCAAGATCCTCTCATACGTTCGGCCTGGGGTTCCGGTGAGCGAAGTGCCCCATCTGCTGCTGAAAGCTTTTCGTGCTCTAGAGCTTGCTGTGGGGCTGTAGCCCGGCAGCAAGGCTGAGTGCAGACCCATGTCGTGGGCGCCGACAAGGTTGCCTTCACCGGGCACCCCCATGACTCCGATGTCGCCTACTACGAGCGCTAGGTCGCGAATGGCTTTGATGACGTTCGGGGCGGTGGAATAGTGAGTCACGCCAGAACCGTAGATGATGATGGCGGGTGTGTGCTGCGACAGCATCTCCGCCGCGTTGACGATAGTATCTTGCTTGACTCCGGTTATGGTGGCAACCTCGGCTATGTCTAGGTCCGCCAATCGCGCGCGGGCAGTATGCCGCTCTTGTGCCAAGGTCTTGATCATCCCGGCGAGTAAGATGTGGTCTGTTCCAACCTTCGGCTGGAGCCACACGTCCGCGCGTTTCGCCATTTCAGTCTCGCGGGGATCAACTGTGATCAGGCGCGCGCCTCTGCTCAAAGCACGACGAATCTCAACACCTAGGACAGGGTGAGAGTCGAACACATTCGTGCCGATCGCTACGATGCATGCAGCTTTGCGGATGTCTCGGATGAGCGGCCCACTGATTGTCCTGAGGGTGTTCACGAGCTCCTTCGAACCCTCATCTTCGGGGAAGCCGGCTGCCAGCGCTACATTGTTGCTATGCATGACGGTTCTTGCGAACTTTTGGAGAAGGTAACTTTCCTCATTGGTTGCTGCCGCCGAGCCTATGACGGCGAACTGGTCGCCTCGGTATTGGTTGAGGCTTTGCGCGACTGCCTGCAACGCGTCGTCCCATGAAACTTCCACTAGCCGGCCATTTCGGCGAAGCAATGGTGTCCTCAGCCGAGTTAGACTGTGAACTACGTCCACTACGCCAAACCGGCCGCGAACGCAGAGCTGGCCGTCGTTGGCTGGGCCATCATCGAGGCCCACCGTCCGGATGACTCGGCCGTTCTTAACTTGTACATTCACTGCGCACCCAACGGAACAATAGGGGCACACGCTGGGGACTATGCTGCTCGGTACGCCCTCCCACTTACCACGCTTGTCCGCCAGCGCCCCGGTCGGACAGACATCCACACACGCCCCGCAGAACTGACAGTCTGCTTCAAGGTGTGACCGGCCAAACGCTGTGCCAACGATGGCTTGACCGCCACGGTAAGTGAACGCCAGAACGCCAGCATGTCGTACGTCCTGGCAGACACGTACGCAGCGCCCGCAGAGGATGCACAAGTTGTAATCCCTGTCGAAGAACGGGTCGTCCTGTTCGACCGGAAGTCCTCGATATGAGATCGGATAGGGAATGTCAGTGAGTTGCAGATAGTCTACTAGTTTCGGGATCTCACACTGCCCGTTGTTGGGGCAGTACTGACATCCCGTGGTGACGGCTGCCTTACGGACTGTGCTCTGGAAGTCATCGCAATCGGTCCGCCGCTGACAAGTCAGACAGGTATATGGGTGCTCGGACAAGATCAGGGAAATGATCTCCCGACGCATGGTCTGCAGGGCTTCCGTCTCGGTGCGAACAACCATGCCGTCGAAGATCGGAAGTGTGCACGCGGTGGAGAAGCCTCGCGTGTTTTCGATTTCCACCATACACAGCCGACAAGCGCCGACAGATGTCAGCTTGGGATGGTGGCATAGCGTGGGGATGTAGATGCCGTGGGCTTGAGCGACCTCAAGGACCGTCATGCCCGGCTCGGCTTTTGCTGGGATTCCGTTTATCGTCACTGAGACACTCATGTCCTAGGCCTCAATGGACAATTATCGCATTGTAGTTGCAGCTGTCGTAGCAGACACCGCACCGGATGCAGGCCTTGGTATCGATGACGTGCTTCTGCTTCCTTTCTCCGCTGATGGCGTTGCTGGGACATAGTCGGGCGCACAGGGTGCATCCGTTGCAGGCATCTATGATCTCGTACGTGATCAGCGCCTGGCATGCCGCTGCTGGGCAGCGGTGCTCCGTGATGTGAGCCATGTACTCGTCGCGGAAGTACCGAATAGTAGTCAGCACCGGATTGGGCGCCGTCTGCCCCAGCCCGCACAGTGATCCGATCTTAACCGTATTGGCGAGCTTCTCCAAGCGATCAACATCGTCTGGCTCGCCCTGTCCGAGCTTGATCCGTTCCAAGATTTCCAGCATACGTTTGGTTCCCGCACGGCAGGGCGGGCATTTGCCGCAGGACTCTGCCTGAGTGAACGACAGGAAATAGTGGGCAATGTCAACAGCGCAGTTGCGCTCGTCCATGACCACCATGCCGCCTGAACCCATCATCGAGCCGGCGGCCTGGAGCGACTCGTAGTCGATCGGCGTGTCCAAGTACTCGGCCGGGAGGCATCCTCCCGACGGCCCGCCGACTTGGACGGCCTTGAATTTCCTGTTGTCGCGGATGCCGCCGCCAATGTCGAAGACGAGTTCACGCAGCGTCGTGCCCATCGGAACTTCGACAAGGCCGGTATTGTTGACCTTGCCAGTCAGGGCAAAGGTCTTGTTGCCTTTGCTTGTATTTGTGCCGATATTTGCGTACCATTCCGAGCCTTGGCGGATGATGAGGGGCACCCATGCAAGGGTTTCCACGTTATTGATCGTCGTGGGCTGACCCCACAGGCCCTTCTGGGCCGGGTAGGGAGGACGCGGCTTGGGCATTCCACGCCGGCCTTCAATAGACTGCATCAGGGCGGTCTCTTCACCGCAAACGAATGCGCCCGCCCCAAGCCGAATCTCGATGTTGAAGTCGAAATCGCTCCCGAAGATACTTGGGCCCAATAACCCCCGCTCGCGGGATGCTTGGATTGCTTTCTGGATGCGTTCTACTGCAAGAGGATACTCGGCCCGCACGTAGACAAAGCCCTGCTTGGCTCCTACAGCGTACCCAGCGATGGCGAGGCCCTCAAGCATACAATGCGGATCGCCTTCCAACAGTGAGCGATTCATGAACGCACCAGGGTCCCCTTCGTCCGCGTTGCAGATCACGTACTTGGATGTGCCCGGCGCTTGCCGAGCTGTAGCCCACTTGCTGCCGGTTGGAAAACCAGCGCCGCCGCGGCCTCTCAAGCCCGACTTTGAAACCACTTCGATCACCTGCTGCGGCGTCATCTCTGTCACCGCTTTGTGCAGGCCCAAGTAGCCCTCCTTGGCCAGATAGTGGTCAATGTTCTCCGGGTCGATGATGCCGCAGTTCTGAAGCACGACGCGCTTCTGCTTGCCGTAGAAGCTCATCTTGTGCCAGCTCTCGGCAACGGCGTTGGTGGCCGGATCATGAAAGAGAAGCCGGTCCAATCGCTGGCCGCCGAGAATATGCTGTTCGACGATTGCTTTGGCGTCCTGAGGCTTGACCCGTGTGTAGAACGTTTCGCCAGGGTACACAACCACGATTGGTCCTTGCTCGCAAAAGCCAAAACAGCCGGTGCGTCGAACCTCCACCTGACCGTTTAGGTTGTGGCTATCCAGCTGCTCCCGTAGGGCCTTATGCAGCTCTGTGCTTGCAGAGGATGTGCAGCCCGTCCCCATGCACACGGCGATCCATTTGTGGTCCGGGTTGTTAATGGCGTCTGTTACCTCAGCTGGCACTGTCAGATTCACGTGCACGCTCACGGTCGTGATATCATCCCCCACAAGGCCCTAGCCTTCCTCAGGACCGTGCGTACCGCCGTATTGGGTGAGCAATCTTCGTGCCCTAGTTGAGCTCATCCGTCCGTGGACCTCCTTGTCCACCAAAACAACGGGAGCCAGAGCGCAGCAGCCGAAGCAGGCTATTCGTTCTAGGCTGAACAATCCGTCGGATGTCGTCTCACCAGCTTTGACTTTGAGTTCACGCTCCACCATTTCCAGGATGCGACTACTCCCACGCACGTGGCAGGCCGTCCCGCGGCATACCTTGACGATGTGCTTGCCAGGCTTCGTGAACCGGAAAGCGGCGTAGAACGAGGCGACGCCAAAGATCTCCCCTGGCGAGACTCCGATGAAGGCACTGATCTCATCGACGGCGTCTGGCGAAACGTAGCCGTGCAACTCCTGCACCTCTTGCAGGATCGGTATCAGAAAGCCCCGATCGCCCCTCGGATACTTGGCCAGAATCTCGGTTGAGATCATCGCATCACCTTTCGAGGCAGCCTCATCATTCGAGAAGACACGGACACGAGCCTTGTCGCTGCAAAGACTGCGGACGCGCCACGTATCACGGCTCTCGTGTTTCTGCTCCCAGCCCTATCCTCAAATGGTTTCGAAGCTTTGTCTCGTTGCGACCCACGATTATATTTACCACAAGAATCTAGATATTTACGCACCAAATTCTAGACTATAGTCTCTGTGCTACTGGCGATGCAAGACAGCCGTGATGAACGCGTACTCGTGCGAACCCTGACCTATGCGAACGCCCGCAGTTGCTTCACCGTTCCGAGATACGTCCCATCTAGGAGTTGAACCTCTGCTTCGTTCATGTTCACGATCCCGCCTCTGAGTAGGGGGCCGAAACGGTCAATCTTCGCCCATCTTGACTCCGAACGTCCCTTGGTGTTGATCGGTCGGCCGCCCAGGAAGTCGTTGAAGTGCGGAACGAAGAGGCAACGGGAAACCCTCAGCTCAACTCCGTAGCGTTCTTTGAACCTGCCCTCAATGCCTTTGACCCTTCGGCGTTTGGACTCTTTGAGAATCACGCGAGCTAGTCTCGCTCCGTCACATGGTGCGCGCACCCAGACCGGCCTCGTGATCCTATAGCCGAGAGCGTCTGTGAATGCCACAACCGGATGCAGGTGGCCTTGGATCAGAGATTCGCATCCGAGGAGCTCAGGCGCCGGCCACGCGTGACCATGGAAGAGCCCATACCTTCCCCATAACGCGATCCCGCTTGGAGGAAGAATCTTGACTTGTGGGGGAGTCATCGGCTCAATGTTCCCGTCGTGGTTTCCTTGGATGATCTGAATGTCGGAAACGAGCGGGACGATCTTCTCGAAGAACTCGGGCACATCCCTCCACTCTTCCAACTCGGCGCCGACAACTGTGTGCTTCACGTCGCCCAGAAATACGATCCTAGTGGGGCTCGACTTCTTGATGATCTCGATAAGGCGATCCGCCAGCTTTGATGTCTGCGAGGGAACATGGATTCCGTGTTGTGAAAGAGTCACTTCCCAACCGATGTGCAAGTCGCCGACGACAAGAACGCGCTCACCCTCGCCCTGCAGTAACAGAGAGGGAGAACCATTAACAGGTCCGAGGCTATAACCAGCCAAACCTCACTTCCCTCTCTGTCTACGCCGACCCTCTCAGATTGAGGGCTCTTTGAACATATCCTTAATGAAAGCCTTGAACCTCTGATGAGCCAGCCTGCTTCGCCGGAATGAACATGTCGCAAGCGTACGAGAGAGAGCTGGAGGTAATCGAGAGGACGTGTCGAGAGGTCTCATCCTCTCGCAAGCTGACGGATACCCAGAAAGCCAGACTCGGGGAGCAGTTCGCCGACCGATTCAAGAACGCTATAGAACTGGTTGAGAAGCGAAAGGTGCGTAGGTTTAGGTTCAGGCCGAGCGGACGCGTAATTTGGGCTGTGAAAGGCAGAAAGGGAGTATACCAAGTCATCCCTGAAACCAACTTCTGCAACTGTGACGACTACTACTTCCGCGTGATGGACGGCAAGAGGGCGCTATGCTACCACATCATCGCACAGAAGATCTCGTCCGCGCTTGGAAGGTTCGAAAGCAGCGACCTCAAAGACACACAGTACGCAAAGATCACTCAGCAATGGAGAAGCAGACCTGAGATCAGGCCATGACACCGCTTGCTGAGATCACAGAATTGTTTAAATCGGGAACGCCGGTCTAGCCAGCGAAGATAGGGCGTACAACAATGACCGCTGACGAATTCTACACCCTTCTACAGATCGGCATCACAGTTGTGTCACTTGTAGCGCTCATTCTAACTTTCGTGTATCTTATCTACGAGAAGAGCTGACCGCCAGAACCCGAACGCCGGCGACTAGACGGATTTCCGATTCGACGAAATCAATAAACCGAAGACCTGTGTTCGCATGGCGAACTTGGAGATGCTCTAGCGTCTGGACGAGTGGCGTCAAAGTCTCGGTCGCGGTCTCAAGGATTCAGCTGTGTCGAGTTGGAGGGGCTATGCTTGTCAGATGATGATGCGTTTGCGCTACTGCAGAAACCCCTACGAGAGCAAGTGGCAAAGCTCGACATAGCTGAAGCAAGCGATATCCAGAGACTTGCAATTCCTCCGATCCTTGACGGCAAGAATGTTCTCCTCATCGCTCCAACTGGAACAGGAAAGACGCTTGCCGCGGTTCTTCCAGTCTTTGATCTTTTCGTGGCGGCGAGAAGCAGGGACGAGACACGGGGCATGTCTATACTCTATGTCACGCCCCTACGTGCGCTGAATAGAGATATTCTGCGCAGACTTTCTGACATGGGTGCGGAGCTCGGAATCAAGGTTCAGGTTAGACACGGAGACACCCCCACCGCCACTCGAGTTCTCCAAGCAAAGGCTCCTCCTGACATGCTGATTACCACGCCTGAGACTCTGCAAGCAATTCTCCCCGGCAAACGCATGCGTCAGCACTTGAGAAACGTCAGATGGGTTATCGTGGACGAAATACATGAGCTGGCAACGGACAAGCGTGGGGTTCAACTTGCCCTTGGCCTCGAGCGCCTCCGGAACCTCACGAGTCAAGACTTTCAGAGGATCGGGCTTTCCGCCACGATAGGAGACGAGGGCAGGATAAGTAAGTTCCTTGCGGGCACCGGCAGAGACGCGGTGATTGTGAAGTCGAAGGAAGGGAGAGGGTTTGAAGTTCAGGTTGACTACGTTTCGCCAACTTCCGCTGATCGAGCGCAGAGCGAAAAGTTCAGTGTTCCATCATCCTCCATCGGCAGAGCAAGACGCATCGCGCAACTCATACACGAGAAGAACTCTGTCCTAGTGTTCACGAACACTCGTGAGCACGCGGAAGCGGTTGGTTCTCAACTTAGAGCTCTTGATTTTCACACTCCGGTTCGAGTTCATCACGGGTCGCTCTCGAAAGAGATTCGAGAAGAAGTTGAACGAGACTTCCACAGCGGCAAAGTCAAAGCGGTTGTCTGCACATCCTCACTAGAGCTTGGAATCGATGTCGGCTCGGTAGACTTCATCATCCAGTACATGTCGCCGCGACAGGCGGCCCGGCTGATTCAGAGGATAGGCAGGAGCGAACACAGACTCCGTGGCGTCGCCAAGGGGCTGATAGTAGGCGCTTCCGCGGATGACATTCTTGAGTCAGCTGTCATAGCGCGCAACGCAAAGGAAGAGAAGCTCGAACCTACGGTCATTCACGAGAACGCCCTTGATGTCTTGGCACATCAGATAGCAGGTATTGTCCTAGACCTTCGCAGACTCACTGTGAGCGAAGCGTTTGAGATCGTCAAGCGCGCGTACCCATACCGTGATCTGGCACCCGAGGCGTTCATGTCTGTCGTGAAGCAGCTCGGAGACGGCGGAGTCATCAGGGTCCAAGAGGACGTACTCAGGGCGAGGCTTCCGAATACGTTCAGGTACTATTTCGAGAACCTCTCGATGATACCTGACATGAAGAGGTACCTCGTGTTCGATTTCTTCCGCAAGCGCAAGATCGGAACGCTCGACCAAGAGTTCGTGGCTCGAAAGTGCAAGTCAGGAACAGAGCTGATCATGCATGGTCAGACCTGGAAAGTGATAGCCGTCAATGAGGATGAACTCACTGTAGAGGTTGAGCCAACAGCTCCCACGCTGAACGCGATCCCGAGCTGGGAAGGCGAGATAATACCCGTCAGCTACGAGGTTGCCAATGAAGTTGGACGACTACGAGCTGTAATCTCTTCAGGACTTGATGACTCTGAGAAGAGTACTCAACTGATAGACAGTTTGCACGTGACCAAGGAGGCCATGCAGAAAGCTGTCGAATCAATCCGATCTCAGATGGAGAGTTACCCACTACCAACAGACAATGCTGTGGTCGTTGAGAAGTTCGAGAACTGCATAATCGTGCATGCATGTCTTGGAACTCTGGCAAATGAAACCATGTCATTGGTGTTGACCTCATTGCTAAGCGCAAGACTGGGCGTGAACATCGCTGCGCAGACCGATTCCTACAGAATTGCGCTTGTCACTCCCTTCAAAATCGAGCCAAGACTCGTCGAGAAAGAGCTGCTTCAACTAACTCCCGACCAGCTCGAGGAAGTCGTCGCGAGTGCACTGGAGACCTCTGATACCTTTGCGTGGAGACACTGGCATGTTGCGAAGAGGTTCGGAGCTGTCGAGCGATCGGCGGAATACAAGGCCAGCCGAGCTAGGCTTCTCGTCAAGATTTTCAAGGGTACTCCGATCGAGCAGGAGACGAAGAGAGAGGTCTTCCTCGAAAAACTCGACCTGGAGCACGCAAAAGACCTCATCAAACGCGTCACCGATGGTTCCGTTTCGCTCGAGACAGTCGAAGAACGGGAGGCAACTTGTTCTCCGCTTGCTCTGCCGATTGTGGACAAGATCATTCCGCACGACCTTCTTCGACCCGCAATTCCCAGCAAATCTCTCACTCAGATCATCAAGGAGAGGCTGCTCGCGAGCCGCGTCCGTCTGGTTTGCATGTACAAGGGTGACTGGGATGGAATCAGAGTAGTCGGCGAACTGCCTGAAGCCATAAGATGCCCACACTGCAGGTCCACGTTGATCGCCGCAACATATCTGGGCGATGACGGACTCGCCAAGCTTGTGAAACGTCGAGGCCGCGGTCAGAAACTTACTGGGGAAGAAGAGCAAGCGTACAAACGAGCCTCGCTGAGCGCGAGTCTAATGCAAACAAACGGGAAGGAAGCCGCCATCGTGATGAGCGGAAGAGGAGTTGGACCAACCACGGCCGTGAGGGTACTACGCAGGCCGCACCGTACAGAGGAAGACTTCTATGTTGACATACTCAAGGCCGAACGTGAGTACGCCAGAACGAGGCTGTTCTGGGACTAGAGCTATCAAACAAAGACGTCAACGGTTCAAATTGCGACGCCCGCGCATCACGACATCCTCACAGAAAATGCGTTTCCCGACCGGCTATGTCATTCTCAGTCTAGCTTCCGTCAATCGTTCTTGTTCCGGCGTCAAGGGACCTCTGAGCGGCACTGGCTTCGTCTCCAAAGCTGATAGTTCGCGAACCACAATTCCAGGGCCAATGCCTGGACCCAGACTGGGCGCCGCAGTTTCCGAATCTTGCCTAAACTCCAGCGCAACGATGCACTTCAACGGAGAGTAACTCTTCTCAGCGAAGTACTCCTCGTATCTTGCGATTATCCGATCGACATCTCTGTCACTCTTTCTGTAAAGTCCTTTCATGTTCGCTCTGAATCGCCGTTTTGCTTCCTCGTAGTCAGATTCGTTCCCCTGCGGCAAAGTCGGTTCGTGGATCTCCTGAAGCGTCTTCTTGTCGAATAGGCCGTGGTCCTTTGGGCAACAATAGTCGGCCCTGCGTTCGATGAGCGGCCTACCGCATCTTGGGCACAGCTCCATTCTCATTTCGCCTTATTTCGGGATTCGATTGGATGCATGGGATTTCACCATGCTGTCTGCAAAGGACCCTTGGGACGGGGAACAGCCCAACAACTCCTTGACCTGAACAGGTAGACTCGCGAAGGAGCCGCATTGAGGGCTGGGCGTATGATTTGGGGAACAGTTATGATTCATGCTAGAACCTTGTAGACGAGGTCTCCTTCTCTGACCTTGTCCGTGACCTTGAGTCCTATCGATTGCCCCGCGCCCGCGTTCTGCACGTTCGCGTGCTCGATCTGCATGCTTTCAACTTTCTGACGGAAGTCCGTAGTCATGCCTTTGATTCGTATCGCGTCGCCGATGGCCATCTTTGCGGTTAAGTCGATGACTGCGACAGCAATCTTACTATAGTAGTGTCTTATCGCTCCAATCTGCTCCAAGCGTTCTTCAGCCAAGGACCGAAACACACTCTACCTAGTGATGATAACAAGGTTGCCCAAAAAACCATCGTTACATGGCTAGGAGACACAAGGGTGTCGCATCACTGGGGATATGTAGCAGTACTATTCTCCGCTTTCCTATTCGGAATCGGCACCACGATCAACAAGATGTTTCTGGCGTCCGCTTCACCTCTTTTCATCGCCACCGTCACGGAACTGGCCGGAGGCTTTCTCTTGTTGTGTTCGAGCTTTCTTCCCAGAAATGCCAAACTTGCTTCTTCCCTGAACCTACCAGTTAGAACAAAGACGGTGTTCGTGTCGGGAGATCTCGTCTTGATCGTCCCGATGGTCTTGTCCGGCGGAGTCCTTGCATATTGGCTGTACCTGCTCGGATTGAACAGCACAACCGCCGTGAGCGCAGCCCTTCTTGGGAACACCGAGACGCTCTTCACGATGGGGATCGCTTTCGTTTTTCTTGGTGAGAGAGGTCGACTCAAGGATTACGCGGCGATGGCTCTGCTCATCATAGGAGGGGTCATACTCGCAACGAATCTGAACATTTTGAATCGAAACGCATTCGGGTCACTGTTTGGGAATCTTCTCGTCGTGGGAGGTTGCTTCTTCTGGGGAATTGACAACAATCTATCCAGACTGCTCAGCGTTAAGAGAAGTCTCCTGCAATTAGGCTCGTTAAAGGCGATCGTTGGCGGCGGTCTGCTCCTCGCTATTACGTCATTCATTGGTTTTCGAGCTGCCCCAAGCCCTGTCTCAATCGCATACATGGCCATCCTTGGAGTATTCAGCGTAGGTCTGTCTCTGCTTCTCTTCCTCTTCGCGCTCCAAGAGATCGGAGCCATGAGGACGGGAGTGATATTCTCGATGTCATCTCTTTTTGGAGCTGTCTCCGCGTTCTTGATTCTTCGCGAACCCATCAGTGCCGTGCAGATACTTGCCGGTCTCCTGATGCTCTTCGCTATCTACGTTCTCTCGATCCCACCGAGGAACAACTAGGTTCAGTATAGGCCAGGTTGGAGAGCGGGTGGATGCTATCTTCTCACAATAGCTTCCGCGATTATGAAGAGCCCGATGAGGATTATGATCAGCGGTAGTAGGTCGACCCTCATTCCCGCGTATCTCGCGAGCCCTATTATCAATGCGAGTATGCCTATTGCTAGGCTGAATCTACCCATTCGGGCGCCGATGGCGCTTCTGGCTAGGTTTAACCCGATTAGTATGAGCCCGATGCCAATGGCGATAATCGTTCCCGTGTCTATGCCGTAGATTCCACCGTACAGCCAAGCACCGCCAACAAGAATGAAGAATAGACCCCAAGCGACAGTCGTCAAGGTCCGTGCGCTCATAACCACACTTGGTCGCCTCGTTCTCGGTCTACCATAATGTTCGATTATAAGGGTTGAGACGCTATTAGATCCCGGAATGCGCTCAGAATAGCCGACCCAGAGTCAGAGTTCGCCAGAGAAGAAGGCTTGGGCATGATCGAGGATCTTATTGGAAAGATCTTGACCCAGCGGAAAGACTTGACACGGGAGAACATCGAGAAACTCATCGAAGAGAAGAAACACGAAGCCCAAGACTTGCTCTCGGACGAGGGAGCCGCAAGACTGGTCGCGGAGGAACTCCTAGTCCAGACTGAACCGGTTGCCGTCCCGAGCATGATGGTTCGGGATCTTGTGGCCGGGCTCAATGACGTGACTCTGACCGGTAAAGTTGCAGCTAGCGAGCCCGTGAAGGATTTTGTCCGCCAAGATGGGTCAACAGGCCGAGTTGTGAGGATCGTTCTTGCCGACGAAACTGGAAAGATCGGATGCACAATTTGGAACGATAAGACCGACCACATCCTCAAGCACGGCGACCCGGCAGGAAGAACCGTCACCATCAGACACGGCTACACTCGTGCTGGTCTGGCGGGCGAAGTTGAACTCAACGCGGGCGAACGAAGCGACATCAGTTTCTCCCGTGTAGCCGTGGAAGCGGCGACGATTACGCCAATTGGGAACATCAAGGAGCCTGTCATCGAACTCAGCGTTCTTGGCGTCATTCATTCGAAGCCTAGGCTCTACGAGTTCGAGAGAAACGGGCAAAAAGGAACTGTACTGAGAACTACCCTTTCAGACAACACCGGATCCATACCACTCGTTGCTTGGAACGAGAAGGCCGAGGAGCTACGGAACCTCAAACGAAGTGACATTCTCAGAATTCAAGGCGCTAGACTTCGACGGGACAACTCTGGTAGACTTGAAATACATCTGGAAACCCGAGCAACGGCGACACTCCTAGATACCCCGCCAGAAGGATTTGAGATCCCAGAAATCAAATTCCGCAAGGTTTCTGACCTGAAAGCCGACCTGCCAGCCGCGAATCTTGTCGCGCAGGTTGTTGGAGTGAGCGATCCGCAGGAAGTGCAGCGAAAGAGTGGTGACAAGGTCGCCATCTCGCGGATACTGGTCGGAGATGAAACCGGAATAGTCTCGGTTTCCTTGTGGGATGACAAAGCCGAGCTGGCATCCCAGCTCAAGGCGGGCGACATCCTTCGAATCGAAGACGCAGTGCCGACCTTGCGGCTTGGCCAGATTTCCATGAGCGTTGGAAGAACGGCGTCTCTTCAGAAAGCTGAAGGAACAAGCGAAACCATCAAGGTCAAGATCAGCAAGGTCCGCGAAGCAGGATCCGATTCTGGGCTCGTCGCAATAGAAGGAGAAATCGTCGGGAAGCCCGAGACGAGGGAAGTGATGACCGCAAGAGGTGAGAAGATACAGGTCACATCAACAAGGATCCGCGATGAGACGGGCGAAGCCCGGGTTTCGTTTTGGAGATCACATGCGGCCGAAGCTGGCAGACTCCAACCCGGCGCAAAGATTAGGGCCTATGGCCTCTTGCCGAGGCCCGGTCTGACTGGGGAGACCGAGTTCAACACGGTCCAAGCATCGAAGCTTGAGGTGCTATTCCGCGCAGAAAGCGAGCGCCCTTCTTCAGACGAGTTCCGCCAGTTCATCACCTTGAGAGAGAACGAGCAAGTCTGGGTCAGAGCTATCATCCTCGACCCCGGAGAGGACGCGACACTAACATCCGTGTGTAGTCAATGCGAAGAACCAATCGTGCCGTCCGATGACCATTTCGTATGTTCCAGTCATGGCGAGCAAATGGAAGCGACCTGGCTGCTTACCATGCGCATGCGCCTTGATGATGGAACCGACACGGTCGTAGCGAAAGTTCGAACCAAGGAACCGCACGCTCTGCTTGGCAAGAGCTTGAGTTGGGCTCAGAAAGAGATATTAGCGCAGAGGGCGAGTACGGTAGCTCTGCCAATCGACGCAACCGGGAAGCTTGCTGGAATGAGGATAGAAGCTTTCGGCGTCACAAGACGCGATCCTCAGACAGGAAAGCTCGTTTTTCACACTGAGAGAGTATTTCTGCAGTAGCAGAGAGTCGTACGCTGGATGAAACCCGTAACGGAATCCTTCTGGCCCTAGAGAAGAAAGCTGTTTGGATTGATCAACTCTTGATGGCGATGAAGATTGGCCAAGACATCTTCGATTACATAAACACGGTCAGAAACCCTAGCAACAAACAAACAATGAAGCGAAGGGTTCAGGAGTATCAGCCGAAGCAAGAGATAGTTGACAATTTCTCGGCCCTTAACTCCAGGTACTTCATAGTGGTCTTTTCGGCTGAGTGGAATGCGGAATGCCGCGCTCACATTCCCAGCCTAGCAAAGCTCATGATCCAAGCAAACAACAGCAACATCTCCGTGAAGGTTGTGGATTTTGATGAGAACCGAGACATAGCGGAAGAGATGCGCGTACTTCGAATTCCTGCGGTAATCGTTCATGACAAGTCTTGGAGAGAACTGGGACGCTTCGTTGAGAAACCACAGCACGGCGCGACGCTAGAAGAGGAATTGTGGGATATAGTCAAGAAGTCCGCAGACGCTGCGTAGCAAGCGGGATCGTTAGAGATACCTTTCAGTCTTGAACTCGCCGCGAAGACTGACGACATGCGTTTCCATTGAACCCTGAAACGGATGACCTAATTCAACTTCGGAGGATTATCCCAGTCCACCGGACCCACGGAGAATCTGTATTTTAGCCGCGGCAAGACGACTTCGAGCCAAGCTCTCGTAAAGTATGCGAAAGCTTTGTCCCATTCTTCTCCCTCGCCCCAGCCGTCATGCGTCAAGGTAACCTTGGTTTGCCCTTTCGCAGTTTCTTCAAACCTTATGACAACGTGAGTCCACTGCTTTCGGACTTCACTCATTTCCGGTGGAGCGTTCCAGGTAATTGACAGCATTCTCTTCGGCTCGAACGCCATGATCCTAACGCCTTCTGCCCCCCGTTGTCCTGGTTCAGATTCGGGGTCAAAGAGAATCTCGTATGGGCCGTCGACGCTAAGATGAATGTTGCACGCCGGAGCGAAGAAGGATTTGACGCCTTCTTCTGTGGTCCATGCGTCCCAGACTTCGTCTATCCTCGCATCAACAACGACTTCGCCGTGAATGAGTCGATCTTGATTTTGACTCTGCATAGCGAGATCTTCCGAGGCTTCCATCATTGGGCAAGAAGTTTCCTGATCTTGAGATTTGTGTGCTCACTGGAACACGCGATTACTGAGTCGTATCCTTCGACGATTGGCTTGCCATGAATGTCCGTTACAGTGCCCCCTGCTTCCTGAAGTATCATCAGCCCTGCGGCGATGTCAACCATCCTGCTATTCTTGGAGAAGTCAAGGAACCCGTCGAGCAGACCGCAGGCTGTGTAGGCAAGCGGAACCGCACATGATCCCATGCTGCGGAAGCTCTTCAGTGTGAGCCCGAACTTGCGAAACGCCTCGACAAATCTTGCGAATTTCTTTTCGTCTGCGGCTGTGTGTAGATCCATGTCGAACAGGCACTCCTCGAATTGTCTTTCACGATTCGTGCAGATTTTTCCGCCATCCAAGAACGCGCCTTGCCCCCGCTCCGCCGAGAAAGCCCTTCCGCACATCGGTTCGTAGATGACGGCCATGGCGGGCTGATCATGAGGTAGAGTACGAATCTCCATGGAGACCGCGAATATCGGAATACCGCGCGTGTAGTTCGTGCTTCCATCCAGCGGATCGAGGACAACTCGATGCTCTGGCTTGCCGAACACGATGCGCCCCGCTTCTTCAGACATTACCTCGAGATTTCCGATCTCGCCGAGCCTCTTGAGCACTATATCCTCAGCGACGCGATCAGCAAGAACTGTGGCGTCGCCGGAGTCGCCGATCCCAACTACTTCGGACATCTTTCCTTTGCCGAAATCTCTTGCGAGCGCATTGCCAGCTTCGCGCGCGATCCCGATGAGATCCTCTAGTTCCAATGATGAAGCCTCCAAGCTAGTAGGTTGCGACCTTCGTCACGCCGGGGATCTTAAGCATCTTTTGGAGCGCATCGCCGGATGGCTCTCGCTCTACCACTAGAGTCAGCTTCGGCTCTGGAGTCAGATCAGGATCGTCGGCAACTGCTTGCCGGATCGAGATGCCTTCTTTAGAGATCAACGTGGAAGCTTCGGTGACGATCCCGACGGCGTGAGGGTCTGCGTAGATCTCTATCACTCGGTAGCCAAGGAATCGCGCGACGTTGGGCAGGAAAGCACCGGCTGGCTTTAGGCCCTTGAAGACTGGCTGAAGCTTCGGGTCAGATTCGATGTACTCAGCCGTTTCTCTGACGGTTCTCCGGTCGACCCCAATCGCCCTAGCCATCTTGACCTCCGACTGTTCCACGTCGCCGCAGAAAATCCTGTGGTCTCTGACGCTCAGTCCAAGCTCGACGAGCGCCTTGGCCACCTTGAGGCGGCCAGGGTATTCCTTGAGGTGTTCGGATATCTGTCTCCACATCTGTACGTCAGGGTACATATTCGTACGGTAAAGTCTTAAATGCATCGCTGCCTTATTCGCGCAGCCAATTCGGAGGTCCCTTGACATGACAGGTGACCGCGTTTGGACGACCCCCGTCTAACCGACCCCTGACCACGCCACATTCCGAGAACAGTGGCTCAATGCAGCGACTTCCGAAGGCCTTTGGTGAACCAAATGTCGAATAGAAACAACTGTGCAACCTATCTGAACCAAGATGAGATACCGACCTCATGGTACAACATCCAAGCGGACCTGCCCGAACCGGTTCCGCCGATGCTCCACCCCGGCACGAAACAGCCCCTGAAGCCGGGATTACACCCTCGGATATGGGCCGAAGAACTCGTGCGTCAAGAGGACTCTACAGAACGCTACATCAAGATACCAGACGAAGTGCTAGACGCGTATCTACGCATGCCGCGGCCTACACCGCTGTTCCGAGCGAGACGACTTGAAGCCTACCTGAAAACGCCAGCGAAGATCTACTTCAAGTCCGAATATACGAACGCTGCAGGCAGCCACAAGCCCAACACGGCGATACCACAAGCCTACTACTGCAAGGCTCAAGGCGCGGAGAGAGTAGTTACGGAGACTGGCGCCGGCCAATGGGGATCCGCCCTGGCCATGGCATCGGCCTTCTTCGACCTGAAATGCAGAGCATACATGGTCCGCGTCAGCTACGACCAGAAACCCGGCCGCCGAATCATGATGGAGACTTGGGGAGCAGAAGTGTTCCCATCCCCGAGCAACCAAACGAAATTCGGACGAACCCTCCTCAAGGAGAACCGCGATCATCCAGGCACCTTGGGAATAGCAATCAGCGAAGCCATCGAGGACACGCTGGGCAACGAGAACACACGCTACTGTCTCGGCTCCGTACTCAATCACGTCCTAATGCATCAGACGATTGTAGGGCAAGAAGCAAAGAAACAATTCGAAATGATCGGCACATATCCTGACATTGTCATAGGCTGCATCGGCGGCGGATCAAACTATGCAGGCTTCTCGTTCCCCTTCATGATGGACAAGCTCCAAGGAAAGAAGGATACAGAATTCATCGCTTGCGAGTCCAAAGCGGTACCCCACACAACCAGAGGAACCTACACGTACGACTTCGGAGACACCGCTGAGACTACGCCTCTTACCAAGATGCTGACACTGGGACACAAGTACGCTTGCCCACCAATCCACTCGGGCGGCCTTCGATACCACGGCATGGCACCGCTGATATCCTATCTAATCCACAGCAAATTCATGAGATCAGTAGCCTACGAACAGGGAGAGATCTTCGAGGCCGCAAAGACTCTGGCTCGCACAGAAGGATTGATTTCGGCGCCGGAAACCGCTCACGCCATAAAGTGTGCAATAGACGAAGCGCTCGCCTGCAAGAAGACCGGCGAGGCGAAAGTCATAGCTTTCAACTGTAGCGGTCACGGCCTTCTGGACCTATCGGCATACGAGATGTTCCTTGCAGGGAAGCTCAAAGAGTTCGAGCCCGTAAAGATAGAAGTCCCGAAGTACGTCACGTAGGCCTCTGATCAGCCTACGGGGTCTACGTCAAACATCCGCTTTTTTTGTTACTGCGCAAATCAATGATCTGGTGATTCGGTCACTTGTCTGTCGCGGACACATTCGTTGTGAAACCAGCTCCCATGATTATTATGGCCAGAGCGAGAGCAAGAACAAGAATCACTAGCCCCACGTAGAATATGCTGGCAAGGCCGTATCGATCCAAGAGATATCCTCCGAGCAACGGGCCGATGATCGTGCCGAGACTGATCACAACGCTATACATGCCCATTGATGTGCCCCGCCCGCGTTCAGGGGCGAGGTCTCCTAGCGATGCGAGCGCTGCTGGTGCGAAAGCAAAGCTTCCCAAGCCGAATATCGCTAGGAACGGCGCGACAAACGGTAGCTCAAGATGTAATCTGAACATTGCGATGAGCGTGAAGAACAAGCCGATGAGTGACAGCATTCCGATCATCATGAGTCTACCTCGGCCGTATCTGTCGGATAGGTAACCAAAGAAAGGCTGGGTCAAAGCCAAGATCAACACGAGGCCAGCGAGCAAGAAACTTGTGAAGAGCGGAGAGGGACCGAGACGCGGGCCGAACGTGAGCGCCATTCCGATGAATATCGTCACTGAAAGCCAGATGGGAAACATGCCAGCAGCTCGTCTATCCCTAAGAAGAAAACGCATGGTTTCGACCGGAGACAATGCGGAACGCTTTGAGGCCCCACTTTGCTCCTTGACCTTCAGGTACGCAAAGAGGGCACCGACCGCCGCCAATCCCGACCCAAAATAGAACGGAACCACAATAGAGTAGGCGCGAACAAGAACCCCGGCCAGTGATATTCCAACAACATAGCCGCCCAGGTTCGCAAAATCGTAGAATCCCATCTCGCGCCCGCGAGTCGAAACGGTGCTGACATCGGTTACCATGGTCAAAGAGCTGACCACGATCATCGCAGCAGCGACGCCTTCTATCCCGTGTATGAAGATCAGGTAACCGACATCGGTTCTCAACGTGAAGGCAAACAAAACCAGTGCAGAGATCGCAAGCCCAAGGTATATCCATCTTCTTCTACCAAACCTGTCCGCCACAATCCCAACCAGCGGGCCGAAGATCGTTTCGGCGACAGGATACGCTGCAGCAATCATCCCAACCGCCAAGTTAGAAAACTCGTGTTTCGGCAGGTAGATCGGTAAGGTGAAGAGAACCAAACCGAAACTGAATCTCATCAGGAACACCGAGAAGTAGAGCGGTGATGACAAGACGGTGGAACCGATTAGTGAGAGCTGCTTCGAATAGGTGCCTGACAAGACTACTCTTCCTCAATCCCTCACAGCCATATTCGGCGATTGAATCATCATGAAGCCCTGCCTCAGAGCTAGTGACTGGGCCTAGCAGGGGGCTAGGTCGCTTTAATAGTCGATAGTAAGGACGATCGGTTGAGCGCCGGATCTTCAGTGCCGCGAGTAATACTCCATGTTGACATGGACGCCTTCTACGCTTCCGCGGAGACCCAGAAGAATCCGGAAATAGCTGGTCTCCCGATCATCGTGGGCGCAGACCCAAAAGGGGGAAAGGGCCGCGGCGTTGTTGCTGGCTGCTCGTACGAGGCGCGAAGATTCGGAGTCCACTCAGCACAGCCGATATCGAGAGCGTATCGACTCTGCCCTCAGGCAGTGTATCTCAGACCTAATTTTGCGCTCTACGAGGAGGTCTCCGCTCGCATTATGGACATTCTTCGCGAGTTCTCAGAGAAACTCGAGCCGATGGGACTTGACGAGGCGTTCCTAGACCTATCCGAAAAGGTTGCAGACTTCGAGGAGGCCGCGAGCGTCGCCAAGAAGATCAAGGAGGAAATCAAAGCTCGCGAGGGCCTCACGGCTTCAATAGGTGTGGCTCCCAACAAGGCGATTGCGAAGATCGCCTCCGACTATCAGAAACCTGATGGCCTGACAGTAGTTACGCCAGGTGAGGCCTTGTCGTTTCTGCAGCCTCTTCCAGTCTCACGGATCAGCGGCGTAGGAAGGAAGAGCGCTGAGATCCTAGGCAAGGTAGGTGTCAAAACGATAGGAGACTTGGCACGGTTTCCCGCAGGACGGATTGTGGAACTGTTCGGGAAGTGGGGCATTAGGCTGTGGGAGATTGCGAATGGGGTTGATGAGTCGCCGGTCGTGACTTCGTACGACATAAAGTCGATCAGTAACGAGACTACGTTCGAGCAGGATGTGGAAAACAGAGACGTCGTGACCGGCGTCTTGGACAAACTCGCGCGGGAAGTTCACTCTCGAGCAATTCAGGACGGGTTCTTGTGGCGTACGGTTGGCATCAAGCTCAGGTTCGAGGACTTCTCGACGTTTACACGAGCCAAGAGCAGGAATGACTATACTGGTAGTTTGGAGGTCGTACAAAACTCGGTGCGGTCCCTCTTCAGCGAGTTTGAGAAAGATCCGAGAAAGATACGTCTGGTGGGGGTTAGGCTCTCGAACCTCAGGCGAACTGACTCCTCTCAGGAGACACTGTTGGCGTGGTCCAAGAGCTCGTGAACCGGAGGCGGTCCTTGGGCCGCGAGTTGTAGTGTAGCAGCGGCGTGGGAGCTTCAGCGAGCAACCTTGAGTCCTTGAACAGTTCCATGAGGCGCTGGACTGGGGTAATTTCCCTGTTCAGGCTGTAGAGATAGATCGGCCCGTACGATTTTGTTTGAACTAGTTCGGCGTCGACGAGTTTTCGCAGGTGCGCCCTGATAACTTTCCTTTCCAAGCCGCTGAATTTCGAGATCTTGTATACTGTCAGTGATTCTTCTACATGCTTTGCTAGAGCTAGAAGGATCCTGAGCCTAGACTCGTTGCCTATGATTGTGAGAAGAGGGGGTCTCGGCGGCATCAACCATCTGCATGATATGAAACATCAGGGACAAGATAAACGGGAGAGCAAAGTGAAAGTACGCAAACCCTTGCACTGTTCCCAGCAAAGAATATCTCCAAGACGCAAAGAATCTCCGCAGAAGATTGACAAGCTTGTCGTGTGTGTTCTGTGATATCATAGTCAAGAAGGCGCCGGCGCACGTCGTCTACGAGGATGATGCCCTGATCGCCTTTCTTGACAATCATCCTATCGCGGACGGACACACACTAGTCCTACCGAAACGGCACTATGAACGCTTAGGGGAGATCCCTCGAGCTGAAGTGATCAAGTTGTTCACGAAGGTCCAAGAACTCAACGAGACGATTATGAAGAAAATGTCAGCGCAGGGGTCACATATCTCCATCAACAACGGCAAGGCTGCCCATCAGATCGTCCCGCATATTCACGTCCACATAATCCCACGGAAGGCTGAGGATGGAGTCACGTTTACCGCTCGGAAACGACTTTCTCGGGAAGAGATGGAACGAATCAGGGCTCTAATCGGAACCTAGTTGAGACAGCCCAACAGTCATACCAGAATCTTCGGAATCCTGTTCCTGAGTCCTCTGGCCAGAGGAATCGCAACGATAGCCCCCGAAAGAACCTGGACCGTATTTCCGGGCGCTTCGACGAGCGCGGTCGGAACGCCTAGGCCCATCGCGTACGCTTCTGCCAGAAAGTAGCCTGTGACCATGACGAGGGCGCCGACGAACCAGCCGAGAACATCGCGCTGGGTGCTCTTTCCGTCTCTGATAGCACCGGCAAGAAAACCCTCTAAGCCCTTTATTATCAATGTGTACGGTGCAAAGTACCCGTATCCGGTGATGATATCAGCAAGAGCGGAACCTATCCCTCCAGCCAGGCCTCCAACGATCCTGCCGAACAGTAGCGCGCTAGTGAATATCATTATGTCGCCGAAGTTGAGGTATCCTCTGGTCGGCGGAACCGGAATCTGAACCAGCATCGTCGCAACAGTGGTCGTGGCAGCCAACGCAGCAGAAAGAGCGAGCTTAGCTGCGGCCCTTGACGCAGGCAACCTGCCATCACAGAAGCGGGCTGAGTACGCGCATATATAAGCGCTTACCTATATATTGGCCGGTTGTGTCCTTCTCCGATGTCTTTGGTGATTTCACTTCAATGCCCTCGATGCATGTTTGTGGAGAAGAATCTTGACGCGGCCAAATGCCCGAGATGTCAGAGCGCTCTGCTGTTCGAATATGACTACGAGAGGCTAGCGGAAATCTTCACGGGCGGAGAGTTCAAGGGACGAACCCCCGGGGTCTGGAAGTTCCGAGAACTGCTTCCGATAAGCAACGAACAGAATATCGTTTCACTTGGCGAGGGCGGGACATTCATGCATGACTGTCCTCGGCTGGCGCATGAGATCGGAATCAGCAAACTCCTGCTGAAGGATGAAACCACCAACCCAACCGGCTCATTTGTAGACCGCGGAATGACCGTCGAAGCCTCGAAGGCGAAAGAGCTTGGATCAAGAATCATGACCTGCGGAGCCAAAGGAAACCTAGGCGCGTCCGCAGCAGCCTACGCAGCGAAAGCAGGCACTAGATGCAGACTGCTTCTTCCTGAAATCCTAGACACGGGGAAGCTCTACCAGATGATCGCCTATGGAGCCGAACTTGAGCCGGTGAAAGACTACGAAGACGCACTTCACGGCGCCAAACCATCTCCAGATGAGTACGTGGTCTCGCCTGCAGGCCGATTCTTCTTGGAAGGCGAAAAGACGACGGGCCTTGAGATATGCGGACAATTAGGCTGGGCGATGCCGGACAGGATCGTGGTTCCCGTCGGAAACGGCGGCCACCTTGCAATGATCTGGAAAGCCCTGCAGGACCTCAGGACAGCCAGACTCGTTAGCGACAAGCCAGCGAGGATGACGTGCGTCCAACCTCAAGGCGCAGCTCCGATCGTTCAGGCGTTCAACTCGAAAAAGACAGATGTTACGCCTCAGGCGTCGGTGAAGATGTTCGCAGCCGACATAGCGGTTCCGGCTCCGCTGCACGGGTTCATGGCGCTCAAAGCCCTTCGTGACTCGAAGGGCTCAGCGATCTCAGTCACGGTCCGGGAAATTCTCAAGGCGGCAGCCCTGCTTGCCCACACCGAAGGAATCTTTGCAGAGCCTGCTGCGGCGGCTGCGATCGCAGGCCTCGCGAGGGCTGTTAGATCGGACGTGATTGATCGAGATGAGAAAGTGGTCTGCGTAGTAACCGGAGCCGGACTCAAGGATCCGAACGCTGTGAAGCAGCACATTGACCGGTCCAAGAGGCTCGACAGATTCCTAAGACGAGCAGAACCGAGGGAGTTCACCCTCGAAGTGGGAGGCACGAAAGTCTCGATCCTGCAGTTGCTTGCCGAGTCGCCGGCTCACGGCTACGGGATCTGGAAGGCTCTCGCCGATGAGTTCGGAGTTTCAGTGAAGCTTCCGAGCGTGTATCAGCATTTGACCGAGCTTGAGGGATTGAATCTCATATCGAGGGTAAGGCCCAAAGTCTCGGTCAGCAAGAGACAGATCTTCCAGTACGAACTATCAGAGAAGGGAAGAGAGATTCTGCGTGCGAGGAGACAAATCGAATAGTCTCCACCTACAGCGTGCCCGGACTTCTCGGTTTCGATCCTGACGCGATGAAGATTCCGATCTCTGCTTTTCTTCCATGCAGGGATATCCCGCAGCACTTTGTTCTGGCAAGCTGTACCTTCACGTCTTCTAGCCCAGCACCCTCAAACCATTCCTTGACTTTGGCAAGCTCGAACCCGAGCCACCGGTCCTCCATCTGTTCCCGCAGCCAACGGTGGCTGTGTTTCTCCAAGTCCGCCAGGGCGAGCCTGCCGCCCTCCTTGAGAACACGCGTCATTTCAGAGATCGCTCGTTTTGGTCTAGGGCAATGGTGCAGGATCATGTTCCCAACGACAGCGTCGGCAAAACCATCATCAATCGGAAGCTTCTCCGCGTCTCCGACTCTGAACTCAACGGATTCTAGCAGTCCGAGTTTGGCCATGTTATCTTTGGCCGCTTGTAGCATTGAAGGGGAAAGATCGACGCCCACGGTCTTACCGCTGGCATGTGTACGGGCAGCAACCTGCTGAGTCAGAAAACCAGTTCCGCATCCGACATCAACGACAATGCTGTCTGGTCTGACACCGGACGCTTGGAGTATCGAGTCGGCGATTGTTTCGTCGAAGAAGCCCTCACGCATTCTATCCCAGCGGCGTGCCACTGCTGCAAAGTAATCTCTAGCCCTTGCCTTGACCTTGCCGGATCGCGTACGTCGCCTCAACCGGTCATGTCGGACCTCGCTCATTCCAAGACACTCCCTAGACGCCGCATCCACGCTGTGTTACCTATCTAAAGAGTGATTAGTTGAGGATAGCTACTCTATCGCGAGGGAAGAGTGGATGAGTTCTGCTAGGAGCTCGTATGAGAAGGTTTTCGAGCTACTCGAGCAGCATCACAGCTGGTTCTCAGAG
>Ga0209725_1000481_pt1 | contig 24580 bp, 24 predicted proteins | sample I18A1metaG_FD_184145 | JGI IMG/M metagenome (GOLD analysis project Ga0209725, IMG submission 184145) | Lake sediment bacterial and archeal communities from Gulf of Boni, Indonesia to study Microbial Dark Matter (Phase II) - ​I18A1 metaG... | ecosystem: Environmental > Aquatic > Freshwater > Lake...
TAGCATAGTCGAATCCTTCCATGGCCGTGTAGAAGCCTCTGTTCTCTTCTCCCACGAGATTGTGGGCCGGAACCTTAACCTCCGTGAGAGCGAATCCTCCTGTCGAGATTCCTTTCCTACCCCACTCTTCAACATAAGTTGGACTAATTCCAACTGTGCCTCTCAATGGAACGTAGAAGAAACTCAGTCCTCTCGTACCCCGTTCAGGCGCAGTCTTCGCGAGTGTCAGATATCCTCCCCCTTCCTCCATTTGCTTCACAACTTCTCTTATCCCGCTGATGTACATCTTCTCCCCATTCAGAACGTATTCTTCTCCCACGCGCTTCGCGACCGTCCGCAAATTTCCAAGATCAGAGCCGGCGTCAGGTTCCGTCGTTGCTATTCCTAGGAAGGCTTTCCCTTTGGTAACCTTCGGCAGAATCTGCTCCTTGACTTCCTTCTTTCCATATCTATCGAGAATGTACCCCCAAGAGGCTTGGACGAGGAAGAATACAGCTGTTGCGCATGTGACATCTGCTCTTGCAATTTCTTCTCCCGCGATGCCCGCCATTACCGGATCTGCTCCAGCTCCACCGAACTCCGGTGAGACGGTCATGCCGAGTAAGCCGAGGTCCGCCATCCCTTTTATGACGTCGTTAGGTATCATTTGGTTGTTCTCAATCTCTCTTGCTTTGGGAGCCAGTTTCTTTTGACAGAGCTCTCTGACCGCTTTCCTAAAAAGCTCCTGTTCCTCTGTGAACGTAAAATCCAACTGCTCGACCAGCGCGTGAACTCTCAGGCTTGTAGCTATTTAAAGCTTATAGAGCGCTGGATTCGAGAGTTGAATGCTTGCGGGCGGGCTAGTTCTTTTTGGCTATTATTTCTCGAAGTGACTCTGTGATCGCTGGAACTATTTGGAAAAGGTCTCCGACTATTCCGAATGTTGCAACTTTGAAGATAGGGGCCTCTGGATCTTTGTTGATCGCAACGATGATGTCTGAGGTTTGCATTCCAACAAGGTGTTGAATCGCGCCTGATATGCCGATAGCTACATACAGTCTTGGTGCAACCGTCTTTCCTGTCTGGCCGATCTGTTGGTGATGGGGCAGCCATCCCGCGTCCACTACAGCTCGTGAGCCTCCGATTGCTGCTCCAAGTGCCTTCGCCAGATCTTCTATCATCTTGAGGTTCTCAGGCGAACCGAGCCCTCTGCCTCCAGAGACTATTATTCTGGCTTCTTCAACCTTGATTGTTTCAGCGCTGACTTCCTTCACTATGTCCAGAATCTTGGTTCTTATACTCTCAGGAGTTAAGTTGATTTCTACTCGTTCAATCTTGGGTTCTCTGGACCAGTCTGGGTTGCTCTTCTTCATCACGTTCGGGCGTACCGTCGACATTTGCGGACGCTTCTTCGGGCAGACTATCATAGCCATAAGTTTGCCTCCAAAGGCTGGGCGTATCTGAACGAGGCGACCCTCATCATCTATGTCAAGTCCCGTGCAGTCCGCAGTGAGTCCTGTTTGAACTCTAGCGGCGACGCGAGGAGCAAACTCTCTTCCGATTACAGTCGCTCCAAATAGTACAATCGACGGTTTCTTATTCAATATCAGTTCGCTTAGTGCCGTCGTGTATCCATCGGGTGTGTAGCGTCTAAGCTGTTCTTCTTCAAGAAGATAGACTTTATCTGCGCCGTAGGCGGCGAGGGGTTTAGCGAGATCGGATACTTTGTCTCCTATGAGAACCGCGGCCAGTTCTTCGCCGAGCTTTTCTGAAAGTTTCTTGCCTATTCCAAGGAGCTCGAAGGATACAGGTCTCAGTTTTCCTTCGTGCTGTTCTGAAACCACCCAAACGTCTTTCGTTCCTTCTTGACTCACTGAGCCCCCTCCTCCTTTTCGAGGCTGATAATCCTCTGTGAAGCGAGAAAATCGACGAGCTTACTAGCAGCAGCAATGGGATCTGTAGACTGAATCACAACGCCTCCGCTACGGGGCTCTGGTGTGAAAACCTTCAGGACTTGAGTCGGAGATCCTTTCAATCCGAAGACAGAAGTGTCCTCAACGAGATCTGTTGCTGCTATTGTCTTTATCTCTTTCTTCTTAGCCGTGAGGATGCCCATTATTGAGGGGATCCTAGGCTCGTTTAGACCTTTGATAGCGGTCAAGAGAACTGGGAATCTGGATTCAACTACTTCGTAGCCTTCGTCCGTCTCTCTATGTGCGATTACCCTTCTATTTTGAGGGTCAACCTCGACCTTCTTTACACCGGCTATCTGGGGAATTCCCAAGTGTTCCGCGATTTCCGGTCCTACTTGAGCTGTATCTCCGTCGATTGCCTGTTTCCCGCATAGGATTATGTCGTAATTCAACCTCTTTATGGCTTGAGCTAGCGTATAGGAAGTCGCCCATGTGTCAGCTCCTGCGAAAGCTCTATCCGTCAGAAGGATGGCTCTGTCAGCTCCCATGGCTAGACATTTCAAGAGAGCTTCTCTAGCTTGCTGAGGACCCATTGTCACGACTATAACTTCGCCGCCATGCTTCTCCTTGATTCTAATTGCTTCCTCAACCGCGAATTCATCGAAAGGATTCAAGATGCTCGGGACGCCTTCACGTATCAATGTATGCGTTACTGGATCGATCTTCAGCTCGAGGACATCAGGAACCTGTTTCACGCAAACTACGATGTTCATAGGTTGATCCTGCACGCTGGACTCTGGCGGATTGTTAATCGCGCTACTATGCAAGCCTGATTAATAAAATCTATCGGACATAATACCTCGGGCGATATCTCTTTCTCCGAGCAAGAATCTTCACGAGAGCTACTCCGGCCGCAAAGCCTCCTATGCACAGCATTAAAGTGTTCCTATGCGGGTTGCGTCTCAACTCGCAATGAAACCATACGCGTATCTCTCGCGATAGACAGGTCCGAGTATAAAACGTTATAATGCTAGAAACTTCGGATACTACTGAAAGTGGTGCGCCGATTGGTTGGCAAAGCGGCAATAGTCTTAGTTTGTGACGGTATGGCTGACCGTCCGGTCCAAGACTACAAGTTCAAAACACCTCTTGAAGTGGCGAACACTCCACACATGAGTAGATTGACAAAAGCCGGCTCAGTAGGCCTAATGGACCCTGTACGCCCGGGCGTAAGACCGGGGAGCGATGTAGCCCATTTCGCCTTGTTGGGCTATGATCCTTACCAGTACTATACAGGTCGAGGTTCACTGGAGGCTGAAGGAGCGGGGATAACGCTAAAACCTGGAGACGTTGCTTTCCGCTGTAACTTCGCGACAGTTGATGAAAATATGAAGGTCATAGATAGACGGGCTGGAAGGATTAAAGCTGGGACGAGCAAACTAGCCAAAGTTCTTAACAAGATGCAACTAGAGGCAGTTCCCGGCGTAAAGGTACAATTTCAGAAGACCGTCGAGCATCGAGGTGTGCTCGTCTTCAGTGGCGAAGGCATCTCTCGAGTGGTTTCAGACGTAGACCCACATTCAACTGGAGTTCGGATATTGAAGTCGAAACCTCAAGACAGCACTGAAGAGGCGGCCAGGACCGCGCAAGGACTCAATGAATTCGTAAAGAGATCGTATGAACTTCTTAAAGAGCATCCAGTGAACATCGAGAGAGCGAAGAAGGGTCAGAAGCCGGCAAACATAATTCTCCCACGAGGCCCAGGAACTCTCCCATCTATAACGCCTCTTCCAGAACTCTACAATATAAAAGCGGCTTGCATAGCAGCGGTTGCTATGGTCCGAGGAATATGCAAGATTGCTGGAATGTCTCTACTCGATGTCAAAGGCGCAACCGGAGGCCTAAATACAGATTTCCTCGCGAAAGCAAGAGCAGCAGTCGAAGCGAGTAAAGAGAAGGATCTGGTATTCGTCAACGTGAAAGCTTGTGACGTAGCGTCGCATGATGGAGACTTCAAAACGAAGGTTAAGATCATCGAGAAGATCGATGAGATGGTCGGCTTGATAATCGATAAAGTCGGTTTGAGTACAAACTATTTTGCAGTAACCTGCGATCACTGCACTCCAGTGAACGTTCGTGATCATACCTCAGATCCAGTCCCTCTAGCCATGGCAGGTCCAGATGTTCCTTCAAGTAGGATACTGAGGTTCACTGAGAACCATGCAGCCGCCGGAAATATCGGAAGAATTCCTGCTTCGAGTTTGATGCCGACCCTCATGGACTATCTTGGAAAGGCGGAGAAATTCGGATTCTAGACCGTGCTGAATTCCCTCGCAGAAGATTTCTATTAAGCAGCACGAGGGAACTTTTTCTTCGTAGCTCACTCTTTCGGATGTTGGCATCGAATTTGGAAAGATTTTGATGCCTGAGTCTTCATATTTACAAGACTGGTGTCGGTGATGGATACTTTCAAAGCTATCTACGGAAGACGCAGCATACGCGCGTTTTCCAAGATAGATGTAACCAGGACGCAGTTGACAAGGATTCTGGATGCGGGAAGGCAAGCACCGTCAGCTGGAAACCTGCAGCCTTGGGAACTAGTGGTCGTTCGCGATAGCAATAGAAAGATGGCGTTAGCTCGAGCTGCTCATGGACAATACTTCATCGCAGAAGCGCCAATCGTGGTGATTGTCTGCGTACACCCAGCAAGATCAGCTTGGCGCTACGGGGACCGAGGAGCGGATCTGTACTGCCTCCAAGACACCGCGGCGTTCATACAGAATATGTTGCTAGCATCGTACGCAATCGGGTTAGGTTCATGCTGGGTAGGAGCCTTTGATGAAGCAAGAGCAGCTGAAGCGATTGAAGCACCAGATACCATCAGGCCGGTAGCGATCATTCCGATCGGGTCTCCAGCCGAATCACCATCGGCTCCGACCAGGAGAAGCTTGGAAGATATTGTCCATGAGGAAAGATTTTGACGGGCTTTGACAAACTTAATTGGATGACGGAGCCTAGGCTATTACTGGGATGATGCTTGAGGTACAATCTCATCGTCGACGCTTACGAGAAGATCGAGGCGACGACAAAGAGGCTTGAGATGACTGACCTACTTGTGAATCTTCTCAAAAAGACGTCCAAGGAAGTTTTAGACAAAGTTGTTTACTTAACTCAAGGGAAACTCTATCCAGACTACATTGGCATCGAGCTTGGAGTAGCAGAGAAGTTAGCTTTGAAAGCGATGGCTATTATAACAGGACAACCAGAGGAACAAGTTGAAAGAAACTACAAGATCACCGGTGACCTCGGCAAGACAGCTGAAAAGCTGTTGGCTAGAAGAGCTCAAATGAGCTTGCTGAAGAAACCTCTCACTGTAGAGGCAGTCTATGACGCTTTCGACAAGATGGCGCACGCATCGGGTCCCGGGTCAATAGATGTGAAGATCAAGCTGCTTTGCAGTCTTCTTAATGATGCTACGCCGAAGGAAGCTAAATACACTCTCAGGATGGCCTTGGGAAAACTCAGACTTGGCGTAGCCGATATGACGATCCTAGACTCTTTAGCAATAGCTTATGCTGGGGGGAAGGAAGCTCGTGAGGATCTTGAGAGAGCTTACAATCTCTCATCTGATCTTGGATACGTCGCTAGGACCGTAGCTTATGAAGGGATAGAAGGAGTAAGAGGATTCAGGATAGCCGTTGGAAAGCCTATCAGGCCGATGCTTGCTGAACGTCTTTCAAGCGCAGCAGAGATCCTTGAGAAGCTTGGAGGAAGAGGTTCCGCTGAGTATAAGTACGACGGATTGCGGCTGCAAGCTCACATATCAGCGAATAAGATTTCCCTCTTCTCGAGAAGGCTAGAGAATGTTACGAGTCAGTTCCCAGATGCCGCTCAACTGATAGGAAAGAGCACAAAGTTGAAAGACGCCATAATCGAAGGGGAATGTGTTGCCTTGGACCCTGACACCGGTGATATGCAGCCTTTCCAGATGATCTCTCAGAGGAGAGGGCGAAAGTATGAGATCGAGAAGATGACTGAGGAGATACCGATCGGCGTCTTCCTCTTCGATCTCCTTTATGCCAAAGGCAAGGACTACACTCTGAGACCTTACCCGGAGAGAAGAAGAGAATTATCAAGAATAGTCGCTGAGAACGAAAGGGTAAAGATAGCTCAACAGTTGATCACCGACAATCCCGAAGAACTTGATCGCTACATGGATCAAGCGATCTCTGAAGGCTGCGAGGGATTGATGGTGAAGTCTGTGGGGCCTGACTCCGTATATAAGGCGGGAGCCCGAGGCTGGATGTGGATCAAGTACAAGAGAGAATACAAATCTGAGATGACTGATACAGTCGACTTAGCTGTTGTTGGAGCATTCTATGGTAGAGGAAGACGTGCTGGAAGCTATGGCGCGCTTCTACTTGCAGCGTATGACGAGGATGGAGATATCTTTCGAACTGTCTGCAAGTGCGGCTCAGGATTCACCGACAAAGATCTAGCTGAGCTGCCGAAGATGCTTAAGCCATACGAGATCAAGCATAAGCACGCTAGAGTTGACTCCAAGTTGACTGCAGACGTCTGGTTCAGCCCGAGCTTGGTTCTGGAAGTCATAGGAGCAGAAATAACTCTAAGCCCTATTCATACGACATGCTTAAACGCCGTTAGACAAGGAAGTGGACTGGCAATCCGTTTCCCGCGATTCACTGGCAACTATAGAGCTGATAAGGCCCCTGAAGACGGAACTACGGCGAAAGAGGTAATGGAGATGTATCAAAGTCAGCTGAAGAAGATATCGAAAGAAACGTGATTCCCACAGTTCTGACAGCTGGCGGCAAGAACCTAGTCAAGACATCATGCTTTCGTTCTCAAAGCTCTCTTCAAAACTGCAAGCATCAATCGGACGAAGAAATGGCATTTGATTTGAACAATCTAGTTTTCATATTCCCCAGCGTTAAGCCCAAGATGCGTCAATCTCTGCCAGGGATGATAGCCAGAGACCTATCCCAGCCGTGACTCGCCGATCCCTTGAGAGGAAAGAACCACGGTTACGAAAAAATCTTAAAGAGACCTCTATGAAGCCTTACAATCGATTCGCAGCGTGAGTTCACATGGATGTAATCTCGAAGGTTGGCATTCTTGGAGTTCCGTACAACGTCGGCTGGAGAGGGAAAGGCGTAGACAAGGGGCCTCAAGCTCTCAGAAACGCTGGATTGGCTGAACGATTACGAAAAGTCGCTCGCGTGGTCAAAGATCTTGGTGACATCAAAGCAGATCTCCCACTCTACGATGATTCGAATCCGAAGCTCCTCAATCCTCAGCAAGTCATAGCGTTATGTAGAGTCCTAGCTTCAAGAGTTGAAAAGATCTGTCGAGAGGGCTATTTTCCATTGATCCTAGGAGGAGAGGATAGCGTTCTCATGGGATTAATCGAGGGTCTCAAAAGAGGTCTAAAGAAACGAATAGGCCTAATTTATTTTGACGCTCACGGAGATTTCAATACTCCCGAGACAACTCCTTCAGGGCTAATTGGCGGAATGAATGTTGCAGTTGTGGCGGGTCGCGGCCCGGAGATACTCACAAAGATGTTCGGCTATACTCCACAACTGCCTGAAGAGAACATAGTTCTCTTTGGCGTGAGAGATCTAGATCCGCCTGAGAAGATTGCCCTCGAAGACTCGCGAGTTCATGTTTATTTTCGAGCGAAAATACGTGAACTGGGCGCCGAAGCCGCTATGAAGGACGCTCTCGAGAAGCTTGAACTCGTCTGCGATCAGTTCTACATTCATGTCGATCTAGATGTCTTGGATGAAAACGCGATGAAGGCCCAGATTCTGCCCGTTCCAGATGGGCTGTCGCTCTCCGAGTTTTCTGGCGCTATCCGTATGGCGACAGCGACGGGGAAACTTCGAGGACTTGCCATAATGGTTTTCAATCCACTTAGGGACCCGGAAGGTCTTGAAGCACGCAAAGTGACGAAATTGATTCTGGATGCGGTGAGTCCGTAATGAGTATGATGTCGAGTCTAAAGTGTCTCGAGTGTGGACAAGAGTATAGCGCAGGCGAGAAGCTTCTTGAATGTCGAAAAAATCTTGTAGTGTGCGAAGTTACAGGATCGGAACTGAAGCAACGTTCTGAAGCGTCGGAAGCACTAGAGATGCCCAAGCTTATCCCAGCGCCATTGAAAGATTTCGAAAAGACGTTCTTGAGCAGATAGCACATTTCTGCGTGGGCTTTGAAAAGAGACTTAAAGGCTCCTATCGCACTGTGGGGAAAACATGACCTACAAAATTGAGCTGCGCGGATTTGTCGGAGTTGATAGGAGGCCACATGGGAAAGGTTCTAAAGGTTTGTTTCTCCGCGAGAAAGATCTCCGTTAGGGATGTCGTGGGTGCCCAAAAAAGCAAGGTGACTAGATTCTTCACGTGACTGATAGCACTTTTGGAGAAGCCGATGAATTCAGATAGCGGATGAAAAAGAGTGGAAGCGTGGTAGGTGTAGGCTCTAGGAGCATTCTTCACCTTCGAGGATCAGGTTTTGAGAGACGGTAGAGATACCAGTAGGAGTAAGAGACCGATCATCGCTACGATTATTCCCACAAATATCCAAGCCAACCATGAAGGCACGATCAAACTCAGGTATCGAATCAAACCGACACAGACAAAAATCACGCCCGTCGAGAGAAAGACAATCGCTGCCACCGCAACTGCGATTGTTTTCAAGACTTGCTTGATCTTCTCCTTAACGTAGCCGCCCACAGCCTCTCGAGCTTCTGATAGAAACGTTGAAGATATTTTCTTCAGAATTGCATTGAGGAAGTCCTTAGACAACGCTAGGGCTTACTCCTTAGATTTCGCCAGAGCAACACCTAAAGCGAGACCTATCGCGAACGCTATACCCATTGCCATGAGAGTCTTGTCTTCGAGGAGTTCTCCCCTCTTTTCCCTGAACTCTTCCACTTTCTTCTTCAACTCTCCTGCGACTTCGTCAACGCGTGCCCTAATCTCCTTTCTAGTCTCCTCAGGCACAATGCTCTCTAGTCCACGCTTTTCTTCCTTCGACAAAATAGATCACCAAAGTGGTTTGTAGCTTACAGATTCCTATTAAATCTTTGTGGTTTTGAATTCCAGAGGATGTGCTAGGATAGCCTGACAAACAGGCTGCTTTCGATATTTCACCCTTAGTTCAGGAATCATCGTGGACCCGCGTTTAGCCAATCTGTTGATGATTCCACCGTCATTCTGGTAAGAGAGTATGAACTGGGTAGTAAAGCTAGGTGAGAAACCGGAGGAATCGTACGGCCTTGCTACCCGCCTGTTAGCGAGAATACGGTAAGGGCGATTCCTATCGCTACTATTGTTAATCCCGAAATCTTGGGAATCCAACCTGCGTACTTCGTCTTCTTGGCAACACCAGAGATACCTCCCATTAAGAACCCCAGAGGTATGAGGCCTGCGGTAGTCCCTAAACCGAATATGAACACGGTTACCGTGCCAATCAGCACGCTTCCCATCGAAGCAGCCCAAATGAAGACCGCTAGTTCGAAAGGGCAGGGTGGGAGACCTCTGATGAGGCCGAAGAGCAGGGCTGTCGACATTCTTAAGCGTCCGCTTATCTTGGCTCCGTTAGAAGAGGCCCCATCATGATGATGAGTTATGTGGACTATTGACCAGCCAGTGAGCATAAAGAAGCCGAAGACGATAGTTATCAGCCCAGCGATCAACTCGAGAATCGCTTTGAACGCCTCCAGAAGGTTCACTCCGACGAGAGCGAATAGGAATCCCAAGGATGCGTCGATCAACGCCATGCCCAACCCGTAAAGTACGACCATTAGAATCCCCTCCCTCCACCTCTCGCTTGCCCAAAAGGCGTACAACGAGACGACCGCTTTATCTTCGCAAGGCTCTAGTGTGTGGGCAAGCCCCAAAATGAATGCCCCCGCAAGCGTCGCCACTCCAATCTCAGAAGCCATGGCTTGTCGCGCCTCGGAGTGGCAAGACAGACTTCTGCTCCGATTGCCTCATAGTAGTTAGTGTAAGCACAGGTTCTATCTACAATTTTCGCTTCGATTAGAACTAGGGTACTGCTTCTCTAGGGCCTTTGAAGCAGTTAGCGCGGGAGGGTGCGGTACATGAGTGGTTTGGGCATTTTCGAGATTGAGAGAATATCTGTTGAGTAGCTAGTTTCAGTGCTATTTGCTTTTCTTTCGTGCCAGGTGGCGTTTTGTTCTTCCGTAGAATCTTATTCCTGCGTAGGTGTTCTCCTTGACAAGGCCCTTCTCAATTAGGGCTGAAAGGTGCCGATGTACTGTGGATGGGTTTGATTCAACGTGCTTTGCGATAGCACTGCACCATAAAAGAGAATTTCTAGATAGAATACTTAGAATTCTGTTGCAGTAATCACAATCTTTCGAGTGCACTTTTCTCCACTATTCGGATAGCAAGTTGATTCAAATTTATAATCAAGAGAGAGAAACGAAAATAATCAAGCAAGATTGGGAGGCTCTGAACTAGAACGGGCAAGTCATCGCTGGGCAGCCGCCAGAGTACTCCGAATCAACACTTACATGTTCTTCTTCAGGTCTCTCTCCTAGAGCTGGACCAACGTAGAGGACCTGTTCCTTCTTGCTCCCGTATCTGTATACAGTTATGCCTTTGCATTTCAGCTTGTAAGCCAGTAGGAAGGATTTCCTCACGTCTTCTGGTGTAGCATCTTGAGGAAGATTGATCGTCTTTGCCACTGCGTTGTCAACATATTTTTGGAATGCTGCTTGAATTCTTACGTGCCGTTCAGGATCTATATCTAGGGCAGTTCCGAAAAGCCTACGGATGTCTTCTGGGATTTCCGTAAAACTCCGAACAGATCCTTTCTTCGCAACCATCATCATGAGTTCTCGACTGTAGAATCCTCTTTGCTTCGCGATCTCTTCAAAATCCGCGTTCACCTCAAGTAGTCTAGTGCCTTCCATTACGTTCCGAACGAAGGAGACCGCAAACAATGGTTCGATCCCGCTCGTCGTTCCTGCGATAACGCTTATGGTTCCCGTCGGCGCTATCGTCGTTAACGCCGCATTTCTCATCTGCTTATATCCTTTCTTTTCCCAAACGCTTCCCTTAAAGTTAGGGAATGACCCTCGCTTTCTTGCGATCTCGATAGATTTCTTCTCAGCCTCGACCCTTATGAACTTCATCGCTCTCTCTGCTATTTCAAGAGCCTCTTTAGAATCATATGGTATCCTCAATTTGATCAGTGCTTCCGCAAAGCCCATAACGCCCAAGCCGATCTTTCTGTTACTCTTCGTCATCTTCTCTATCTGAGGGAGAGGATACTGATTCGCGTCGATCACGTTGTCTAGAAAGTGAACGGCCGCTCCGATCGTTCTTCTCAACTTCGCCCAGTCGATCTCTCGGCCCTTGACCATCCTCGCCAGATTTATCGAGCCCAGGTTGCAAGATTCGAAAGGAAGGAGAGGTTGTTCACCACATGGGTTCGTGCTCTCTATATTTCCAATGTGCGGAGTAGGGTTCCGCCTACTTATTTCATCGATGAATATTATTCCGGGATCGCCGGTCTTCCATGCCATGGTTATAATTAGATCGAAGACATCTTTGGCCTTCAGTCTCTTCACAATCTTCCCGGTGGCAGGGTTCCTAAGCTCGTACTCCGCGTCACGTTCAAGAGCTCTCATGTAACTGTCGGTCACGGCCACTGATATGTTGAAGTTGCTCAGAAAACCTTCCTTGCTCTTCGCCGTGATGAACTTCAGAATATCTGGGTGGTCAACCCGCAATATCCCGATATTTGCCCCTCGTCGTCTTCCTCCCTGCTTGATAACATCTGTAGCTGTATCGAAGACTCTCATGAATGAGACCGGCCCGGAAGCGGTGCCTTTAGTCTTTCTAACGAGGTCTCCTTCAGGCCTTAGATTCGAGAAAGAGAAACCCGTCCCTCCGCCAGACTTGTGGATGATAGCCATGTACTTCACAGCGTCGAAGATTCCTTCAATAGAGTCATCGACCGGCAGCACGAAGCACGCTGAGAGTTGACCAATGTCGGTTCCCGCATTCATCAGTGTTGGAGAGTTTGGAAGAAACTCTAGATTGGCCATGAACCGATAGAACTCATCCTCAGTTTTCTTAACATCAGCTTCTCTGTCATATCGCAAATCAACTTCGGCTATTGCCTTTGCAACCCTCCGGAACATCTGACTGGGTGTTTCGATAACTCTGCCTTCTTCATCTTTCAGCAAGTATCTTCTCTTCAAGACTTGCACTGCGTTTACTCCAAGCTTTAGGTCATCGGCGACGCCCAAGAACCTCTTCGCTTCCCTTATCTCCGCACGTTTCTGACGATACAATATGTACGCCTTAGCGACATCCGCGTATCCATGTCTGATCAAAACCTCTTCAACGATGTTTTGAACATCTTCCACTCCCGGAATCTTCCCTTCGAATCTCTTCTCCAGAATGTCCACAACTTCACGTGAAAGTTCCCGTGCTACTCGACCGTTCTTGGCGCGAACAGCTGCTATCGCCTTACCAATTGCAATCGTAATCTTGTTTTGATCAAATTCGACGATCGACCCGTCTCTCTTCCTAATCTTCGAAATAATGGAATGGCGCAACATACTTGATCACCATCGATACTTATCTAAGTATGAATTGGTTGCTCTATTTAGCGAATAAAGATTGCCTTCTAATGAGCGTAAAGCTATACTTAATACGGAATTAGTTCTAAACTCGAATTCATAGGTGCTTAACTTGGCCGCGGACCGCCGTACTTTCATAGGTCGAATCAGAGAGGTTTATCGAAATGCAGGGGGACTCTGGATCGTCGAGGTGAAGACTGAAGAATGGGGTAGGGTACTCTGCAATCTCACAATTCCCGGCTGTGAAATCTCGGAAGAAGAACAACGCGTAATCAATGAAGCGAAGAAGCTTCGGGGAAGATTGTGCATACTTGAAGAGAAAGACAGTCGAATTGTAAGCGTCAATACTTGGGAAGGTTCCTAAATAGTAGAGCCATTTCTGGCCGTTATCCGAACATTACCTTTCAGCAATTACGCGATTGAATTGGCGAAACATCTTCTCTTATGGTTAAGAATACGGACCGGTACTACACTACCGCTTCCTCACTCCGAAACTACCTAATGCGTCGTTCTCTACCTTTAGATTGACGAAGTGGGCAGAACAGGAGATGCATGGGTCGTAAGCTCTCACAAGCATTTCACATTTCAATGCAGCCTCTTCGAGGGGCTGATCCAACAAACTCGGCACGAGCTCATGCAGGTCTCTCTCGACGTTGTAAGCGTAGTGGGCTGTTGGTGTGACTATATCAGCTTTTTCGACCTTTCCTTCCCTATCAAACTTGTAGTAATGGTATAATATGCCTCTAGGAGCCTCGGTTATTGCAGCTCCTTCTCCAGCCTTCATCTCAAACGATAGGTCCTCCTGCTTAGGGTTGAGACGGTCGATTATTCCGATACTCTCATCTATCGCATTAACAACCTCCAGAGCTCGAGCCAGAATGCTCATATATGGTTTGAAGACTGGTGGCTGAAAGCCTATCTTCTTTGCCGCTTTCCGAGCGTCTGGAGACAGCTTATCGAAATTCAGGTTAACTCGTGGTAGAGGACCGACCATTATGGAACTTCTGCTCTTCACATAGGAATGTTTAGCGGTTGAGTGAGGAACCTGCCTTTCGACAATGTATTTTCTGTACTCGCTTTCCGCTATGTCTAAGCCATCTGTTGAGGCAAGTCTTCCTTCATTGATGGCGTATTCGCTATCGCTACGGAGAGCTACGTGTTCGCATCTTCTTTCGAATGAAGGGATCTTTAGATTGTTGAAGAGTTCAACGTCTTTCAATGCATACTTTTTTGCTTCAACGAGCCGAGCTCTAATCGTTTTGAGACTATCTCTCTCAGGGAGTGCTGTGAATCCGCTTACTACTGCCGATATTGGATGTACAGATCTCCCGCCGATCAGTTCTGTGAGATCGTTTCCGACCTTTTTCAGGGCTAGAGCTCTTTTAAAGAGGTCTGGGTTATGGCGCGCTATCGGTATGATGCTCTCATATCCGAAGTAGTCTGGAGCAGCTAGGAAGTAAAGGTTGAGGACATGACTGGATATATGTGCACTGAGAGCGAAGAGTTTTCTCAAATCTTTAGTCTGTTGGCTGACTTCTATGCCAAGAGCATTCTCTACAGCTCTCAAAGCGGTAATTTGATGTGCAACAGGACAGATGCCGCAGATTCTAGATGTCAACTCGTGGACTTCATCGCACCTTCTGCCAACCAGAAATGCTTCAAAGAATCTTGGAGGCTCAAAGATGCTGAATTTGGCGTACTCAACTTTGCCGCCTGATACCTTGATGTCGAGTGCGCCTTGCCCTTCCACTCTCGCAACGTAGTCGACGCATATTGAAGTATCCTGCTTCATTGTGGTCCTGCCTCTTTGGCATATTTTGGAGAGGTTCCTGCATACTTTCTGAACTTTCTGAGGATCTCATCGCTTGAGAGTCCGATACCCTTGAACTCTTCCGCGAGGCTTGTTGCGTTAGCGTCGGTCATAGGTCCATAACAGCCTTCGCAATCTCTGTTGAAAGACGGACAGATAGCTCCACAGCCAGCAAGAGTGACGGGTCCCATGCAAGGTCGCTTTCTGCTGGTCAAGAGGCATTCGTTCTCCCTAAACTTGCACTCCATGCATACGGCGTGTCTCCTCAAGTTTGGCCTGGCATTCATTAGAAGTGCTCTAACCGTTTCCATGAACATCATTCTATGTGGCGGGCATCCGCCCAAATAGAAGTCCACATGGACGTATTCGTCGATCCCACGAATCTTTATGGAAAGGATTTCCGATGGATTCTCGTACACTCGTTCTTCAACTATTTTCTCTGGAAACCAGTTCTTGATGGAAGGGACGCAACCGTAGACTGCGCAGTCACCTAGGGCGACGACGATTTTCGAGTTCGCCCTGACCTTCTTGATCTCTTCAATCTCTCTTGGGGTTGAGACTGAACCCTCAATGAAGCTTACGTCATACGGGCCGCTTGAATACTGGCGTTTCGCCATCATGAAGTAGGCTATGTCAACGGCCTCTAGGATGCTTGGGAGTTCATCCTCAAGACGTAGGATTTCCATTTGGCATCCTGCGCATCCGGTAAATTTCCAAACAGCGACGCTCGGTTTTTTGGTCAAAGTCGGACCTCCTCATAACGCTAGGTCCGGAAGACCTTGTATGTCAGATAACTTGAATACAGGGCCGTCCTTGCAGACATACTTCGGGCCTATTTGACAGTGGCCACATTGAGCGATGCCGCATTTCATCCTCCTCTCAAGTGAAACGTAGATTTGGCTAGGAGCGAACCCTTTCGCCAGGAGCCCTCTTACAACGAATCTCATCATTATCTCTGGGCCGCATGTCATGACAACCGAATTCTCAGGGTAAGTTTTCATTTCATTGAATAGTGTCGTTACGACTCCGACATTGTGCTCCCAAACAGTGTTTGCTGGCACTGAGTCCACTGTAAGCTCTAACCTTGCGTCCTTGATCTTCCTCCAATCCTCGTACTCATAAGGGAATATCATCTGGTCGGGCATTCGAGCACCGTAGAGTATCTCAAGTCCGCCATATTCTCTACGTTCTTGAGCGATCTTACTTACTACAGGGCGGAGGGGAGGAAGCCCAATACCTCCCGCCACGATCAGGACATCTTTTCCTCTAGCCGATTCAATAGGCCAGCCGTGGCCGTAAGGGCCTCTGACCCCTATGATAGCTCCTTCCTCGAATCTGTCCAAAGCACTAGTAATGTTACCAACCGCCCTAATTGTCGTATTGAAAGCTCCATCGGAGTTAGGGATTGAACTTAGTGAGAACGGCGCCTCGCCTATCCCGAACAATGAGACCATTATGAACTGTCCGGGCTCTACTGAAAACTCCGCTCTCTTGCGCTCATTCAGCAAGCGAACTGTGTACGTCTTCGTATCGACAGTTTCTCTCCTAATCTTCTCTATAGCCGCTTTCTCAGGAACGTATGGGTCTTTCATCTCAGCCGCCTCTGACCTTGCTAGCGACCTCCGTAATGTCGATGTGAACAGGGCAAGCTTGTATACATCTTCCGCATCCCACGCATTTGAAGCGCCCAAATTGTTCAATGCAGTAGCTCAGATTGTGGCCCATGAACTGTCTAATCCTAGCTCCTCGATCTTTCCGAAAGTTTCCTCCCATAGCGACCTCCGCGAACTCGAGGAGGACACAGCAATCCCACTCTCTAACTCTCTCTCCGTTAGCGGAGGTTACCTCGCTTGTATCACGGATATCGAAACAGTAGCATGTCGGACAGACGAGGACGCATTGTCCACATGCCAGATCGATGTCTCTTATATGATTCCACATCGGATTGTCCAGATTCTTTCGAAAGAGTTCCGGCAGTCTATCCGTAACGACCTTCCTCTTGAATTTCTTAAGAGTGTCTTCTGTCGATCTCTTTTTTCTCTCAAAATCTGTCGGCTTTGGTGCTGTTGCTCTAGGAATCATTTTTATGATCGCATCCCCTTCAGGGCTTCCCGACTCCACCAAGTAGCGGTCCTGAAGATCGGTCAACAGCACGTCGTAGCCCTGTTCCAATGATGGGCCAGTGCCCATCGATGAGCAGAAACAAGTCTCTTCAGGTTCAGTACACGCAATAGCGACGGTCACGATGTTTTCTCTTCGCCTCACGTACCTATCGTCCCTATACTCACCCATGAAAACTTTGTCCAGAACCGCAAATGAGCTGGCGTCGCAAGGGTGAACTCCGAATAGTAGCGTCTTCGAAGCTTCTCCTCCTTCAGGCAAGCGGGAGACACTGCCCTCCTCGAATCCGAGTATTGCTTCAGAAGGCGGATCGAGGAATTTCTTCAGAGGCAGTATCGTTGTAGAATAATCTAGAACTATTTCTTCCGAGGAATAAATTCTCTCGAAAGAGAAATTGTTGCCTTTAGGTTTCGGACCGTAGACCGCGTATACATCTATGAGGCTACCGATCCATGACATCAAATCTTCTTTCATCAGTAGTGCGGCAGGCACAGCCTCGCCCTTCCAACTTTCTTTTTCTTGAACGCTTATTGTCACAAGATTCAGCCTTAAAGTCTTGCTATGTGGTGATCCTACCGTTTATTCGAAAGTCCGAGACAAACTACTCAACGACTAATTGATCGAAGAAGTTACATACCATCACATGTCTCGCAAGCTATTCCAGAGGCGATCGAAGGGGTCCGTTCAAGCGGATGACCGAGCCAGTTGATTCCATTTTGCTTAATCAGTTAGAGGGGAGTGCGTACGAGAATCTGAGCCCGTCGCTGATGCGAAGAAAAAATTTCAGGGTCTACATCACAAGCGCTGATATCTCAGGTCATCCAGCTCGTGTGCCATTAGGTACATAACTTTCAGGCACTGCAAGTACAGGCGTAACTCCATCAGCATATCCAATGTCAAATAACATGCCTTCGGAAACTTCGCCCATCATCTTCTTGGGTTCGAGATTGACAACAAACAACGCCTGCTTTCCCTCGACTTCTTTCGGATTCTTACGTTCTTGCTTCATTCCAACAAGTATGCTTCGTTTGTGATCACCAAAATCAACAGTGAGCTTTACTAACTTTTCCGACCCCTTCACGTCTTCTACAACCTCGATTGTTCCAACACGAACATCGATTTTGTAAAGTGCATCAAAGGAGACTGTTGGTTTGACTGGCGCGACCTTGATCGTTGTCATAATTACTAAATCTCCTACTGAAATGAATCTATGCGAGGAAGGCGCCTAACGGCACCGAGTTCATCATTATATGAAGGCTCAGTTCTGTGAGAATACTTCCTTTTTTGCAACGCGGATCTAGTCCAGTTGCAACTTCAGAAAATTGTCTAGCTAGCTTTTTGAAAGCTGGTAGGTCTTGCCAGCCACATCGATGAGCCTCTGGCAGTAGGATTCCACTTGCTGCGGCGTGCCTAGCTTGAATAGGGTAGCGGGAACATCGCCCATGAGGCACATGTGGCCGCCCAGCATCTGCTTGGCTTTGAAGATGTCGGTAGTGCCGTCTGTCTCCGTTCGGCTTGCCAAATAACAATTGATTTGACAAGAAGCATCCAGCTTGGAAGGCGCTAACCTGACCAGCTCCCAACCAGAATCTTTTTCTAATCTAACAAATAGAATGCTTTCATGCCGATGACGATAGTCACTAATAACGATTGCAAATGTGAGTGAAACCTGGGGTATCTGAGGCATTCAGTTAATTCTTTTGCTTAGATCTGGCGCAGATCGTCCTTTTCGCAACGTTTGATCAGGAATCGGGTAAGAGACCAACAATTCTTTACGGAACGCATACGACGCCAGCTACAGCAACATACTGGAACAAAGTGGGAGAAGTAAAGCAGATTTGAGAATATTTTTAGGTTGAAAATATTCCTATTGGGAATTGGAACCTATGCGTCAATTCACATCAAAACAGGGGGTCTTCAAGGTTGATTTCAAGGCCGATTATCTTCCCTCCTCTCTTCTTGTTTTTCAAGAAATTTCTCAATATCACATGGCCCGGCTTCGTCGGCTCACGAGATGCCCCTACTATCGCTATAGACTTCGGGTTGAAGAACGGCTCCATCTGTTCTCGTATCGACGACAATCGTGCTATCTCCCGGTATGAAGGTCGATTCTCCAGATTGATTCACACACAATCGTATATACCATACCGTTTTTCGTGACTTCAGAAAAAGAGTGCCGTTTTATGGGTAGACTCTATTGATCAATCTCGGGAAAGGTATAGCATCCCTAATGTGCTTCAGCTTGCAGATCCACGCAAGTGTTCTTTCTACTCCCAGTCCAAAACCCGCGTGCGGAACTGAACCATACTTCCTCAAATCCACGTACCATTGATAGTCCTTGGTGTCCAGTTTCTCCTCTTTGATCCTTCCAAGAAGTTCCTGTAGGTCATGTATCCTCTGTCCTCCGCCAATTATCTCCCCATATCCTTCAGGTGCCAACAGATCCGCGGACAAGGTGACCTCGGGTTTAATCGGATCTGGTTTATGGTAGAAGGCTTTGGCTCCCTTCGGATAGTGGGTCACAAAGAAGGGCTTCTCAAACTTCAGCGCTAGATGTCTTTCCTGCTCCCAGCCAAGATCTTCTCCCCAATTTATCTCAACCTTGTTCCTCTTCAACATCTCAACAGCGCTATCGTATGTGATCTTCTCGAAAGGCGGCTCTACCTTGAGCAAGGTCTTGGGATCCCTTCCGAGACTTTGCAATTCCTCTGGCGCTTCCCTAGAGATCTTCTGGCAGATATGCGACACGAGTCCTTCCTGCACTTTCATGATGCAATCCAAATCGCACCACGGTGCCTCCGCTTCCAAGTGCCAATACTCTGTCAGGTGCCTTCTGGTCCTCGACTTCTCAGCTCTGAAGGATGGGGCAATAGTGTAGATCTTTCCTAAACTCGCTATTACAGCTTCTGCATATAGTTGCCAGCTCTGAGTCAAGTAGGCTCTCATGTCGAAATACTTCACTTCGAAGAGTGTCGATCCCCCTTCACAAGCAGCCGTGATCAAGGTTGGCATCTGGACCTCGGTGTATCCATTCTCCTTGAACCATTCCCTCGCGGCTTCCAGCAGCTTCGCTCTTATCCTCAATATCGTTTGCATCCTCTCGTTCCTCAGCCATAGATGTCGGTTGTCAAGCAGGAACTCTGGGCCATGATATTTCCTAGCGATCGGGTAATCCTCCTCTGCCCTATGCAATATCTTAATCTCGCTTATCGTTACCTCATGGCCGCGAGGAGCGCGAGGATCCTTTCTCACTTCGCCCGAAATTTCGATGGCGGACTCCTCCGACAACTTCCCTACTTCTTGGAAGGTTCTCCTATCGACTTTCTCCTTCTTCAGGGTACATTGAATGATGCCTGTTCCATCTCTCAGCAGTAGAAACTGGATTCCACCGCTTGATCTCTTGTGGTGAACCCAGCCACGCATTCGAACAGTCTTTCCGTCAAACTCTCCATGAAGTATGCGTGAGACATCTACGAAATCCATAACGGGTTCCTCTCGACCGCATCTCTGGAATTACATGAACCCTCGCAAGTATTTAAAAGATGAAAGAACAACTGCACTTACGAATGATTTAAATTTCTTTTGGTCCTATTATGGCGAAGTGGCTCAATTGGTTGACGCATCTCTACTGATAACAGTCGCAAGTGCGCTCGCGCTCGGATTTGCACTGGTTCTGAAGGATTACATCGCTTCATTCACAGCGGGCATAGTCTTTCGCTCTCTTGGACACATAAAGCAAGGTCGAAGAGTCAAGATACTTACAGTGCCGACCATCAAAGGCGATATCTTGGATGTTGGTCCCATTCGCACATCTCTGATGGAAGTGGGAGACGGTGAAAGATTGCCGAGCGTCCAGACAGGGAGAGTAGTCAAGGTTCCCAATTTCATGTTGCTAAACAATCGTGTCCTGATATACGGAGACACAATAATTGACGAGGTGATCGCCTACACGAACTGTCCAAATCCAGATTTAGGCTCTGTTATCGACCATATGAAGGAGGCTATCGCGAGTCAAGGCCACAAAGTAATAGAGGTGGGCGTATATCAGAAAGAAGACCGACTCGTGGTTCACGGTATCTTCGAATCGAACCCCAAGGATCTAACTGATGTTCGTAGCAATATTTTGAGAGAATTCTTGGAGAAACAGAATAAAGGAACAAAAGTGAGAGGAGAGAGATAGTGGTAAAGATCTACATTGACAGTAATCTGTGCAAAGGTTGCGGGATATGCGTTGAATTCTGTCCGAGGAAGGTCTTTAGACTCAGAGAAGATTTGAGTGAGAGCGGAATTCATCTCGCAGTTGCGGCAGAAGAGGAAAAGTGCACTGTTTGCCACCTTTGTGAGCTGTATTGCCCAGACTTTGCTATTGCTGTCGTCGAAAGAGGGAAACCCTCCCCGCGTAAGCGATGAATGCATCTTCCAGCCTTCCCGATTGCTAGCTACGATTCGACTTTGCAATATTTTATCCTCCTTGTACGCAATTCCGGCATACCGTTTGTTCAGATGGTCTCCTCGAAGCCTCCTCGACAAAAGACTCATAGAGTTGGCCGTCCATACCTTATGTTGAATGAAGCTGTGACATGTAGATCTTGATAGGTGGGTTTTGATGAGTGAAGAAGAAACGGTGAAGAAGCTTGCGGAAGCGAAAGCATACTTGGAGAAGCGTATAAGCGAGCTGGAATGGGAGATATCTAGGCTAAGATCGTTTCTCGATGCAGTGGATGTTACGCTGACAGAGAAGAGTTTTAAGAGGGCGGAGGTTCCGAAGACGCTGCCTCCTCCTTTCGCGATGCCGTCGGCTGTTCCTGCGGCGCCACCTCCGACTGGGCCTGCTCCTTCGCCTTATCAGCAAGCCTATCCGTTGAAGACGGTGACCGGTGTATACTTGGCGGACGTGTATGTATCTGATAGGGAATTGAAGGTGGTTTCAGCGCCGAACATGAAGTATGATGTGAACTCTCCGCCTCTGAGGGCGTTCTTGATAGGACGCGTTCTAGAACCTATGCAAACTAAAGATAGAGAGTCTGCTAGAACGGGAGAGTTATCCCCGGAAAGGATATTGTCCTACAGAATAGAGCAGGATGGAAATCTCTTGAAAACGATTGTTATCACCAACTACGGGGACGAGAGAAGACTTCTAGAGTTGAAGAACGCTATACGCTGGACACTAAGAAGGATCTATGAGAAATCCGTAGGGACGAGTTAGGAGTCGAATGCGAAGAAATTTCCCCACTACTTTTGGGCCAACGCTTTCAGTACCATTGAGTTATTCTCAATCGAGACAAAAAGCTAGGTTGGAGCGAGCCTTTCTCTAAGAGGAATTGAAGCTATGAAGGTTGAACTCAGCCAAGTGAAATCGTACTTCAAGAATCGTGTTGCGGAGCGAGTCTGGACATGGCGTTTCATGACGCTGCAATGCATAATCGCATCAGTATTCTTATCTATAGTCTTCGCGGACCGTGTGGTTGTGGAGACGGTCTTGAAACCTGTGAACGCCCTATCTCAGATCAAAATATTTCACTTCGCATTCTTCAATGTAATGTCAACTGTGATCTTCGCTTCTCTCGCAGCGATCTACTGTCTTGCTCAAGGGAACTGGAAGATATCTCTGGGCATCTTTCTCGAGGGAACTATAGCTATCAACTTGGGGCTTGAGGACTACGTCTACTTTATACTCTTTAAGGACGCTGTTCCAAGTCTTCTCCCTTGGTTAAACTGGAATCCAGTGTTCGCAGGAACGACCTATGTGACGAACGTTACAGGGGCCGGACTGCAACTGGCTGTGACGATAAGCCTAATTCTAATAGGAACGATCTGGATCACGCTGAGAAAAGAACTATCCGCTTCATAGATTACGAAGAAAGCACCAGCATAAAGTGAGTTGTAGTGGAGAGTTTCAGACGATACGCTTTTCTTATCGTTCTCGTCGGAATCGCTTTCTCCACGTTGGGTGCAATAGAAATCTCGAAGGGTCCCACATCTTCAACAATCTCTAGAGAGATTCCAGCTGAAACACCGTATTCAGTTTCCCACGTCGAGAACAGAACAAGAGAACTTGAATCTGGCGAGTTCGTTGTCGGAACAGACAGCTACAATACGCGGAGGCTCGTCGTCGACTTGGCAAATAAGGACCCGGACAGCGACCGGATAGTGTACTCCTTCGAGGTGAAGGAGGGAAGCATCGATGTGTACGTTCTTGATAGCGAAAACTACACACTTTGGACAAGAGGGCTCCCCTATGTCGCCGAGACGAGGTTGGACGATGCTGCGGAAGGAATCCTAGAGTTTCTACCAAAATCGTCGGGCGTATACTATTTGATATACGACAACTCCTCTTCTCCTGATCCAAGGAGAAGCAAATCGGTTTCAGACAATGGTAAGGAATTTTGGACTGTTACTACCATTGAAACGCGATACAGAACCGAGTATAAAACTGAAGTTGAGACGATCTATGAATATGGACGGGTCTACTACGGCTACGCCGCGTTTCTCCCAGGGTTGAGCCTATTGATGTTAGGGGGTGTTACCGTATTGAGGAGCAGAATCGGAATCATTTGGAGAGGTATGAGGAAACCACCAGCATTGAAGAGAGAACATATCCGAGGGACGCCAACTCGCATAGCTCCAAGGCCTCAACCTACGGTTAGAATAATTCCGTTAGAGACTTCCCCTTCGATCGATGGTAAAGTCTTCGAGTATATCGCTGATCACGAAGGCGTTATTTCCTTAAGTCAAGCTTCCGATGAACTTGGAATCTCTATGGATGAGCTTGGAGCTTCGATTGAAAGACTGAAGAAAGAGGGGAAAATAGAGTAGCATAGGTGCTCACAACCGAAGTCTCAATGACTTTCTTCGAGTTCGAGAGTATGCGGCCCTGTTTGGAGTCTTGGCAGAGTCGTTCTTTCGATTGCTCTTAAGCTGCAATTGCTGGGCATACCCTATTGCAAGAATTGTATCTTTCTCGTTTTCTCAGGAGGCTTAGGGAATGCGATCTTGCTCTGATGTAGATTCAACTGGCACAACATTTCAGCGGTCTTTAAAGCGGCTAGAGCTGGATCGATTACCGGTGTTTCTACTATGGCTTGGACCTTTGGCGCTAGCCCTGCAAAGCCCGTACAGCCGAGCACAATGGTGTCCGCTCCATCTTCTTTCACGGCTTTCAAAGCCTCATCGCTGATCCTTCTTGTGGTTGCGTCTAGGTCTCTATCGATCTCTAGGACGGGGATCCCTACTCCCCTCGAAGAGACGAATCTGCTTTCGACACCCATCCCCCTAACCTGCTTCGTAGGGTTTCGAGAGACATACCTCGCTGGGCCGGGGTCTATTATGGAGAATTTATCCCCGACCAGCAACGCAAGACAGATGGCTGATTCACCTGCTCCAACTACAGGTATGCTGACCGCCTCTCTCGCGGCGTCTAAGCCTGGGTCCATGAAACAGTTTATGATCGACGCGTGAAAACCTTTCCTCTCGGCACTAAGGATTTTTTGGACGACGAAAGGCGCGGCGAGAGAGTCATCGTAGTGAGACTCGATTGAGGCAGGCCCATATGTTAAGTTTTCGACCTCGACCTCAAAAAGCGGATGCGCGTTCCTGTTGAAGAAATCCTTATCGAACTCTTCGAAGCGATCCGACACGATGGGGTTGATAACCAGTATTCTACTAGGCTTGGGCCTTTCCTTCATTCTATCGCTTCCTCTTCGCTAGAAAATTGATAGCTGTTGAGGTATTGGCTCCATACCCTATTTAATGATTAGCGCCATGCAACTTTTCTCTTCTCCTTCAGCTACGGCTGCAACGCGAGAATATACATGTTCATGTATTCTATACGAAACTGTCCGAATATTTCTTAAAGCCCGGTATAGTCCACGGTATAACTGCTAGTATGCATGGAGGTTAGACCGTGATAAAAGGTAAGGTTCGAATGATGAAGTTGAGTGAGGTCGAGCTCGAGATAGTCAAGGCTGCCAAGGATTCTGCGCAAAAGATCATTCCTACGACCATAGACTTGGGTACAGCTGCTGCCATGGGTTCTTTGATACTCTTGAAAGATGTGCTCCAAGTCGAAGATGGGCTGATGAAGAAGGCTGAGGTTCAGCCCTACTTCGGTTT
>Ga0209725_1000482_pt1 | contig 24535 bp, 20 predicted proteins | sample I18A1metaG_FD_184145 | JGI IMG/M metagenome (GOLD analysis project Ga0209725, IMG submission 184145) | Lake sediment bacterial and archeal communities from Gulf of Boni, Indonesia to study Microbial Dark Matter (Phase II) - ​I18A1 metaG... | ecosystem: Environmental > Aquatic > Freshwater > Lake...
CAAACGATGTCAGAGAGGCCTCCCGCAACAACCTCGAGCTCGTGCTCGACGAAGGCTACGTCAAAGACACGGAGAACTTCGTTCCTCTGCTCTTTCAAGCGCAGAGCGTCGGCGCCGAGGCGCTCATAGTTGAGGATTACATGGTGCCCAACGTGATCAACATAGTCCAGCAGATGCGGTCCTCTGGCGTTCATTTCCAAGTCTTCTTCAACGCCTACGTCGGGACCAGCTTCAAACAGTTCGACTCGTCGCTAGGCGACCTCGGAATGTACTGTTTCGGATCTACTCTGTGGCTACCGACAATCAACTATGCCGTGAACTTTGGATACGACTCCGCCACGTTCCTGTCTGAGATGAGGAAGGAATACGGCGGGGAATACACTCCTGGAGCTTTCGCAGTCACCGAGTACGTTTCCGGACTAATCGTGCAGAGGACTCTAGAGACTGCCCACTCACTGAAGACAAAAGATTTGGTCGCGGCAGCCCTCGCGCTCTCCGGCAGCCTGAAGACGCTCGTAGGCACAACCATATTTGAGAAGACTGAGAGGGGCATCGAACAACGCGGAAACACCTTCGTACTCGTGCAAGTGGCACCTGAGACAAGCACCAACAGGCGCTTGGAGATCGTCTATCCGCCGAACGTCAAGACCGCCGAACCCGTGGTTACTCGCCAAGTGGCGAAGGTGCAAACGCGAGAGCTAGGCTTCTCCTTCATCGTGTCGATTCTGCTGGTCGGACTGGTTCTTGCGGGCTATTATGCGGCTGAAGCTCTAGGGCTGAACCTGATCTACGGCATCCTCCGCAGGATCAACTTCGCGCACGGCGACTTCGCCATGCTCGGTGCCTTCGCGCTGTTCTGGCTCTGGAGCATCTTTCAGCTAAGCATCGCGGTCTCCGCCTTGTTGATCATTCCACTCCTGTTCGCGGTCGGTCTGGGAGTGTTTCTCCTCTTGGACAAGCCGATCTCTCGCTCGGACGATCCGGAGATGACCTCGTTGATGGTCTTCTACGGCATTTCGCTGTTCCTTTCCTCGACCGCGGTACTCGTCTGGAGCGCCGACATCAGGAGTATACCTACGGCGCTGGCAGGAGCGTCGGTCTCGATTCTGGAGTTCGCGGCGCCTCTAACGTGGACTCTGGGAGGCGGAGTCGGATTCGTCTGCGTCGCCTTGGCCTTCGTGTTCCTGTACAAGACGAAGATGGGCACGCAGATCAGGGCTGTAATGCAGAACAGAGAGGAAGCTGAGCTGGTCGGCATCAACTCCTTCAGAGTTAAGATGCTGGCCTTCGGCCTAGGCTTCACATTCATAGGCGTATTCGCGTCGATACAGCCGCTTGTCTTCCCGTCGATATATCCAAAGATGGGTCTGATGATCACGATCACCGCGTTCGTCATAACGATCATCGGAGGTCTTGGAAAACCGCTTGGCACCGTTATCGGAGCAGTCATCTACAGCGTGACCTACACGATAATCGTCACTCTACTGAGCCCCGCGATCGCTTTGCTTGCCGTGTTCATCGTGATGCTCGTGATATTGTACATCAGCAAAGGAGGCATAGTCAAGTAAGATGCGCCGCAACAGCCTCGCATACCCGCTCGCCCTCATCGCCGCAATGGTCGCGATCATGTCAGTCGGAGAGCTCGGAATGGCCCAGTCCCTACTTCTGGGGATCCTCATGTATGTGATCCTCGCGCAAGCCGTCAACATCCTGTTCGGATTTACGGGATACTTGCCGCTGGGACTTGGAGCCTTCTTCGGAGTAGGAGCATACACATTCGCCATCCTGGTCACTTCCCACAACTGGGAAGTCGCCTCCGCCATCGTGATCGCGCTTTTGATGTCAGCCGGGACTGGCGCTCTGATCGCTCCTCTGACGAGACTCAAGGGCCCATACTACGGAATATCGAGCCTCGTCATGCAATTCGTGATATCAGCCATAATCGTGAACCTCCCTAGGGAAATAGCGTCGAATGTCACGGACATTTCGCTTGTAAGGATATACAACCCCAATCTAACCTACGTCTTTGCGCTGACAGGTTTCGCTGTGGCTCTGGCTGTAACCTACTACGTCAAGAATTCAAAGTACGGGCTGGCCTTCAGAGCGATCAAGGACGATGAACAAGTCGCCGCCATGGCAGGCGTTAAGACAGCAAGATACAGAGCCATAGTGTCCGTAGTAGCCGCCGTCCTCGCTGGCTACGCCGGAATAGTGTACGGCTGGTTCTACGGCTTCCTATATCCGGAGGCGGTGTTTGATATCACGATACCAACCCTTGCGATAATACTCGCAATCTTCGGAGGGCTTCGAACCGTCCTCGGTCCAGTGCTAGGCGCAGCTGTACTCTATACAGTGCAAGTCCACCTCTCAGGCGCGTTGAGCGGCGCTTACATTCTCCTGTGGGTGCCCATCTTCGCAGTATTCCTGATACTGATCGTCTTGTTCCTTCCGCATGGAATAATGGAGATTCTGCACAAGCGCTTCCCGTCGCTGAGAACGCTCCTTCAATAGTTGGAATGGGTGAGCCGCATGAGTCTGCTCGTGTGCGATAAGGTGGTGAAGCGGTTCGGAGGGCTCGCGGCGCTCAACAACATCAGCATAAGAATAGAGGAAGGGGAACGGGTCGGACTGATCGGGCCGAACGGTTCGGGAAAGACCACCCTATTCAACTGCATCACATCCTTCTACAAAACAGACAGCGGCAGAATCTCATTCCGCGGAAGGGAGATCACAAACTTGCCGCCGAACAAGATCAACTACGCGGGCATAAATCGAACCTTCCAGATTCCCCGACCTTTCTCCACAATGAGCGTCCACGAGAACATCATCACAAGCAAGCACTTCGGCGGCAAAGAGCACGACGTGTTTGAACCAGACAAACTGCTTGATCTCGTAGGCCTCAAGGGCAAGTCCTCCGTCGAAGCAAGGCAGCTGAATGTTCAAGAGAGAAAGATGCTCGACTTAGCGAGGGCGCTGGTCACGGAACCGAGACTGTTGCTCGTGGACGAGGTCACAGCCGGACTCGCCGACTCAGAGGCCGACAACGTGGCAAACCTTCTGCTCTCACTCAACGAGCAGTACAAGTTAACGCTACTCGTGGTGGAGCACATCATGCGATTCCTAAAGAGAATCGCGACGAGAACCTACGTTCTCAACCACGGCGAGATGCTGTTTGAGGGACCGGTCGAGGACGCGCTCAGAGATGACAGGGTCGTGCAGGCCTACTTGGGCCAAGAGATGGAAGCGTGAAGTTTGCTCGATATTGCCGGTCTCTCAGCTGGATACGGAGATATCCAAATCCTCGAGGACATCAGCGTGAGAGTCAACCAAGGCGACGCCGTCGCCGTCATCGGACCGAACGGCGCAGGCAAGACAACCCTAGTCAAAGCGGTGATGGGACTGAACACAATCCACAGCGGACACGTCACTTTCCAAGGAGAAGATCTCACGAGACTACCCGTTTACGAGAGAGCCCGTAGAGGAATTATCCTCGCCACAGGCGAGATCTTCCCAGAGATGACCGTGTACGAGAACCTCCTCCTCGGAGGCAACATCATGTCCGCGCCTCAGCCAAGCCTCGAAGACGTGTACCGGAACTTTCCGAGACTGGATGAGAGGCGGTCTCAGAAAGCAGGAAACCTGAGCGGAGGCGAAAGACGCATGCTAGTAGTCGGCAAAGCACTCGCAGGGAAACCGAAGCTCCTCATACTGGACGAGCCTTCCGCCGGTCTATCTCCCATCGCTACATCGAACCTGTACAGAACCCTCCGGGAGACTACCAAAGAGACCACCGTACTCCTATTGGAACAGAACGTTCGAATGGCATTCACGCTGTCCAAATACGGCTACGTCCTAGAGCAAGGAAGAGTCGCCATGCAAGGAAGCGTCTCAAACCTTGAGGCCGACAGGAACTTCAAAGCGAAGTACTTTGGAATTTGACTGAGTTGAAGAATCGGCGATCGGTCTAGCGCGTGTCGACGTTTGAAGAGGTTGAAGCTGAGCATGTAATAGCTCAGCCAACCCTTCACATGCTCAAAGCGACAACCGACCCTGGGACATGGAAAGTAATCATCGAACCCTTCCGTCCGATCCTTCACGTATTGGACGAAACACTCCATCAGGTTGCCCGTGACGGCGTCGTAGACGTGGTGCTCCAAACCCAACGAAACCGTACCTGAACTGTCAAATCCCATGTGAGCGACAGAAACTGGTGTCTCTCCGAGATGCCAATGTCTCTGTGCGTGTAGCGTGGGCTGACCTTTCTCTTCACAGAGCCTTCCCTGCCGTCCCCTACACCTACTCGTGACAGCGACAATGAGCTACGAGTTCCGGACTCCGACAGGGATCACGTAAGCAGGCTTCTCCTGGTCCGGCAAACGCAGGACCCTCTGAACTTCTATATCATTGAATCCGCCTAGCACCACGTTTCCCAAGCCAAGAGCGACAGCCTGCAAGTAGATGTTCTGAGCTGCATGACCTGTCTCCTGCCACACGCATCTCACTCCCGTTTCACCGTACTTGCTTGTCGTTCGCTCGAAAACCGCAGTGATCACGAGGCTTATGGGAGCAGCGCCCACACACTCCTGATCCATAGCAGCCGCCATCAGCTGCGCGCCAAAGTTGCCTTTGGTCTTGCTGACTAACCTGTGATCTCTCGGCTCATAGTGGTAGATGCCTGGATCGAGGCCATCAACTCCTGAGAGCTGGACCACAGCATAGATCTCAAGAGGGTAAGTGCCTCCCGCAGACGGGGCAGTTCGAAAGCCCTGCGGTTGAAGGGTGATGCCCTGAGCCGCCCACAGAAGCTGCATAACCTCTTCTGCAGTCAATGCCTTGTCCGCATACTCCCTAATTGACCTGCGCTTTGCAAGGGCCTCCTCAACTGAGACCTGTCCCCACGTTCTAGGAGAAACAGACATCAGACCAGCCGATGATTGACCAGGACCAAATTGCCTTGGTTGTTCCAGTCTTCCAAAAGCAAATAGCGTTATGCCAGCCGCGACGACAGAAGCGCCTGCGAGCAAGTTGAGGAAGGACCTACGCGTTAGATTCCTTTGGACCACACAGCATCCCTTGCTGTGGTGCGAACTCGTGATGCATATATCACTTGTCGGAATGAAAGCCTGAACGGGCTGCCTCAACCGCCTCTGGCCACCGGGGCTCCAGCGTGACTACTATTGCGCGGGTATGGTCATCGCAAATGAGATCGGGGACACGAGGCGGCTGTAGTCTTATATGCCGTGAAGAGATTGTAGTTCAGGGACAAGCGATGGTAGAACTCAAAAAGGTATTGATGGCGCTGGTCGGCGGCATAGCGATAACCCTAGTGACTGGCCTAATGCCGAACACGCCAAGCATGCTCGTTGGCGCTAGATGGTACGGATACCCGCTCGCCTGGCTAATCCGGATGGTTGTAGCCCCGGAGTACTTCCCGTGGAAGGTCGAGATAGTGAGCCTGATCGCAGACATAGTCGTCTGGACCCTGATAGTGCTCGTTATCTTGCTGGTGGCGATGAGAAAGCCGAAATCGCCGGCCGAGGCTGGGCCCAAGGCAACCCAGTAGACCACAATACCAAGAGTGCGCCCCAGTTCTACCTTCTTCCATGCCGAATAGAACCGACGGGCATGAATGAAGACTGCCTGACAGGTTAGGGGACGGAACCCTCCCGTACTCTGGTCCGCGCACCCACAAAGCCTTCCGAGTCTTGATATTCTCACGCTGTCTTCTCAAGTCGCCATCTCGGTCCGGATCGCACACAGTGTAATTAGGCAAGACCTCCGTACAAATGGCAATGTGATCATCTTGAACATTGGAGGGAGACTGTCAGCAATCAAAAGGATACTCGATTCAGGCCCAGACGCGAGCGGAGCCTATGAAGTGCTCGAGCTCCTAGGTGCAAGCGGTCTTTCGTCAGACATGTTAAGCGAGTTGAAGCTCTACAGCGAGTGCTTGCCGATGGTAGATGAAGTGGGCTACACTCCACCGCAAAGGTATATGCATTTCTTGTGGGATGCATTGGACAAGCTTCCAATAAGCATCGTCGTGGACTTCTCCATTCCGTTCAGAAGGATGCTTGCCAAGAGATTGTTTGCGCAGTGTGGGCGTAACTTCATTGCGGAGGAGAATGTACGATTCAACTTTCCGCAGAATCTTGAGGTCGGTGACGATGTTTTCCTGAATCGCGGTGTATTTCTCGACACAAAGGGTGGCGTTACGTTGGGAAACTATGTCGGCCTCGCTGAGGATGCCCAAATCTTCACTCATAAACATTCGGAATCAGACCACATTGTCAGGAAATACGAGAAAGTGGTCTTGAAGGATTTTGTCATGGTCAACTCGGGCGCAATGATCCTGCCGGGTGTCACTATAGGAGAGCAGGCGATTGTCGCTGCTCGAGCTCTTGTCCACGATCACGTACCGCCCAATGCAGTGGTGGGCGGGGTACCTGCGAAAGTTATGCGTGATCGGAGGACGGAGGGAAGAAGTGGAAAGGAACTAGACCACATCTGGCTACACAAATCAGCCTTCCAAGATGAATAATAGAGTCATCCACATGACCCGACAGCTTCTATTTCGATTTCTAGAGACGGCGAACTCCGGCACTCGCAATTAGTATGCATCGCGCGTCCTATCTGCAGGATACAGGTGCGCTCAGTCCTGTCGGCGGTACACTATCACCTCCAGACAAACTTGCTGTCTTCATGCGTTATCTGGCGTTGCTCGGAATCGGTGGCAGAGTTGGGTAGTCGTTGTTATGAGGCCTGTGTGGAGTTCTCAAGAACCAAGAGGTTGAAAGCAGTCCCTTGATGATATCTACTCGTGAATACGAGAAGTGGTCGTCTTGAGAGCCTCCGAGTATTTGCTTGAGAGACTCGCGGACTATGATGTCGATCACATTTTTGGAATCCCAGGCGATTACGTGGTTCCATTCTTCTCTGATGCCGAGACGAGCAGCATTCAAGTGGTCACTACGACTCATGAACCAAGCGCAGGTTACGCAGCTGACGCATACGCTCGAACGAGAGGCCTGGGTGTCGCGGTGGCGACCTGGGGCGTTGGAGCTCTAAACATGCTGAACGCTGCGGCTCAAGCATTCGCCGAGAGATCGCCTGTCTTGTTCATCTCGGGAGCCCCAGAGATCGAGGGGAGAAGACCCGACAGACTCCTCCACCATGAAATCAGAGACTGGGATACTCAACTTCGAGTATACAAGGAGGTGACCTGCGCATCGGCCAATCTCGCAGACCAGTCCCTGGTGTGTGAGCAGATAGATACGGTGCTGGATGAGATCGTGAGGTTGAAGAGACCTGGATACTTGGAGATTCCCCGTGATATCTCCAAGAGCGATGTTGAGAAACGTACCACGGCGAAGTGGACCACAAAGAGAAGTATTGAGTTTCACGATTTGCTGAGCAAGGTCACCACGCAGATCGTTCGCGTAATCAACGAGAGCAAATGCCCGGTGATATACGCCGGCGTGGAAATAGAAAGGTTCAATCTGAGGAGCGAACTGATCAGGTTTGCGAAGAAGTGTAACCTTCCAGTCACAACTACTCTCCTCGGAAAAAGCGCCTTCCCTGAAACGCACCCGAACTTCGCAGGAATCTACATGGGCGCTGTCGGTTCGCAGATCGCGAGGGAACTAGTTGAGAACTCTGACTGTGTCTTGATGCTTGGGGGATTCATGACTGATCTTGACAGCGGGCTCTTCACGATGAGAATCGAAGATGAGAATCTCATTCTAGCAGATGCGAGCCACGCTCGGGTGAGCGGGGAGGCATATCCGGACATCACTCTGCCGGACCTGATCCGGTCCTTGCTCTTGAGTCCCGACTTCAAAGCGCGTAGTCTCGTACGGAAACCGAAGGTGAAAGAGGCTTCCGCCCGCTCCAACGAGTTGTCGAGTCAGTCGATCATTGAGGAACTGAACAGTTTCGTAGGAGATGACATGATCGCTGTGGCAGATGTTGGAGACTGTCTTTTCTCCTGTGTTGACCTAAGAGTGAACAGATTCATCGCTCCTGCCTTCTACGCAAGCATGGGTTTTGGCGTCCCTGCCGGAATCGGTGCGATGCTCGCGGATCCGACTCGCAGGCCAGTCGTTCTAGTTGGGGACGGGGGGTTTCAAATGACCGGGGTAGAGGTGTGCACCGCAAGGAAGCTACAGCAGAATCCCATATTGATCGTGTTCAACGACGGGTATTATGGTACGCTTCGGAACATTGGGCCAGATCTGAAGAGCTTTGAACTCGCCGGGTGGGACTATGTCGCTCTAGCAAAGGCTCTAGGATGTGATGGTAGTTGCGTTTCGACCTCTATGGAGCTGAGGAAATCGCTGGAAGTAGCTCTAGAGTCGAAACTTCCGTATCTGATAGATGCGAAGATGACGGGACGACCGTCCGCGTTTCTGCAGCGTGTGGCTGAGCTGATATCCAAGAAGACAGGAAAAGACCCCGCCTGAAGACCGAGTGGCCTGTCCTGAGTGCCTGTACGAGCATGAGATCAAGGAGTTTGTTCACCACGCTTGCGATAATTGCCGTAAGCAGATTGATCACGGGATGCAACTCGAATAGCTCAGTGCAGTTCTCTTCGTTCTCCCGCAGCGCTTTCTGTACCCGCTTGTGTTCGGTGATGTCTCTGACGAATTCTGGGAAGCCGACTACCTCTCCATCGATCAGCAGAGGGAGGATGCTGACCTCGAACTTAAGCCCTTGCACGATACCTTCACTAGGTGCCGGCTTCGCGTCAAGAGAATTCTGCGTGCTGACTCGGGTTCAATGAGATAGATCCGCCGATTCCGTGTTTCGTGCCTTGACGCCTCTTCTCTTGTATTCGTCGTTGTTTGCAAGCTATTTCGCGTGGTTCATCGAGAGGTGAAGTCGATCGAGGATCTTATAGGGTCGCTTGCCTGCCCAGTCATTAAGGTTGAATATGCGAGTAGCTCCCGTCGGCGTTCAGCTGACACAAACAGTAGCTGCTTTTTCTTGGTTGCACTGATAGCGGTTGTCTTGAAGAGACAGGGCGTTGTCAAGGATGAGGATAGTGTTGTCTTCTGCTATCGGTTCGAATGAAACCCAGCAGCCGTAGAATTGTTAATAGTATGTCTTTTCGGTAGTTACAGGGAATCCCGTGTTCGCCTGCACGGAATCGGCTGCCCGAGTACATGCCGCGACATGAAAGCGGGAGATAGGATTGAAGGAGCCGGCGGGTTTCGAGAAGCGATTCTGGTTCAAGTTGAATGGCCGTCAGGTCTTCGTCTCTGTTCCTCCGGCTCACACGCTCCTCGAAGTCTTACGGGAGAAGTTGGATGTCACCGGGCCGAAGGAGGATTGTGGGAAGGGAGAGTGCGGCGCTTGCACCGTCCTGATGAACCGCAAGCCCGTGCTCTCATGTCTCGTACTCATCTCACAGGCCAATGGAGCAGAGATCATCACATCTGAAGGCTTCATGAAAGACGGCTCGCCCGATTTCGTCCAGAAGGCGTTCGTAGATAATGGCGCCGTGCAGTGCGGCCACTGCATACCAGGATTCATCGTCTCGACAGAAGCGCTTCTGAGTCGAAACCCCAACCCGGGCCTTGATGACATCAAGATCGCGTTAGCAGGCAACGTCTGTAGATGCACAGGCTACGCGAGCATCATCCGTGCCATCCAAGACGCCGCACGAAGCAAGTGAAGCTGGGTGCGCAATGAGACTGAGCGATATCGATGTAGTGGAGCCGCGAAATCTTGGAGATGCTTTGAGCGTTCTTCATGAGAGATCAGACGGTATGAAACCGATTGCTGGGGGAACAGACGCGATTATTCGGCTCAAAGACAGGCTTCTTGAGACAAGAGAACTGCTGGACATCTCTGGCCTACGCGAGCTACGATACATCCGGAAGGAAGGCTCCACAGTTTGTATCGGCGCGCTAAGCACGTACTCAGACATCATCGAGTCCTCGGTACTGAAGAGCCTCTGTCGCGTGCTCGTCGAGGCTTCAAAGACAATCGGTGTGCTGCAGCTTCAGAACCGGGCAACTATAGGCGGCAACCTGGCGAACGCCTCGCCGGCGGGGGATACGATCCCTCCGCTCTTTACATTGGGTGCCACGATCACAGCCCTGAGCCACAAAGGCATGCGGCGCATTCCAATTGAGAAGTTCTTCCTTGATTACCGTACGGTCGATCTGAAACCTGACGAGCTGATAACCGAGATCTCATTTGAGGCGGTCGAGAGGCCTTGCGACGCTACGTTCTTGAAGCTCGGCTTGAGAGAAGCACACTTCATATCCGTCGCCAGCCTCGCCATCTGGGCACGATGGGCGAACGACCGGAACAGTTTCTCCGACATCAGAGTCGCGTTGGGCGCTGTAGCGCCGGTCGTTATTAGGGCAAGGAAATGTGAGGACTTCCTGAGGAATCGAAGGCTTGGAGAGGAGGCTGTTTGGGAGGCGGGTCGGATCGCATCGAGCGAATCATCGCCCATCACCGACGTGCGAGGGTCCGCCGACTACAGACGAGCGGTCATACCGTCGCTCCTCTACGAGGCAGTGCACAAGCTAGTCGAATCTAGGCGGGCATGGGAGAGACCTTGAAGGTGAAGGTCAAGCTCTACGGAGCCTCCGCGGACGGTCTCGAAAGCCGCGAGTTTGAATTCGAGTTACAAGAGGACGCAACCGCTCAGGATGCCATCAACCGCCTCCCGATCAGCGACCGGCTATACCTCTACGTCGTGAGGGACGGGATGCGCCTCAACCAGGATGCTCGACTGAGAGACGGCGACAGCCTGCTTGTGCTTCCTCCAGTTGCAGGAGGTGGAGCCCGACAAATGAACAGATCATCTGCTAACCGCGAGGACTTACGCTGGGTCGGAAAGCAAGTCACGAAGACCGACGCCGTAGAGAAGGCGACGGGCCGAGCGAAGTTCTATTCGGATCTTCAGTTCAAGAACATGCTCTGGGGCAGAGTTCTAAGAGCCAACCATCCACATGCGCTGATCAAACGCATCGACACCTCGCGAGCACGCGCCCTGCAAGGCGTCGTAGTAGTTCTCACGCACAAGGACGTTCAAGGCACGAACCGCTATGGTATCGTAACCCCTGATCAACCAGTCCTCTGCGAAGACAAAGTTCGCTACGAGGGAGACGCTGTCGCGCTTGTGGCGGCTCAAGATCCTGAAACGGCTGAGCGCGCTCTCAACCTGATCGACGTTGAGTATGAGGCGCTCTCGGTGGTCTCGGATCCCCTTGAGGCAATAAAACCTGAATCCCCAAAAGTCCACGCAGACGGTAACATCTACAGACACGCGCACATTAGAAACGGTGACGTGAAATCCACCTTTAGGAAATGTGCGGTCGTTGTCGAGAACACTTACCGCACCGGCCGCCAGATGCACATGTTTCTAGAAACCGAGGCTGGCGTTGGACTCCTCGATGAGAGAGGAAACGTCGTCCTCTATGTTGGAGGACAGTCACCCTACCGGGATCAACTTCAGATCGCGAGAGCACTCGGAATTCCGCGCGAGAAGATTCGGGTAGTCTCCTCCATAGTGGGAGGAGCCTTCGGCGGTAAGGATGAGGTCACTGTCCAGATTCATCTTGCGCTGTTAGCCATGAAAACGAAGAGGCCCGTCAAGATGGTCCTGTCCCGAGAGGAGTCCGGAATCTCTGGACTAAAGCGGCACCCTATGATCATCACGGCTCGAACGGGGGCTCTTTCCGACGGAAAGCTGCTAGCAAATCAGGTCAAAATAGTGTCCGATACGGGTGCCTATGCCTCGCTGGGCGGGACCATCCTAGACGTCACCATGGAGAACTGCTGCGGGCCTTACAATATCCCGAACATTGACATTGAAGGCTACTGCGTCTACACGAACAGCGGCTTCTCCGGCGCGTTCCGAGGGTTCGGCGCCCCACAAGCACTCTTCGCCATGGAGTCTCAGATGGATATGATCGCCGAGAGACTCCGAATGGACAAGCTCGAGATCAGGAAACGGAACGTGATCCGAGAAGGAGATGTGAGCACCTTCGGGGTCAAGATCCCAGGAAGCATAGGAATCCATGACGCTCTAGAAATCGCGTCCCGGTCGGATCTCTGGATTCAGAGAGACGCCCACAAAGCGCATGCGTCGCAGCCGTGGTGCAAGAGGGGCGTCGGAATCGCCTGCGCCGTGAAAGGGTTCACTTTCGGCGCGCTCCCGGACTTCGGAGCCGCCTCTATCACCCTGAACGACGACGGAAGATTCGCCGTTGGCGTAAGCTGCCCTGACATGGGACAGGGAAACGCAACCGCGTACGCCCAGATCGCCGCCGAGGAGCTTCATTGCCAACTTGGAGATGTTCATGTTGACTGTGCTGACACCGGACTTGGACCGGACACTGGAAGCTCGTCTGCTTCCAGATCTGTCTACGTGGGCGGGAACGCGATCGTCAGAGCGGCGAAGAAGATGCGCGGGCTCTTAGTCTCGTATGCGGCTCAGATGCTCGGGGAGCCTGAGGGCCGACTCCTATGTCAAGACGGAGCGGTTGTAGTTGAAGGCGATTCGAAACATAGAGCAGCGTATGCAAGTCTGGCTACTCACGCTCGTTCCAAGGGAGAGCAGGTACGAGTCGAAGCTGGGTTTGAGGTTCCAAGGTTTGAGAGGCCTATCGAAGGGAGTATAGAGATACCGCACTGGTCTTTCATGTACGCAACCGCCTTAGCATTAGTTGAAGTGGACACACTAACTGGAAAGACCAAGGCGCTAAGATTCCTAGTAATACCTGATTCGGGCAGAGTAGTTAACCCGCAAGGCTTCAGGGGGCAATGTGAAGGAGCGGTTGTGCAAGGCCTCGGATACGCGCTGACTGAGGACGCGATCATCGAAGACGGACAGCTCAAGACTACTAATTTCACGACATACCTGATTCCAACGATCAATGACATTCCGGATATCGAAGTCGTGCCTGTCGAAACCTTCGAGAAGACTGGCCCGTACGGGGCAAAGGGGGCTGGGGAGATCGCGCTCGTTCCCGTAGCTGCGGCCATCTCAAACGCTGTCTACGACGCAGTGGGAGTGCGATCCTTGACCTTACCCATTACGCCGGAACGTCTGTTCAAAGCCCTAAGTGCCCGGAAGAATGAGCTGAGATCATAGTGGCCTCGGTTAAGGTAAGGCTCTTTCATGAGTTAAGGACCGCAGCTGGGCAAGGGGAAATAACCGTCACAGCAAATAACGTTGGCGAACTCTTTCGAACCTTAGCCGAAACCTACGGCGAATTGATTCAGAACGTGCTATTTGGCCGCAACGGCAAGCCTCGAGAGTACGCTTTCGTCTACATCAACAACACTCTGCAAAAACCACTTGATATGTCGGTTCCTCTGAAAGACGGCGACATTGTGCTGGTCATTCCGCCAGTGAGCGGGGGGATGACGAATCCCTAAATTCGACGTCTACGTTCCGCAGAACCTGGACGACGCGCTCAACTATCTCGCAGAGAACCCTACAGACACGCTTCCTGTAGCGGGGGGAACCGATCTTCTCCCGCGAATCAGAAGGAAACAAGCATTCGCGAGGAACCTGCTGGATCTCTCAGGCCTTACCGAGCTCAGATACATCAGGCGGGAGGAAGGCAAGGTGAAGATCGGAGCCCTGACAACCATCGCGGACTTGGAGAAACAAAACGACAATTCCGTTTGGTGCAGAGTCCTGAACAATGTAGCAGAGAAATTCGGGTCACCGAATATCAGAAGTGTTGCCACTGTCGGGGGGAATATCTGCGCAGCATCCTCGTCTGAGGACCTGATCCCAGTCTTCCTAACGCTCGATGCGAACGTGAAAACCATACGAAGAAACGGAACGCGAGAGCAACCTCTTCGGAATTTCATAGTTTCTAAACGGAAGACCGCTCTTAGCGATGGCGAGATCCTCGCTGAAGTCTCTTTTCTGGAACCCAACGCTCGAGCCGCATGCTCGTTTCAAAAGCTCGGCATGAGAAACATCCTGATCATTGCCGTCGTATCGGTTGCCGCCTTCCTAGAGACAGACGCAACCAACTCCACTATAGCGTCTGCAAGAATTGCTTTGAACCGTCTTCGTGGCAAGGTTCCAGAGAGAGCCGAAAATGTAGAGAAAGAACTGGTCGACCAGAAGCTAGACAAGTCAAACATAGACAGGGCGGCAGAAGTTCTCGGAGATGATTTGCTGCTCACCTCCGATTTCCGCGCATCAGCCAAGTACAGGTCTGAGGCAGTCAAGGTCCTGCTTCGGCGCGCCCTCGTGGAATGCCAACAAGCTACTCTCAAGAAGTGAGTACAAATGGCTAAGCATCTCGTAAAATTCAACGTAAACGGAAAAGATCATGCACTGGTCGTTGAATCCGCAGAAAGATTGCTTGATGTCTTGAGAGACCGGCTCGATCTGAAGGGGGTGAAGGAGGGCTGCGGAACCGGCGACTGCGGCGCATGCACCGTCATCATGGACGGTCAACTCGTCAACTCATGTCTGTTGCTAGCGGTCCAAGCAAGGGACAAGCGGATCATCACGATCGAAGGCATAGGAACTCGTGAAAAACTACATCCAGTCCAGAAAGCAATTATGAAGCACAACGCGGCCCAGTGCGGCTTCTGCATCCCCGCTATGGTGCTGGCCGGGAAGAACCTGCTCGATCACAACTCAGCCCCTTCGAGAGACGACATCAAAGAGGCCATCAGCGGAGTGCTGTGCCGCTGCACTGGATACTACAAGCTCATCGACGCCGTCCAAGAAGCGGCTAGGGAGATCAGGGAGGACAAAGGTTGAGCGAAACTGAGCTTGTCCACAAGCTCCAAGAAGCCGAGGGACTGGCGATCGTCGGGAAGAGAATCCAGCGGCTGGACGCGCTCGGCAAGGTGCTCGGCCTCCCGCTCTACACATCAGATATCGCGCCGAAAGATGCGCTCAGACTGAAGGTGGTCAGGTCAACCGTTCCTCACGCGCTCATCAAACGAATCGATACAGCACCAGCAAAACGGATTCCTGGCGTGTCGGCGGTGCTGACCGCGGAGGATATCCCTGGAATCAACGAGGCGTACTCCCTACTGCCAGACCGACCTCTCCTAGCGAGCACCAAGGTCAGGTGCCAAGGTGAGGCCATAGCCGTGGTTGCCGCCTCGGACTACCAAACAGCCCAGGACGGAGCAGACAATGTCTTGGTAGAATATGAGCGGCTTCCAGCGATCCTATCGCCTGTTGAGGCTCTGAAGCCAGACTCCATTCGCGTTCATGACAGCGGAAACGTCGCAAAATACCTCAAGGTCAGAAAGGGCGACGTGAAAGAGGGATTTCGCCAAGCCGACCTAGTAATCGAGAATACATACGAGACGCAGTTCCAAGACACCGCCGCCCTCGAACCCGAGGTCGGAATGGCGTGGTTGGAAAAGGATGGATCAGTCACATGCGTCGGGTCGATGCAAACCCCCTTCTATGTTCAGGCCGGTGTAGCGAAGGTAATGGGCCTAAGCCCTGACAAGGTTAGGGTCATCCAAGCAACTACCGGCGGGGCTTTCGGGCCGAAGTCAGACGAAATGCCGATTGACACGTGCGCTCTGTCGGCGCTGGTGGCGCAAAAGACGGGAAAGTCAGCAATCTTGGCTTATACTCGCGATGAGTCGATGATAGCTCATACGAAACGTCACCCCTTCGTGATCACGCTGAAAACCGGCGCAAAGCATGATGGACGCCTAACCGCCTCAGAGGCGTTGCTGGTCTCTGATACTGGAGCATACGCCTCGCTCGGGCCGCTGGTGATCATTCGCGCCTGCTTCCACGCCACGGGGCCATACGCAATCCCGCACGTAAAGACCGACGCGTACTGCATGTACACGAACAACACGATGGCTGGGTCCTTCAGAGGATTCGGAAGCCCCCAGGTACATTTCGCCGCTGAATGCCAGATGGACGAGCTGGCAAAGAAGCTTGACATGGATCCGCTTGACCTCAGACTGAAGAACATTCTAAGACCGGGAACGCTGACGGCGACTAGTCAACTCGTAGACGAAGCATGCGGACTTGAAGAGTGCGCCAAACGTGCAGCAGAAGCAAGCAACTGGCGCGCTAAGCGTCAGGAATTCGGTCGCGACCGCGGCTCGTTCAGGCGTGGAATAGGCGTTGCTCTGATGTATCACGGAAACAGTCTCGGGCCGGAAGGCAGCGACTATGCTGCCGTGCATGTGCTCATCAAGCCAGACGCAAGGGTTGTTGTTAGAACCGCTCTAACAGAGTATGGCACCGGCGCAACGTCAGGGCTCGCCCAAATCGTGGCCGAGACTCTCGGTCTCCCGATCAGTCTATTCGAACTGGGCGGAGCGGACACAGTTTCATGCCAGGAGACGGGCCCGACGGTGGCGTCGCGGGTTATCGTGATAGGAGGAAGGGCTGCTCAGCTGGCCGCGACCAAACTGAAGGAGAAGATACTGACCGTTGGCGGCGAGCTCTTGCGATGCGACAGGTCAAAATTGATGATCAGGGACGGACTTGTCGGTCACTCGGATGATCCGCGACAGTCGATCACTTATGAGACAGTTGTAGAAGAGTGCTACAAAAAACACGTCAGCCTGATAGAGACAGGCTTCTACAGCGCACCAAAATGCGAGTTCGATCCCGAAAACAGCCAGGGAACGACGTACCAGCAGTACACATACGGGGCTGTTGTAGCTGAAGTAGAAGTTGATACGGAACTGGGCGTTGTCAAACCGCTCAAGATCACTGCCGCCTACGATGTCGGAAAGGCAATCAACCCGCTGTCTCTTGAAGGTCAGATCGAAGGCGGAACAATCCAAGCATTAGGATATGGTCTGATGGAGCAGCTGGTCCACGTCGACGGAGTTGTCGCCAACCCCACCTTGGGGGACTACTACATTCCAACTTCGCTTGACATACCGGAAATTCAGACAATCATCATCGAGTACCCGGGAGCAGTCGGCCCTTTCGGAGCCAAAGCCATGGGAGAACCGCCTGTCGACTTGCCTGCCGCTGCCCTTGCGAATGCTGTAGCTCACGCTACAGAGTCGAGAGTGTTCAGCATCCCTCTCACGGCCGAGAAAGTCCTCTTCGCAATGAGACAGCGCCAGCGCTGAATCCGCTCAAATCAGTATTTTGACTTCGTTCAGTACACAGCAAGCGCTTTTATTGAGGGCTCGAACCCCTAGGGGAACGACAAATTCGAATCGGAGACGTTTGAGGAATGTGGAATTTCAAAGCTGAACAGAAGATCTTCGAAATTGGAGGCGTCAAGATCGGAGGCGTTCCGGGACAACGTCCTGTCGTGCTGGTTGGAACGCTCTTCTATCACGGCCAGAAAATTGTGAAAGATGAGAACGCTGGCACTTTTGACGAAGAAGCCGCGGAGAAGCTTCTGAAGACACAAGATGAGATGTCCGAGAAGACTGGAAACCCGTGCATGGTGGACGTTGTAGGCGCAAGCCTTCCTGCAATGAAGCGACATCTCGAGTTCGTCGCGGACCGCTCTAACGCTCCTATCATGATCGATAGCCCTTCCTCGGATATCAGGACAACAGGACTTTCATACGCAAAGGAGCAGGGAATCCTCGACCGCGTTATCTACAACTCGATCAACCCGCACAGCAAACCGGACGAGTTGAAGGCGGTTCAGTCATCCGGCGTTAACAGCTCTGTCTTTCTTGCCTACAACATGAAGGACTTTAGCATAGCGGGGCGCGTCAGCGCCATAACAGACCTGATGAGCAAAAGACAGGATTTCGGGATCTCAAGACCTCTCATCGATACGTGTGTCCTTGATCTTCCTACGCTAGGTCAAGCTCTTCGGGCGTTGTATGAGCTGAAGGATGAGGCGGGGTTCCCGGTTGGTTGTGGTGCTCACAATGCCGTCGCTCTCTGGAGAGGGTTGAAGACTAAGATGGGTGAACAGGCCGTCAAACCATGCCTTGCATCGGTAAGCGCGGCAACCGCGGCCGTCGGCGCTGACTTTGTGCTCTATGGACCGATCGACGACGCCGACGTAGTCTTCCCCGCCGTTGCGATGGTTGACGCAGCTTACAGTCAGATCCCGATTGAGAAGAAGATCCAAATTTCGAAGGAACATCCTAGGTACAGAATCGGTTAGCCCTAGTCTGGACTGAGAAGACCTCTACATGGACCCGGTCGAGTCTGTCGTCAAACGGCTAACTGAGACCCCCGGAGTCGTAGCGTGCTGGGTTCTGCCGGATGAGGACAGAGAGCCGCTCCGGCAACTTGAGGCGGAGGCAAACCTTCGCCTAGGGCTACCGGGATTGGAGATTGTAAATGAGGGAATCAGAGATGTCCTTGAGCGTGAGCACGTTATCATGATACATCATTCTCCAGCTCTGAGACATCCCCCTGGTCCTATCATCGTAATCTCTGACCACGAACTCGTTGTAGGTGAGGAAGTCTGGCAGCCAGACCAAGCTGAGAAACTCTCAGGAGAGCCGAGTGTTATCATGCTCGGCAAGAGTCTGGTCTTGTACCGCGACGCGCTAGTTCGAGCTAGGGGGAAACCTCTCAAACTTGTCTACAGAGCTCTGCCGTTTCCTGAGCTTGACGAACTCCCGGGCGTCCAGGATGTTGTTTCGGTGACCTTGACAATTCCGGCGCACTCTCGATTTGCCAAGAAAGCAGGTTGGGATCCCGACGACCCGAGCTTGGGCACGGTTTTGATTGGGTTCAACCAGTCAAAGCAGGCGAAGACCTCCTAGAAGGTGTGGAAATACTGTTCTATGAGACGTCCGCCCAGAAACGGGCGCTCATCCTCACGTCGCTAACTCATTTCGTAAACGACGGCGTCGCGATGGTGCCTCTGTCGATCTTTCCCCTGCTGCTCACTTTGTTCGGATTGGCCGCGCCCGAGCTTGGGGTGGTTGCGGCAATGTGGAACTTGACATCCGTTATCGGAAGCCCAGCGGTCGGCCACCTGTCGGACCGACTCAAACAGAACCGCACGCTTCTGGCAGGGGGACTTGTGATGATAGCGGCGGGAGTTGTCGGGACCGGGTGGTCCGTCTCCACCGGCACAGCCCGATCCTGGCTGCCTCTGGAGGTGTACCCAGCGCTTGTCCTTTTCGCAGCTATCGGGGGTCTTGGGTCCAGCGTATGTCACCCAGTAGGCGGGACTGTCCTCGGCCAAGCCTACCCGGCGAGGAAGCTCGGAAAAGCGCTGGGACTGAATGGCGCGCTAGGTAGCCTAGGGCGCGCCCTCTACCCCAGCCTTGTCGTTATCTTGATCACCGTCCTCAACCTGGCGCACGGCGTTATCGCGCTGGGTCTACTCGGTCTTCTTCCCGTCGCTCTAATTGGACTCTTTCCATTTGAGAGTGAGCGAAAGAGAACTCCTGATAGCTCGAATAGATCGCCAGAGTTGGCTACTACTGGAAGGAGACGTCCGACTACTCATTTCGCCCGGCCGGCTAAGATCAGCGTTCTCTTATTGACGACCATAGGGGTGCTTCGCGGCGCGTTCGGTCAGGGTATCCAAAGCTTCCTCTCAGTGTTCGTAGTGGAGATTCAACGGTACCCCTTCAGCTTCGGCGTGGGCGTGATAGTGATGCTCGGGGTCATCCTTGGCGTCCCCGGGCAAATTATCTTCGGCCAATTCTCCGACCTCCACAGAAGAGCGTCCCTAGTCGTGAACACTGCCGGTCAAAGTTTGGCAATCATCTTCTATCTCTACACGCTCTCGAACCCGATCGTGGCGACAGCATTTCTCGCGCTATTCGGATTTTTCACGTATAGCAGCTACCCAGTATTACTTTCAGCGGTGGCTGACGCCGTTCCGACAGACTTCTTGTCGCTGTCGAATTCAATGGTATGGGGAGTCGGAGTCTTGGGAGGGAACGCGATCGGCCCGCTCATAGTTGGCTTGGTAGTCGGAGATACCCTCTCATTATTGCCTACAGTATTCTTGGCGCTCGCTATTGTGTCAGGGCTCTCGACAGCTCTCGTCGCGCTCCTACCCCGTTGATGCGAACAATTTCATTGCCGGTTGGTGTCGTTTTTCAACGAATGAGCCCACGCTCACGTTTGGCTTGCTCCGTGTTCAAGCTAGTAGCGCCAATTCCGGGCTTGCTTCCCAAGTGCCTTGATCGTCTGGGGTGGAAGCTTCTTCGAAGAAGCCTCGTATTCTCCGCCCAATCTTCTGATCTTGATGATCTCGGCGAGGATGCTCACCGCAATTTCTTCAGGGGTCTCTGCTCCAATATCGATGCCGACTGGAGAATGTATCCGTCGAAGCTGTTCCTCCGTGAAACCTTCCTTCAGCATGTGATTAAAGACGAGCGCAACACGTCTTCGGCTCGCTACCATTCCAACGTAAGCCGCGTTCGTCTTGAGTGAGCATTTGAGCGCCGGGACATCGTCCTTGTGTCGAGTCAGTATCACAATGTAGGTCGACTGGTCGACGCTCACCTTTGGAAAGCCTGTCTCCACGAAGTCGTCGACGACTTGTATGGCTTCGGGGAAGCTATCCTTCTTCGCCATCGGATCCACGACGACAATTCCAAAGTCGAGCATCTTCCCCATTTGGCTGAGAGCCTGCGCTAGATGACCGCTTCCGATGATCAGTAGCTTGGGTGTCGGTTCCATGATCTCGATGGCAACGTCGATCTTTCCGCCACAGCTCATTCCAATGCCGCCAGACTCTTCCTCGATGAGATCGTAGCTGTTGACGTGTACTCCTTTCGCTCCTTCCTTCAGCAGTTTGACGGCGTGAGCCACAACCTCGGTCTCGACGCATCCTCCACCTATTGTGCCGACCGTAACGCCGCTGGGCTGGATGACCATCTTCGCAACGTGCCTGGGCACCGAGCCAGTATGACTGACTATTGTTGCGACAGCGAAGGTCTTTCCTTCCGTCATGAACCTACTGATCGCATCGACGACTTCGCGCGTTTGAAGTCCCTCCGGGTGTTGGATGAGTGACAGGGGATACGGGGAGAGCTAAGAACCACGCCTGATTTAAGTCAAATGCGCAACGGGTCAACCAAGTAACGTGAACGCGCGTTCGTTGCATCAACCCGTTGGACGCACGGTAGGTTTCCGAAAGTACTTCTCGAAGTCATCCTGGGTATCGATGTCGATTAACACATTCTCGGTACCGACATCCACATAATCGATCTCTGTTCTGTGACGACTGATGACCGCTTTGAGGCCGAGGGAATCCTCATCTATGTTCGAAACTTCGGGAAACAGCGATCTGTCTAGTAGGATAGGATGACCACTCTCATTCTGATGTGAAGCGATAACGATTCGTCTCTTGGATCTCCTGTACTGGTCTATGACCCTATTGACGGATTGCGCATCTATCAGGGCGACGTCAGCGGGTTGAATCATCAGAGCTTCCGCGTCACGCGAAATTGCTGATAACCCTACCTTCACACTCTCGCTTTGACCCTTCTCGTACCTGTCGTTGACCGCAATCTTGCATTTGAGCGCGGGAATCCTATCCCTGATCTTCTCGGCCTCGTATCCGAGCACCACAACGACCTCGTCCACCTTCGATCGAATTGCGGTCTTCACAACCCGCTCGATCACCGTCTCGCCGTCAACGTTGACAAGCAGTTTGTTCTCCTTCATTCTGGTGGATTTGCCGGCCGCCAGGACTACTAGGGATATCATGCCCTTGTCAGTCTCGCATCTTCATCGGAACGAATTGCGCCGATCCCTCTTTCGCTAGGATTTGGCCGTCCTGCATCACTACCTGCCCTCGGACGATCGTCGCCGTCGGCCAGCCCCTCAGGGTCCATCCTTCGTAGGGGGTCCAGCCGACCTTGTAGTGCAGGTTGCTGGCGCTCACTTTACTCTCAGCTGACAAATCCACGATAGTGAAGTCTGCGTCGGCCCCGACTCGTATGAGACCCTTCTTGGGATATAGTCCGAATCGTTTGGCGGGATTCACCGAGAGGACTTTGGCGGCTTGTTGTATGGTGATTCTACTCTTGTTGACGCCTTCGCTCAGCATGACGGGAAGCATTGTCTCTATGCTAGGCACTCCGCCCCAAGCGTCCCAGATATTCTCCCAGCCCACCTCTTTCTCGTCGACATCTCCCGGCGCGTGTTCCGACGAAACGATCTCGACAGTTCCGTCGGCCAAACCACGCCAGAGAGCAAGGACATCGCTCTGCGTCCTCAATGGCGGATTCATCTTGACGTAGGGCCCTAACTTCAGTACGTCAGCTCTAGTGAGTGTCAGGTAGTGGGGGCATGTCTCCGCTGAGACATCAACCCTATTCCGCTTCGCCGCCTTCACCAAACCTACGCCCTGACTTGTGGACATGTGCGAAATGTGGAGCTTGCTTCTGGCAGTGCGTGCAAGCTCGATCGCTTCTCTGATCGCCTTCTCCTCGACCTCGTTAGGTTTGGAGTCGTTATGCGCAATCGGATCGACGCGGCCGGCCCTCTTCAGCTCCATAGTGAGCTTCTGGCTGAGCTCTTCATCTTCCGCGTGAACATTGGTAACTGCCCGAAACGGGGCAGTATTCTTCATCAGAGCTAGCAGCGTCGCTCGATCAACATAGTATGGAGCGCACATGAAGGCCTTGAAAGAACAGATTCCAAGCTCGACCAGGGCTTCGATACTTCCCATGTTTGCTTGGTTCATCATGCCAGCGTGAAGACAGAAATCCACGACTCCTTGCCGAGTTCCCCGGCTGATCCTCTCTTTTGCAGCGTCGGGATTATCCACCGGCGTACTAAGTACCATGTCGACGACCGTAGTGACACCGCCAGCGGCCGCGGCCCGCGTTCCAGTTGTGAAATCTTCACGTCGAGCAAACTTGGCGTCCCCGATGTGAGCGTGAACGTCCACAACGCCTGGAAGTACGAATTTTCCGCTGGCGTCAATGACCTGATCTGGCCGGGTCGTGATGCTTTTTCGAATGCTCACGACCCTGCCCTCTTCACTCAAGATGTCAGCTTGCAGAATCTTGTCGTCTTGGACGACGCTGCCGTTCTTGATCAGAAGAGACGACATGACCGGTCCACTCAACATGCTCCTATAGAGGAGAACGGGACGATATTGCGCTCCTGCCTGTCAAACATGCTTCCTTACTGCTATCAGGGTTAAGATCTTTAGCATCTGATCTCAAAGTGCTTGCCGGTAACGTAGTATGCCCTCGATTCTGGTGAAGAATGGCATAATTGTCACGATGGATTCCCATCACAGAATACTCTCCGGTCACTCCATAATCGTAGACGACGGAAGATTCCGAGCTATCGGAGATACGCATGAGATCATCAGAGACTGGAAGGCAGATGAGGTTATCGACGCTTCGGGCGGCGTCGTGATGCCGGGGCTCATCTGTAGCCACACTCACCTCTACGGTATGCTTCTACGAGGAGCGAAACTGGACATCGTGCCGCCATCAGATTTCACTCAGATCCTTCAACGAATCTGGTGGCCCGTTGACGAGAATCTTACGTTTGATGACGCACATGCGAGCGCACGCGTTGGGTGCTTGGAGTTTCTGAAGACAGGGACGACGACATTTGCGGACACTTACTCTGGACCAAATTCGATCGATGGTGTCTTGGATAGAATTGCCAAGGCTGTGGATGAGGTAGGGATTCGAGGGCTTCTCGCTTTCGAGGCGACGGAGAGACATTCCAAGGACGAGGGCGAGCGAGGCGTCCAAGAGAATGTGCGCTTCGCTCGAAGCACAAGGCAGGAGCGATATTCGAAAGCGATGCCCCTCTTCAGTCTACACGCGTCGTTCACAGTCACCGATGAACTAATCCAGTCAGTCCGTAGCCTCGCGAGCGAACTAAGCGTGCCCGTGACTATTCACACCTCGGAGGGTCTCGGCGATCTTCAGCACAATATTGTGCGCTATGGGAAACGCACCGTTGAACGGCTCCGCGACGTTGGTCTCTTGGCTCAGGATGTCGTGCTCGCTCATTGTGTCCACGTCAATGATAGCGAGCTTGACATGGTAGCCACCTCAGGAGCGAAGGTCGCTCACAATCCGATGAGCAACATGCTCAACGCTGTTGGAGTCGCTCCAGTCCCGAGCATGCTCAGAAGGGCAATCACAGTCGGGCTAGGGAATGACGGGTACATCTTCGATGGGTTCGAGAACATGCGAGCGGCCTACTTGGTCCACCGCGTCATTTGCAGGGATCCTAACATAATCGACCCGTACGCGATCCTTGAGATGAGTACGATTAGAAGCGCTGAGCTCTACGGCTTGGACAAGGAATTGGGCTCCATCGAGCTTGGGAAGAAAGCCGATCTAATCGTAGTCAAACCCGACGTCCTTCCGACTCCGCTCACCTCAGATAGCGTCGTGGGACATGTGATCAATTCGATAGACGGAGACGATGTTAGGACAGTCATCGTTGAGGGGAGAATCGTCATGAAGAACAGAAGAGTCCTCACAGCAGACGAAGAGGAAGCCCAGCTCAAAGGCCAGGAGGCTGCCGCCGGATTATGGGAGCGCCTCAGAGCGGCGAAACCTCAGATAGAGGCGCTCTGATCTGAAAGCCTATTTCCCTGAAATCCGCTCGAACCGTGATAGGGGTGGATGCGGTGGCCCATGATGTCATTAT
>Ga0209725_1000483_pt1 | contig 24530 bp, 30 predicted proteins | sample I18A1metaG_FD_184145 | JGI IMG/M metagenome (GOLD analysis project Ga0209725, IMG submission 184145) | Lake sediment bacterial and archeal communities from Gulf of Boni, Indonesia to study Microbial Dark Matter (Phase II) - ​I18A1 metaG... | ecosystem: Environmental > Aquatic > Freshwater > Lake...
TGGATAGTCGATGGAGAATCCGTAGATGCTGAAACGTTCGAAACCAACCATCGCCCTTAGAGCTCTCGTTAAAGAGACGAAGGGACCTATGTCGAACTTAATTCTTCCCCAAGTCTACGAAAGTCTCTCACGTATTAGGGGGAAGGGATGTACTTTCTGGAAAGAAAGCGGATCGGAAGCAGCAAGGTCCATACGGCTGAACAGCTTCCTAAGAAGCCTCTTATCTTCGTCTTATGACCCAAGAGATCTTTCGACGGAAATCGTCAGGCGTCGTTATTTGACATTGCTTGATGGGGAATAGCAGGCTGCTATTATTTCGCGATTAAGAAGACCCTCTATGAACGCTCCAGCGATTCTCTGTGCTCTTATGACTATTGACTCAGCTTAGCTTTCAGAAACTCGATCGTTCTTTGCCAAGCTAGGCGAGCGGCTACCTCATTGTAGGCCTCTGCGCGATCTTCTTCGAAGAACCAATGTTTTGCGCCGGGGTACACATGAAAGCCAAACTCCTTGCCGGCCGAACGCAGTTCTTTTTCGAGTTGGCGCACCTTGTCGACCCGTACAAACTTGTCTTCCTCTGCGAAGTGCCCGAGGAAGGCTGCGCGCGCTCTTTTGTCGACTTTTCTTATACCGTAGAAAACAACGACTGCGCGCACATCTTGAGGTTTCTGACCTGCGAGCCCCAAAGCCCAGTAGCCTCCAAGCGAGAAACCAACGACGCCGATCCGTTTTCCCCGAACTGCCGAGTGATCCTGAAGATAATCCAGAGCTCCTGCTATCTCCTTAACAACCACGGGACCCTTCAACTTTGACCTCAGACGCTTCGCCTCATCTACAGTTGAAGCGGTCGCTCCATGGTAAAGGTCGGGAGCAAAGGCCACAAAGCCCTCGCTCGCAAGGCGCTCGCAAATCCTCTTGAAGAAATCATTGAGACCCCACCAAGCATGCAATACGAGCACGCCAGGAGCAGCACTAGCTTGTGGAGATGCTAAGTACCCGCTAGCCTTCTTTCCACCAACAGCGAAGTCTTTCATCATGGTCCTTGCAACCACCACTGTGATTGTGATTGTTCAGCTTTGAGGCTTGCTTCTGGGCGACGAAGTGAATCAAACTTCTCCTTGAGGACGTCCGTTATCAATCAGCCCACTGTATCGCGCAATCAGGATACTCATCTGCAACATCGAATTTTCTGGCGAGTCGAAGCACGCGCATAGCGTCTAGCCTTAGCGGAATGCAATTCCCCCGGCAGTTGCTACAAAAGGGTACGATTCTCAGCCTCAAGCCTTCGATAGGCGAAGTCGCACAAAGGCGAGTGCTAGTGACACTAGGAGAGTTATCGTCGCTAGGGCGTTGAGTTGAGGCGAGACACCTCCTCTGCTTGCCATCGCATATATCCTTAACGGGAGGGTCTGGAACCCTGGTCCTGCCGTGAATGCTGTCTTGATGAAGTCATCGTAAGATACTGTAAAAGCAAGCAGTCCACCAGCTATGACACCGGGCAATATTATTGGCAATGTAACGTGGAAGAAGCTTCGAAGTTCGTTTGCGCCAAGGGATTTGGCGGCTTCCTCAACTGATCTGTCAAATCCGACAAGTCTGGCTCTGATGACTATTAGGGCGTAGGAGATCGCGAAGGCGATGTGCCCTATTGCCACCGTCAGGCCTCCGAGCGGAATGCCCGTGAACACGTAGAATAGCAATAGGGACAAGGCCTCGGTGATCTCGGGAACGACGACAGGGAAATACATGGCGCTATCCAAGAGGGTCTTGCCGCGGAAATTGTATCTTACCAAGACAAATGCCGTCATAGTCCCTAACACCATCGACACGCCTGCCGTAAGAGAGGCCACCCAGATGCTATTGTAGAAGGCCCTCCACACAGCCGGATCCGCAAAGAGGGACTCGTACCACCGAACCGAGAGTCCACGCCATACTGCTAGAAGTCTTGAATCATTGAAGGAGAATACGACCATGATAAGAATCGGGGCGTAGAGGAAAACGTACATGAGGCCAGAGTATCCAGCAAGTATCTTGTCTCCGATTTTCCTCATATGGTCATCTCCTCACCCTTGGTGATATATTTCATGTAGAGCCCCACCATGAGAATCACGAGCGCGATCAGAATTATCGAGACAGCGGAGCCGAACCAGAGATTGCGCGCCTTCAGGAATAGCGTCCAGATGAGATTGCCGATCATGAAGGATTCGGTTCCACCGAGGAGTTGTGGTATTATGAATTCACCCACCGCTGGCACGAAGACCAAAATCGACCCCGCGCCTATGCCGGATCGTGTAAGCGGCAGGGTCACGTGGAGGAAGGATCTGATCGGGCCAGCGCCGAGGCTTCCAGAGGCTTCTAACAACGATTTGTCGAGTTTCTCCATTGAGGCGTAGAGGGGAAGGATCATGAAGGGGAGGTAGTTGTAAACCATCCCGAGCAGAACAGCCTGAGGATTATACATCAACCCAAGAGGCTTAGTAATTACTCCAAGGCTAGACAGCGTGACGTTGATGATCCCGTTCACATCAAGAATCGTCATTAAGGCGTAGGTCCGCAGTAGAAAGCTTACCCAGAACGGAATTATCACCAGCAACATCAGAGTTTCCTTTCTACGCCCGCTCTTCACGGCTATGTAGTAAGCCATTGGATATCCCAGTACCAAACATGCGAGAGTTGTTGCAAAAGCCATCAAGAGGGATCTGGCAAACACCCAAGGAACTACACTATTGAAGAATTCAATGTAGTAGTTGAAAGTCATGAAAGGTCGAAATTGTCTGAATATGTCTATCAATCCGAAGCTATAGAACAAGACGAGTGCGAAGGGTGCAAAGAAGAAGAAAGCTAGGTAGATTATCGTGGGTGAGGCAAGCAATCCTGCCGTGAACTGACGAAACCTTCGCAACAGTACCGCTTCGTCTAGTTACTTGCCTTCAAGCTTGATGACTGTAGCGTCTGTCTTGTTCCAACCGATTCTTGTCCTAGCACCGGTATTTGGTGGAACAGCCGGATTGGCTCTGATCTTCATTGCCAAATCGTCGCCAACCTTCACCGACACAGTAAGATGCGACCCTTGATAGAGCAAGTCCTCGATCACCGCGTCAAATACGTTCTCCACACCCTCTAGGTCGGACGCCATACACACTCTCTCCGGTCTTACTGAGAGGACCACCTCCCCAACCTGTTTCTCTTTGTTCTCAACGAGAACTGGTCGAGGCAATGCTTTGCATATGAACTCTCCATCAGCCTGGAGGATTCCGGGAAGAAAGTTGGTTTCACCTATGAAGTTCGCCACGAAACGTGTAGCTGGCGTATCATAGATCTCCATCGGGTTACCTATCTGCTCAACTCGTCCGTTGTTCATGACTGCGACGGTGTCGGACATAGCGAGGGCTTCTCCTTGATCATGCGTCACGTAGATGAAGGTAGTACCCACCTGCTTCTGAATTCTCTTAAGTTCCAGTTGCATATGCTGCCTGATTTTCAAGTCAAGAGGACCGAGCGGTTCATCCAGCAAAATGACCTCCGGCTCTCTCACGAGCGCTCTCGCGATCCCCACTCGTTGCTGCTGCCCGCCGCTCAGCTGGTGGATCCTTCTTCCTTCGAAGCCCGGCAACCCTACGAGTTCTAGGGATTCTTCCACTCTCTTCCGTATCTCGTCACGAGCAATCTTCGCCATCTTGAGTCCGAATGCTATGTTGCTGAAAACATTCATGTGAGGGAAGAGGGCTAGGTGCTGGAAGACGATCCCGACGTTTCTCTTGTACGGGGGAATGTCGTTTGCTACTTTTCCGCCCAATCTCAAAATTCCCTCGTCGGGTTCCTCGAAGCCGGCAATGATCCTCAGCGTCGTAGTCTTCCCGCAGCCGCTGGGGCCTAGAATGGAATAGAACTCATTCTTCTTGACCGCAAGTGAAACGCGGTCAACCGCTGTCAGGTGACCGAAACGTTTCACGATGTCTATGAGTTCGACCTCAAACATTCCAGAGCCCAAGAAGAAAGGGGGGACATGTTATTTAGCTTCACTAGCACGAAAAGATGATGACGCTAACCGACCACTTCCAACCAGATTCTCTGATATTTCTCTAGCTCCTCGGGCAAAAACGGTTTGAAGATCTCTAGTTTCCTGTAAACGTCCTCCGGCGGATATATGGCAGGATCCCCAGCCACATCCTCGTTCAGGAAAGGAGTTGCATCTTTGCTTGGATTTGGATAGTATCTGGAATTTGAAATTATGGCCATCACCGTAGGATCCATTATGAAGTTGATCCATGCATGAGCGGCGATTGGGTGCGGCGCGTCCTTCAGCACCGTCATGTTGTCCACCCAAAGAGTGCATCCCTCCTGCGGAATTGTGTACATCACGTCCGGATTGTCTTCGGCTGCGACGAATACGTCACCACTGTATGCATGAGAAATCATGAATCGTTCCCCAGCAAGGCCGGGGATGTATTCGAGTGCTCCAGTATACTTCGCTAGGTAAGGCTTCTGAGCTAGGAGAACCTGCTTCGCCTCGTTCAGGTGGGAGTCGTCAACATCATTTAGCGAGTAACCCAAGTATTTCAGGGCTGCACCGATTGTCTCCCGCATGTCGTCGAGCATCGTAACGCTCTTCTCATACCTGCGGACTTTATCCGGCTCGAAGACATCCGACCAGCCTTCGACAGGCTCCTCGACTCTTGCAGAGTTCCATCCTAGGCCAGTCGTTCCCCACAGGTACGGGACAGAATGCTTGTTTTCGGGATCGTAGGCTGGGTTCTTGAACTTCTCGTCAAGATGGATTACGTTTGAAAGTTGGTTGAAGTCAAGCTCCGCAAGCAATCCGAGTTCCACGAACTCTGGGATCATGTAGTCGGTGACCATCACAACATCATAGCCGCTTCCACCTGGAGTAACCTTGGCCCTCATCTCATCTGTGCTTTCGTATGTATCATAAATGACATCGATCCCCGTGCTCTTTTTGAAGACCTCAATCAAATACTCATGAATGTATTCGCTCCAAGTGTAGACTCTTACCTCATTCTCCGGTTGGACAGGAAGTTTCTTCCTGAGCTCCTCGAGCTGAGCCCTAAGAGCTTCTTCTTCACCCACAGTGGTCTGAGCACCATAGTAGTTGCCAGCCAGACCGCCCACGGCGAGACCAACCAGAGACCCAGCTGCCATCTTCAAGAAGTCTCTCCGCGTTGACTTGCTCAAAGAATATCCACGCTTAGGCTAGCGCCCAGTGCGGATAAAGGATTTGCCGTACCTAGTAGAACTTACGTGCCTCAGTGAAGTGTTCCTCGACTCTTTCCGACTTGGCGATCTTTGCAACGTCATCTGTTTTGCTTGCGTCGAGCTCCATAATCTTGACCTGTTCGATCATCCTCAGGTCTGTCATGGCTTTCTTGAGGTTGGCGAGGTTCCGACTTGAACCTATCACTTCCGCGTTGTAGAACTCCACTAGGTCTTAGGCTGTGTAGGCTCCGATATGTCCCGACGCGCCGAGGATCAGCGTCTTCATGTGTTCATCTCGGGTCCGACTACCGGCTTCTGAAACTTCTAGGAGTTTGGATTCGAAACCACGTGCGCGGGATGAGTTTTGACCCAGAAAAACTGCTAGACTTCCGTTTTCTCAATACGAATTTCCAGGTCGAACTTTCTCGCTTCCCCGATGAAGCTTTCCGGGTTCAAGCACTCTGGGACAATTACTCCCTCACTCTCGATCCGGCCTTGGGCTAACATGAGCGCGCATACCGCGGTCGGAGTTCCGGTCAGATAGGAGGTGGCGTTAGCCATGTGTTTCTCATAGGCCTCATCATGTGTCATGATCGAGTACAATTTCTGTACACATTGTTTCCCAGAAGCCTCTCCCCATATCTCAACGAGGATTCCCGCGTTTCCTGAAATCTTTCCAGCGATTTGTGAGGGCGAAGGAAGAAGATGCAACAGAACACTAAGGGGGCTCACTTTCACGGGTCCCACACGTACTAGCTTCCTACTCAGGAGTCCGAGCCCTTGGAAAAGTTTGATCGCAGAGGCAGTCTCGTCTCTGAGCGCGAGTTTGAAGTCGACGAAGTTGGGTTTCTTCGGCAGATAAACCGGGAGTGTGTGTACTTCTTCGTGGTCCATTGCATAAACCGACACCTCTCCGATTGGTGGAGGAAACCGGTAGGTCTCCCTCCCAGACATTGGTAGGTTTGTCTTCATCTCCCCGTTCTGAAAGTACCTTGCGGGAGAAACAGCTTCTTCAAGAAAGACATCGGGGGAAAAGAGAGCGACAAAGGGATACATCTCACTCGTGGAGGTTTCTCCGTCCCGAATTCGAATCTCACTCACTCTGTCGAGCATATCCACGCCGCGTCTCGCCAAAACGTTCGATAACCCCGGATCCTCACCCATCCCCAAGATCGCAACAAGCCCAGCTTTCCTCCATTTCGAGTCATGTTTCATCTGTTCGGCCGGATAGCCAGCCAAGTCGATGTAATTGACTCTCCTCTTGAGCGCTTGCTTCATGATGAGTAAGTTGAATCGAGGGTGGGACGCGTTGATAACAAGGTCTGACCCCGTGATCAGTCTGCCGACTTCGTGAGGGTCCCCTGCATCCAGTGGAGAAATGGAGATATCTCCGGAGATCCTAGCTATTTCGCGAAGTCTAGCGCGGTCAATGTCTCCAACTTTCACCTTGGCGTCTGTTGCTCTCGCCAGATGTTTGACAATGACCTGACCTACGCCGCCTCCGCCAATTACTGAGAATTTCAACAGTCCCACCGTGTGAGAGGTGTCATGGCTTGGTAAATAACGGGTAGGTTCAATCTCGCGAACGAGATCCTCCCAGAAAATCGATTCGAGCGCTCATAATCGACTACTGCAAAGACACAAGATACGGCTTGCAGGAGCAGATCAACGTCCATAGGGTTCAAATGCCATTGTATCATTAAAACTCTCATCGAATTCTTCAACAATCGCCTTGACTACTCTGGATTAAACTTCCCTTTGAAACTCTTGAGCTGGAAAACGCATTTTTCGTCCGAAAAAAAGCGAAAAATGAACGTTCCTGTCGTAATATTAACCTATATGGTAGGATAAGGCAAAGTTTGGTACGGAGAGGTGGAAGGATTGGAAGTGTTGTTGCATCCTGAGGGTCGAGACGAGGTCAGGGAGGGTAGTGTTCTTTCTGAGAAGAGCCTCCCATTTCAGAAATCCGAACAGCTCTACGAACTGGCCCGCACCTATCTGCCAGCGGGTGCATCCTCCAATGTACGCGTTCACATGCACGAGCCTTTCCCAATCATATTCAAGAAAGGGGCGGGACCCCGGGTTTGCGATGTGGATGGGAACAGTTACATCGACTACCTGATGGCATATGGGGCTTTGATCCTCGGACATCGGCATCCCAAGATCGTCTCAGAGATTGAAAGGCAACTGCAAGAAGGAACAATGTTTGGAACCACCACAGAACTCGAGGTCGAGGTTGCAAAGCTGGTTTCGAGTACGGTTCCCTGCGCTGAGATGGTAACCTTCGCCAATACTGGGACAGAAGCAACGATGGAGGCTGTACGTATCGCGAGAGCGGTGACTGGGAAGGATAAGTTGCTGAAGTTTGAGGGACACTATCACGGTCACCATGACTATGTCCTCTTCAGCGTGGATTCTCCGTCCCCCGTTTCAGGTTTGGAAACAAGCCCGCACAAGCTTCCATATTTCCCAGGTATCCCAGAAGAGATCTCTAAGACGGTCATAATTGCCCCATGGAACAATCCAACCGCTCTAGAAAGGATACTGAAGAAACATCACGATGACCTTGCAGCCGTCATCACTGAGCCTGTGATGGGCAGCCAAGGCGTTATCCCACCAGAACCCGAGTACCTGAAGCAGCTGCGTGAGCTAACCATCAAGTATGATGCCCCCCTCATCTTCGACGAAGTCTTGACAGGTTTCCGAATCGCAAAGGGAGGAGCGCAGGAACTCTACGGGGTCAAGCCTGACATCGCATGCTTCGCAAAGGCCCTCGGGGGAGGTGCTCCAATAGCGGCCGTTGCCGGGAGAAAGGATCTCATGACCATGATCGGACCGGGGAGAATAGGTTTCGGAGGAACCTACAACGCCAACGCCCTTTCCCTCGCTGCTTCAAAGGCCACCTTGAAAACTCTCTTCGAAAATGATGGTGAAGCATTTCGACAGATGACTGAACTTGGCTTGAAGCTCAAAGCGGGTCTAACAGAAGCTCTCCGCGGAGGAGGTTACCACGCCGTCGTGAACGCAGTAGGCCCCATGGTATCCATATACTTCACAAAGCTCCGAAAAGTCTCGACATACAGGCAGGCACTGCAGTCGGATCAGGAGAAATACAAACGCTTCAGGGATGAGATGCTGAAGCACGGCGTGTACATGCACCCGGATGGTTTGGAGCGCCTCTCGCTCTCAGCAGTTCACACCGAAAGGGAAGTCGAAGAAACAATCGTAGCGGTAGAAGAGTCCTTGCGGGCCCTCCGCACACAAAGCAGGTCCTAACCGCAACAAAAGACGCCAAACGTCAACCATCATCTAGGTTGGCTGAAGTAGCTCTTTGTCTGTCGCCTCCCGGGAAAATGCTGCACCTGTCGCGAGAAAACTGATTTGGCCCTGTATTCCGGTTCAACCCAGTAGAGCTAGGTCAAAGCATTCTTGAGAAATCATCATAGACATCGCTCCTATGTCCGATGAACAAAATTATGACTTTGCCCTGTCCCGTGTCGATCTCGTAAATTGTGCGGAAGTCTCCGATTCTGAGCCGCCAGAAGGTGGAATCTTTAAGTCGTTGACCCCTCTGCTCAGGAGAATCAGGCAATTCTGCGAGTCCTTCCCTGAGCCTCTCCCTGACGGATGCGTCGACTCTTTCTGGGAAGCGTGCCGCCTTGTGGTGGACTGGTAGAAGCTTGAGGCGGCTCAGAAATGCATAGATATTCCAGTGAGGTAGACTGGGACTTTGTGACCTTGGGAGTTTTGGTTGGCATGCCTGCAAAACCTATGACGACTGAAGAAGTCGATCAGTTCCTCACATGTGCAAGGGTGGGTAGGCTGGGTGTAGCTCTCGAAGACGCACTCTACATAGTGCCGGTTGGCTTTGTCTATGCTGGCGGAAGGATATTCTTTCACACCTGCTCTGAAGGCATGAAAATGGAAGCCCTTAGGAGAAATCAAAACGTCTGCTTTGAGGTGGACGAAGCGCTCTCCGACACAACGATGTACAAGAGCGTAATCGTATTCGGTACGGCGGAAATCATCGACGATAAGGAGGATATGATACCCTATCTCCAGAAGCTCATCGACAAGTACCGGGTTCCATTACTTTTTGACGAATACATGAAGAAGCCTGGAAGAAACAGAGAGAGCGAAATGAAAGCTGTAAGAATATGCGTAGTAGCGCCTAAGAAGATCACTGGACGAAAGTTCGTTCAGGAGAACAGTACCACCGCCTAATTTCTATAATCATCGTTTCTGAGGTGTCCAATCTACTGTCAGAGCCACGACATACTGGGCTATCACGACTAGACTGCAAAGCCCACCCACTCATAGCAATAGCTTGTTACGTCGCGGTCTGTATGCGATAGTAGGGATCATTAATCTTCACTAGGTCTTATCTCGCATAACGCATGTGTATGCGAGGTCAGAGTGCTCGGCCTTGAGTCGTCGCGATCCGGATCAGTGCTAGGATGTCAACTGAGCGGAGGCCGCTGTTCTTTTAGCGTAGTCATGTGGCACACAACAACACTTAAATAGCGTGCTAACCAAACAATTCTGAGGAGTACGCAGGAGCCGGTTGATTCGATGCATGCGGATGCCTAGTTCCGGCTTTTTTCGGGTGTTAGAAAATGAAGCAAAATCCAGCAAATTTTGCCGTAGGTTTGTCAATAATTTGGCGTATTCAGTCAAACACCGTTAAATACACTGAAACATGGCTAAACGCCATAGAGCGATGCGTGCTTAGACGTTGAAGGGTCGTCAAGCCCGTTCCCTAATCGTAGTCTTGTTGCTGCTCACTGCACTGGCTGTAACGCTGACTAACTATCCTGTCACACCTCCCAAGGTTGAAGCGGCCAATCTCACTGTTACTCTCACTCCGAACTCCGGCAAGTCCGGGGATGTGATACTTGTCCATGCAACTGGTGCGACTGTAGCGCAGGGCACGACGTGTTCGATAACGGCAAACGTCGCTAACTTGATTGTAAGCCCAACCGCGTCGGTCTCCAGTGGCTCGGACGTGGATGGCTCTTTCACTGTGGGGAATGCTCCTCAACCTTCTGGAGGAGGCTCGTATACGGTAACGGTCCGTTGCCCTGCCAGTGGAACACCTTTTGACTCGGGCACAGCCACTTTCACGGTCTCTCCGAAGCTTACGGTTAATCCTTCGATTGGTACGACCGGGCAACAGGTTTCGGTTACTGGGGTGGGTTTCAGGTCGGATGCTTCCACATGCATCCTTAGCAGCAATCCGGGTGGACTGTTTGCTGGCTCGCCTGCACCTTTCTGCTCGATCAGTGGAGGATCGGTTACTGCTGCTTTTGCTGTTGAGGCTACGGCCGGGACGGGCTTCTATGACATAACAGTATCCCCCAACGTTGGTGCGGTGGTTACTCTTGTGAATGGGTTCCAGAAGGTAACGGCCCCGACGATAGACGTGTTCCCGGATGGTGGTGCTGGAGAACGTGCTCCAGTTGGTTTCGGCACGGCGGATGGGACGGTTATTGTGTTTGGTGGTGGATTCGCCACCGGAAGCGCGCGTAGCTGCACCTTGTCATCAAATAGCCCGTTATTCGCTACCACTCCAACGCCAACGTGCTCCATCTCAGCTGCAGGCACGGTGACTGGTAGTTTCGCCGTATCGGCCACAGCTGGCTCAGGGGCCTATACCGTTACTGTTACCGACACGAATCCTGCCGGTGTGTTTGATTCAACCTCCTTCACAGTATCCCCACAGCCTACCATATCCCTTGGAGCTGCATCGAGCCCAGCTGGGACAACTGTCGGGATCACGCAAGGTGCCAATCTCTTCTCTGAGCTAGACCAGGGGGCTTGCGCAATTTCGTCTACGCCAACCGGTCTCTTTTCTTCGTACGCATGTTTCATTGGGCCCGGGGGCGTACTCATTGCTCCAACAACAAGTTTTGTTGTATCCCCAACGGCTCCAGGCCAGAGTTACAGTGTCACAGTTACTCCTCTGCACGGTGACAAATCCGCCGTTGCGGGTTTCATAGTCACGCCCGCAGTAACATTCAATCCCACGAGTGGGTTTCCGCCGATCATTGGTCCACCTACGGCCACGGGGACGGAGATCACGGTTGCTGGAACAGGCTTCTCGACTGCTGACACAACCTGCACTATCACTTCTGCGTCGGCTTCGCTGATTATCGATACGAGTGGGCTCCCGGCTTGTACAGTGAATAGTTTGGGCCAACTTTCGGCGAAGTTCAAGATTGGTGCAAATTCTGTGTTTACGGGTGCGGCGGTGACGGTCACTGTAACAGGAAACCCGGGAGGTGATTCTGCAGCAGCCTCCGTCACGGTCAACCCAAGAATAGTTCTCTCACCTACCTCCGGAGCTTCAGGAATACAAGTGAACTTTGCAGGTTCAGGCTTCAAGAATGTCGCGGGGTCAGCGTTCCCATGCATTGGGCCTGGTGCTGGGACTATAACTGGAACGCCAGTAGCCAACCCGACCTCATGCAGTCAAGATTCGAACGGCAATGTGGCAGGCTTCTTCACTGTGGGGGCTGTTCCCTCGGGATCATACTTCATCACATACTCCGACTTTGGAGGTGCGTTCCCTTCGGCGATTGCATCATTCATCGTGACCGGGGGACCTATCGTCATTTTCACACCCAGCCTTGGTCCTACTGGCACGACCGTGACTGTAGCAGGGTCCGGGTGGAATCCGCTGGACACATCGGTTTCGTTTGTAACGACAGCAGGCCCAACAGACCTCTTCGATCCACCAACAACTCGTACATGTCCAGTTTCTGGAGGGAATATCGGCTCATGTAGCTTCACAGTGAAGTCTAACGCGCATGGTGGGACTTACACAGTTACTTTCACCGGCAACCAAGGCGATCAAGCCGCGGCCCAGTTTATCGTTCAATCTACCTTGGTCGTAACCCCAGACAATGGTGGGATGGGAATAACGGTACAATTGTCAGGGTCGGGGTACATACCCCCTGGAGCTCCACCTTTCGATTGTCATGGATTCCTCAGTTTCAACCCTGATGAACCGTTCATCACGGTTGCGGCAACCTGCAGTATCGATGGGAACGGTCTTCTTACTGGCGGTCTAACCGTTGCATCGAGTGGAGTGAATCCTGGACCTCATACGATCACGTTGACTGACTCTCATGTAGTTCAGGGTTCTGTGTGGGATGTTTTCACCGTGAAGACTCCGAGCATCACGCTCACACCGAGTAGTGGGAGTGGTGGAGATGTTATTCAGGTGACGGGTTCCGGGTTCAGTACGGGAGATACAGGTTGCACGATCTCGGCGCCTGCGAATGTCATTGAGGGTACGCCCTCATGCTCAATTTCTGGGGGCGTTGTGACAGGTTCGTTTGTCGTGAAGATTGCGGGGAATGCTAGAGCCGTCCTAACGAATGCGATTCAGGTCACTGGAGGACTTGGCGATAGGGCGGTTCAAACCTTCACGGTCAATAACAAGATCGTCTTGAATCCGACCACGGCAGCTGCCGGAATGGTTGTTACTATTACTGGAAGCAACTTTGCGGCTGGGGACGGCGGTCTTCCATGCACTCTTACTTCGCTTCCTCCTGGTGTCATTACAGCTGGCGTGTGCAATATCGATGCTAACTTGATGGTTTCTGGTTCGTTCACTGTTGGTGGCGTGACGCCGGGTAGTTACATCATTACCGTAACGGGTACCGGTCCCCCGGCTTCTTCAGCTTCGGCAACCTTGACCGTTGTACAACGTCTCGTAACTTTGTCTCCGAGCGTTGGTCCCCCTGGCTCGGTGGTGACTGTGACTGGGGCAGGTTTCAGTCCCTCAGACACGTCATGTACGATTACGGTGCCAACCATCGCGATCGGCTCAAGTTGCGCAGTTACGCCTGCAGGTTCTGGGAATATTCAGGGAACGTTCACGGTTTCCAATTTTGCTCCTCCGGGAGTCTATCTTGTGACTGTTACTGGCACCCCGACAAGTGATGTGGGGACCTCTGCCTTCACGGTGGCATTCTTGGTGACTGTGACTACGACTTCCACATCCTTCACAAGCACGAGCACGGTCACGACGAGTATAACGACAACGATAACGAGTACTGGGATCTCGACCTCGTTTAGTACGACAACGTTCTCCTCCACTGGTGTCTCAACGGAAACGAATTATGCTTTCACCATGACGACCGTTTCGGGTCAATCGACTGTCTCATATTCGACAACTTCAACAACCACAGCGCTCTCGACGTTTGTTACAACTTCGACTTCAACGACTAGAACAACGACGACGTATAATCCGGTTACTGGTGGGAGCCAGGTTGCGCCGACATTCAATTACGCCCAAGCTAACGTAAGCGCTTTTGGCTTGATCGCTTTGCTGACGCTTCTCGCTCCCGCGGTTCTAAGGAGGTTCCTAGTTTGAAGCACTCACAACCTCTACTATTCTCAGTCGTTGTCTTGTTCATGGTAGTGTCGGGCCTTCTGTCCTCCATGAATACCTCAACCTTCGGGAGTCCTGGAGTACAAGCGACGACCACATCCTCAACATCCACGATCACGACATCGACGACAACGTCTGCCACCACAACTACAACGACGAGTACAACATCAACTTCGACCTCGATTACGTCCACAACGACTACGACAACATCCACGTCCAGTAGTATCAGTTATACGTCTACACGAACCGTAACCGTTAGCAGTACAAGTACGGCAACCTCCTACACGGGTACGGTTTCGACGACGGTGACGACGCTTACGTCGACAACTGGAACGACGAGCAGGACACAAGTGACGACTACAACCCTGATGTCAACTACGACGAGTGTAGGATTTCCGACCGGGTTGGGGATACCGGGCTTCCCAGTGGAGTCGATAGTGCTAGGATTGCTTGTAGGCGTCTTGGCGCTGTTCTCGGTTCGGAAGAGGCGGAAGATCCGGAGAGAGTAAGCGCGGTTTGGGTTCTGTACCTTACGCGTAGTGAAGTTACGGTCCGAATTGAGTTAGTCCCTGTGCTCAGGATCGTTAAGCGCCAGTTGGTTGCGGGGGAGGTGGCGGCAATCCTCGAGGCGTTCTACGGCGCGTCGGAGGTGTGGGATAGTTATCGAACCCCCAACCACTAATGCTATGTTGAAGGCTTCGAAGAACTCCGCGTCGGTTACGCCTTCCTCGACGCAGCGCATGATGTGGTAGGTCACGCAGTCGTCGCATCTCAGAACCATGGAGGCCACCAAACCTAGAAGTTCCTTTATCTTCGATGAGAGAGCGCCCGGCTCGTAAGCCCGTGTGTCTAAGCTGAAGAAGCGCTGTATCTGGAGGTTTCCTGACGCAAGGATCCTTTCATTCATTTTTTCACGAAATTTCTTGAATTCTTCCAGTGTCTCTGGCATGGTTGCTCTGCAGGAAGAATATCGTTCTAGAAGGTTATTTTGTTATTGAGTCTAAGGAGACATGGAGCGTCGTTCTTTCGGAGCGGCCTAACCTTATATGACGCCGACACATCAGAGGCGCGATTATCACAAGGATGTGTGATAAAACTGCGTAGCTTTCTGCTTGTGAAGACGGAACCAGGCTTGGAGAAGGATGTCCTTGACCGATTCCGGACCATGTCTGAAATTCGAGAAATCCATCTAATAACCGGAAAGTTCGACTTGCTCGTCGCCTTGGAGTCGGAGGAGACTGAGCTTGATCCGAGACGCAAGATAGCTGAGGTCGTAATAGAAAAAGTCAGAAAACCCGGCGGCATCAGGGACACCAGCACCATAATCCCGATAGATTCCCATTACCGCCCAACCACGCTACCTCCAGAACGCCCGACCGCGAAAGGCTTCGTCTTCATTCAAAGCGAAACCGGCAAGGAAAGGGGACTGATGAATAAGCTCCTAGAAATTCCAGAAGCCCGCTCAGTCCACCTGCTCTTCGGCAAATCAGACCTACTCGTCGAACTGGAGGTAGAGAAGAGCTTCATCGCTCCTCCACCCCGACGCCTTGCCACCATCGTCGAAGACCGCATCAGCAAATTCACCGAAGTCAAAGACACACAAACCTTTGTGCCGCTGGAATCGATCATCAAATGACTTAATTCCAGTGGGGCTGAGTCTCCTCCATGATTTCGCAGAAATCCTGGGCCGCCACGCTGTCCTCACTAGTCCAGAGTGCGTTTGACCTCGCTATTCCGCCTCCGGCACTCGACCATCGGGGCCGCCTTTGATGGGACTAGTATCAGGTTGTTTGATTCCGATCCGTTCTCAGATTTGAAGAACGAGCTTAGGGCTTAAACCCCTTAAAGTCGCAGTTCTCGGTAGTCGGGGGTACAGCTTGAGAGTTGTGCTTGGGATCACTGGCGCTTCCGGCGTCATCTATGGTCTGAGGCTTGCATCTGAGCTGAAGAAGGCTGGAACCGAGCTGACGATAATAGTTTCAGACGCAGCCAAGAAGGTGATGGCGGCGGAGACTCCGGGAGGACTCGAAGAGCTCGCCAAGTCGGGAAGCATGCTCTCTGAGCATGATCTCGATGCCGATGTCTCCTCAGGCTCAGCCAAGTTTGATTCGACCGTTGTCTGCCCTTGCTCAATGAAGACCTTGTCAGCCATTGCCAATGGATACGCTTTCAATCTGATCTGTAGAAATGCTGATGTGGCGATTAAGGAGCAACGGAAGATTGTTCTCGTTACACGGGAGACGCCTCTGAGCGTGATTCATCTCGAGAATATGCTCAAACTTGCGAGATTGGGCGTCGTGATTCTTCCGGCCAGTCCGGGTTTCTATCATCAACCCAAATCGGTTGACGAGTTGGTGGACCACGTTGTGGGTAAGGTGTTGGATGTGCTCAGAGTTGAGTCGAAACTCTTCAAGAGATGGAAGAGTTGAGTTTCCGCGGATGGATTGAAAGGCTTAGGACAAGTGGCAGGCTACTGGAAGCCAAGAAGACCCTATCAACCCATATCGAAGCCGCGGCCTTCATCAAAGCTCTTGAACCGACGCCACTATTCTTTCATGTGAACGAATCCAGAATTCCCATCGCGGCGAATCTCTGCGCATCGCGTGAGTTGATCTCAGAATACTTCGATCTACGTCCTGACCAGATTGTTTCAAGGTTGCTCGCGGCGATTGAGAATCCAACCAAGCCTGAACTCACTGAGGACGCTCCATGCTTCGAGGTTTCCGAGAGAGCAGTTGACTTAGATGAGATTCCGATACTCATGCACGCCGAAAAGGATGGAGGTAAATATGTCAGTTCGGCTGTCGTGATCGCAGCTCATCCTGGGATCGGACAGAATGTTAGCTTCCATCGCCTAATGCAGATCAGTAGAGATGATTTCGTAATACGAATCGTTCCCAGGCATCTCCATGCGATATTAGAGAAGACGCATGGTGATCTGCCGATGGCAATCTGTATTGGGAATTCACCGAGCGTACTACTTGCTGGCGCCTGTTCAGTAGAGTTAGGAAGGGATGAGCTGGAAATAGCGAACACCCTAGAGCCCTTGCGCGTAGCTGAATGCCCAGGAGCAAACTGCCTAGTCCCAGCTGAAACAGAATTTGTCTTGGTTGGGAAGATAACGAGTGCATTGCGTGATGAAGGGCCGTTCATTGATCTAACTGAAACATATGATCTGGTACGTCCACAGCGTGTCGTGAAGGTTGAGCGGATCTATCATCGTGAGAATGCGATTTACCACGCCCTACTGCCAGGCGGACTTGAGCATAAGATGCTGATGGGTGTCCCACGTGAACCAACCATCTATAGAGAAGTCTCTAAGGTCTGCGAATGCCTCGACGTCCTCATCACACCTGCTGGCGCGTCATGGCTCCACGCCATCGTCAAGATCAGGAAAAGAAGCGAGGAGGATGGGAAGCGCGCGATCGAGGCCGCCTTCCGTGGACACCGTTCGCTGAAGCATGTGATCGTAGTCGATGATGATATCGACATCAATACTCCGGCGGAAGTTGAGTGGGCCTTTGCCACGAGATTTCAGGGCGACCGAGGGTTGGTGGTGAAGTCGGGAGAAGTCGGGTCTTCTCTGGATCCCTCAGCGGACCCTGAAACCCGGAAGACGACTAAGGTGGGTTTCGATGCTACGAAGCCACTCGTCTCTAGAGGGAAGAATTTCGAGAAGGCAAGATTCCCTGAGATAGATTGGAGGAAATTCATCTAACTGGGATGTTAAGATCTTGCATCTAACCCGTGAAGAAGAACGGATGCTCGTCGGAGAGGAAGGCTATGCCATCCAGAAGAGCATGCAGATTCTTGTGGCCCTTGGCGAGATCTTCGGCGCAGATAGAATGATCCCGGTTTCTTCCGTTCAAGTTGCTGGTGTCTCCTACTACAATCTTGGAGATGCGGGACTGGAGTACCTTGAGAACCTGGCTGGGAAAGGCGCGAGGACTAGAGTGATGACGACCCTGAATCCGGCCGGGATGGATTTGGAGAATTGGCGGGAGCTGGGTATCGATGAGAACTTTGCAAGAAACCAGACACGAGTCATTGGAGCGTTCGTGAGGATGGGTATAACGCCCTCCTGCACATGTACCCCATACTTAGTCGGTAACAAGCCAGCTTTTCGAGAACATGTGGCGTGGAGTGAGTCCTCAGCGGTAACCTACGCTAACTCGGTTCTTGGCGCAATGACAAATCGAGAAGGCGGCCCAAGCGCCTTGGCCGCTGCCTTGACAGGACGGACACCATGCTTCGGAATGCATCTGGATGAGAATCGAACAGCGCGAGTGAGGGTGAAGGTCAACACACAGCTGAACTCGGTTCCAGATTTCGGTGCACTGGGATATGCTGTGGGCAAGAGGATTGGAGCCGATGTTCCTATTTTTGATGGCATTACCCACACGGATTTGGAGCAACTCAAGAGCCTCTGCGCTTCTATAGCAACTTACGGTGGCACCTCTCTCTTCCATATCCGGGGAATCACACCCAACCCGACTCAGATTCCGGAAGAGAGATTTTTTGTGACGGAGAAGGAGATCAAGGAGGCATATGATGCTCTGAATGACGAGGCTTCTGAAGTTGATTTCGTAGCAGTTGGATGCCCCCACTGCACTGTAGAAGAACTCGAAAAGATTGCAAACCTCCTAGACCGCAAGAAGGTCACACGTGAGTTCTGGATTTGTACGGCTAGGCAGACGATGCAACTTGCCGAGAAGCATGGATACGCTCAGAAGATTCGTGCAGCCGGAGCAAAGTTTGCCTGCGATACATGCATGGCCGTGGCTCCTCTAAAGGGACGCTTCAACATCCTCGCCACTGATTCGGCTAAAGCTTGTTACTATGGTCGAGGGACGAACGATTTCAAGACCCGAATGGGAACACTAGAAGATTGTGTTAGGGCTGCGGTGACTGGAAGATGGAGCTAATCCGAGGCCGTAAAATCTCCGGTGGCGTAGCCGAGGGCATAGTCCTCGTCTCACATGAACCAATATCCTTCTTTGGTGGTGTCAACCCCGAGACCGGAGTCGTCACGGAGAAGGGACATGAACTGGAAGGCAGGAGCGTCAAGGATACGGTGCTGGTTTTTCCACGCGGGAAAGGGTCGACGGTGGGTTCCTATACGCTATACCGTTTGAAGAAGAATGGTGTCGCTCCATCTGCAATCGTAAACGTGGAATCAGAGCCCATTGTAGCTGTTGGCGCCATAATATCAGATATCCCAGCCATCGATAAACTTGAGAGGAATCCTCTAACCACCTTGCGGGATGGAATGAAGATCAGAGTAAGGGCCGATGAATCTGCTCTAGAAATCCTAGACTAGTTACCTAGCATCAGCCACTCTTACTCGATACTTCTAGTCTGGGAAGACACTACGAGGATTCGATAGTAGCTGTTGACACCGAATAGATGGGCGGAAGCCACTCCGCTAGAAGATGCCAACTCTTGCCTTCATCCGCACTGTGAAACAAGTGACCCATGCGCGTGCCCACGTACAGTCCTGCAGGGTCGAGTCGATCGGTTGCCAGTCCTTCTCGGTAGCAGCCTAGGTAAGCGTTCTTGTTCGGGAGTCCTCTGTTAAGTTTCTTCCAAGTTTTACCGGCGTTCGAAGTCCCATATACCGCAAGCTCTCGGTTTGCTGCGACCCGGAAGAAGTCCCCTTCCTCCGGGACAACATAGAAGGCATCAGACTTGTGGGGGTGGGACGCTGCCGGAAAGCCGAAATCGCTGGGCAGGCCCCTAGATACCTCAACCCAGTTCTCGGCACCATCCTCGGTCCTGTAGACTCCGCAGTGATTCTGCTGGTAAAGATTGCTGGGCTTCTTGGGATCCATAACCAGTTTATGGACACATTGCCCGAACTCGGGGTACTTGTTGGGCATGAAATCCGCACGAACGTTCTTGTTCTTCAGAGTCCAAGTTTCGCCGCCGTCTACTGTCTTGAAGACTCCTACAGCGGAGATTCCAAGGTACATTCGTTTCCTGTTTGAGGGGTCGATTACAATAGAGTGAAGGCATAGCCCTGCGTTCCCGGGTTCCCATTTTGGTCGTGTGGGATGATTATTCAAGTTCTCGTTGAAAACCCAGCTGTCTCCTCCGTCCTCGCTACGAAATAGCGCTGCGGGATCAACTCCCGCATGCACGACTCTCGGTTCATTAACGTGGCCGGGCTCCACGTGCCAAATATTCTCCACCTTCAAACCTGAACTTTCCGGGAAGCGTGGCGGGTTCCTCGAGTTCTCCCAGCTTCGACCATAATTCTTGCTCCTATGAATGGTTGGGCCAAAATGACCGCTGTTTACTGCAGCGTACATGGTCTTCCCATCACGATCGTCGAACGCCATATGGAAGACAGGTGAATTCTCGAAGAAGGGCCCACTCATTTTCCATCGTCGTCTTCTCAAGTCAGATTGGAAGATGAAAGCGCCCTTCTTTGTCCCTGCGAGAACATGGATACCGCTTCTTCTTGAGATCAATTTGAGTCATCAGCCTCCGGCTATTGCGGGGATGATATGTACATGGTCACCGTCCTTGAGCCTTGTCATCAAATTCATCCCGTTGCGGATGCTATCCTCATTTACGAATATGTTCACAAACGGCCTAACCGCCTTACGCTCATCTAGAATTAAGGCGCCTAGTCCTGGGAAGAGTTGGTTAAGCTTCAGCAGAGCCTCTTCCACCGTGGAGGCTTCAATTTGAATTTCGGAGTTGTTATGAGTGTACTGACGCAGGACAGCGGGAATAATCACAGTAACCCTCAAGGCGGATCCCTCACCCGACAACATGGCCGGAATTTAAGTCTAAGCTGAAACAGTTTCACTGTTCGCAGCCTAACCTCTCTATCAGCTTCAACAATCCTTCTGGCTGCAGCCACCATGAAAGCGAAGCTAAAGTCGCCCGGTGTCTCGGTCAAGACACCCGGAGTATTACGAAGTTTGCAGTTTTTATAGAAGCCATACAAACTATAGACGTGATAGAACCGTGTCTACGATCCAAGTGGAGAATCGGGTCAAGAAAGAGCTGTTTAGCGTAGCTGCCGAAATCCAGAAGACGCTTGGTAGGAAGGTGTCCCTGAACGAGGCGATAGAGCATCTAATCAAGTACTATCGGGCAGGAAATCGGGATATTGCTTCGATGCTCTCACTCTTTGGAAGCCTTGGTCCCCGTAGTGAGGCTAGGCTGGTCCTGAGAGAGCTAAGAAGGGCTGAGGGCAAATATCTTGAGCGCACTGTCAGGAAGCACCGCGCTTGACACAAGCGCACTCGTAGAGTATCTAATGGGGGCGCCGACAGGCGCTCTCCTCAGGGACTACCTGAAGAATCTGAAGGCAGAAGACAAGGTTGCTGCTTCACTTCTCACGATCGCTGAAACCTATTATGTCCTCTGCCGGTTAGAAGGACAAGAGTTCGCGGATGAGAAACTCAATCAAATTCTTTCTTCACGCGTAATTGAGATCTACAATTCCCTGGATCTTGCGCTCGAAACGGGTAGGCTCAAGTGCCAGCGTACAATCTCGCTTGCTGATTGCAGTTGCATAGCCACGGCGAGACATGCCAGAGCAAAGGCAGTATTCGCTTTCAGAGAAGAGGAACTTGTTCGCGAAATGGAGAGGAAAAGTTTCGATGTTACTGTCGTCTTTCTACAAGACATGACGTTCGAGAAGGGAAGGTGAGCTTTGGTACTCTGTCCTGAAAGCTACGAGCGTTCTTAGGGGACAAGAGCAAGAGAGATCGGACTCCGTCGATCACACAAGCGGAATCATACCATTAGTTCCCCTGCATTGATGTCGATACTCGCGCCGGTAATGTAGGACGAGGCGTCAGAAGCTAAGAATAGAATGAGGTTGGCGACATCCTCTGCTCTACCCAGACGCCCCATAGGAATCTTCTCGATGGCTTCCTCAATTTCCTTCTGGGAAGCTGCTCTCTGAACCATAGGTGTATCTATGCTGCCCGGGCAAACGGCATTCACATTTATCCTGTATCTCGCCACCTCTCTTGCGAGATGCCTCGTAAGTCCCAGAAGAGCTGCCTTCGAAGTTGTGTAGTGGGCTCCGCCGAACGTGCTTGTGCTTCTCCCGGCGGAAGATGAAATATTGATGATCTTACCTCTCTTCCTCTCGATCATTCCGTCTATGAGAGCTTTGCAGCAGTTAAAGGCTCCATCCACATTTACAGCATTCACCAGCTTCCATTCCTCCTGGGTGATGTTTCTGAAATCTGTACGACGAAGTATCCCAGCATTATTCACCAAGATATCGACGGGCCCTAGGTCTGCCTCTATTTTCTTCACGGCGGCGTTTACTTCATCTGCCTTGGATACGTCTACCGCGTAGGAGGCGACCCTATAGCCTTTGGCTAGCATAGTCGCCAAGGCTGTCTTCAGAGTCAGACCTTTCACGTCCCACATGGCCACTCCTGCTCCATTAAGAGCGAGAATCTCTGAGAATGCAAGACCCATTCCTTGGGCCGCACCAGTCACGAGAGCTATCCGTCCGTCCAATCGGAAGTTCTGAAATCTCAGCAACTCCAATACACTCACACACCGAGTACGTATTCATTTGAGAGGGAGGCTATTAGATTCGTTCTTCCTGTCAAGTCGCAGAACGAGTTCGCAAATAGCCCAGTGATATCAGGCAAGCCACAGGACAGATACGAATGGTCGATCTTGAACTCTAAGGTTCAATACGATCTGCGGTGGATCTTGAGGTACTCAGGTTACCCGCCTTTAGTTACTGATGTTGGGACAAGATAGCATGTGGCGGCGAGCTTTGTACGCTTAATACTTGCTTCACCACCGAATTGTGTCGGGTGCCGGGGTAGCCTAGCTAGGTAAGGCGGCAGAGTCCTGCGTCATGAAGTGGTGCAGGGACGTTGAACCTCGAGATCTACTACGGGAATTGGGTCAAGATAGCTGTTGGCCCTCGGGGCCACGTGGGTTCAAATCCAGCCGAGGGGTGTTTCGGACACACCCACGGCGGTGAAAATCCCACCCCCGGCGCTTTCAGCTCCGACATCTAGCCCTGAAGTCAATTCGAGTCCTCACCATGTGACTATACGAACATTGTCTCTCTCTATCGTCATTGGCGAAAGGCTCTATAGCAACCAGTTCCGATATTTCGATGGCACCATCAAGAAGTAGTGAGCGCCGTTGGAACTAACCGACCGTGCTCGGTCGAGGAGTTTCATTCCTCCAGCATTTTCTCCAAAACAGCCAACGCTTGAGAAACTCAGGGTCGCCGTCTTGCCGTTGAAGAACATCAGCCCTGACCCCAAGGACGAGTACTTCGCCGATGGTCTTACTGAGGAGTTTATCTCGACAATATCGAAAGTTCGCGAGTTGAGCGTAATATCCAGCACCTCCACGATGCCATACAAGACCAGGTCAAAGCCCCTTGTTGAGATCGGACGTGAATTAAACGCGGGAACGATGCTTGAGGGGAGCGTCCGCAAGGCAGGAAACAGGGTTCGCATTACGGTACAGATGATCGACGCAATGCACGACAAGCATCTTTGGGCCGAAAGCTACGACAGAGAGCTGCAAGACGTGTTCGCAATCCAGAGCGACATAGCCAGCAGAGTCGCAGATGCGCTCAAGGTGGAGCTCCTTGGCGAAAGGAAGCTCATAGGAAAGACTCTTACAGACAGCGTCGAAGCACACGACCTGTACCTCAAGGGCGTCTATCACTTCAACAGAGGCTCGCCGCATGATATCGCAAAGGCAATTGAATACTTTGAGCTAGCGTGCGAGCAGGATCCGGGCTTCGCGCTTGCGTATGCAAAGGTGGCCGACTGCTACAATGCCATAGCAGGCGAGTCCATGTCTGCACAGGAAGCGTTTCCTAAGGCGAAGGAATTCTTGGCACGGGCACTATCGCTCGATAAAGGACTTGCGGAGGCACACAAAGTGAAGGCGCTAACAGCCATCCAGTATGATTGGGACTGGGCGGTGGCTGAAAGGAGTTTCAAGGAAGCCATATCACTCAACCCGAGTCTAGCTGAGGCTCACGCCTTTTACGCCTGGTTTCTAGCAATGATGGGGCGCTTCGACGAAGCGATTTTCGTGGCGACCCGGGCGTTCGAGTTGGACCCAGTGTCGCCCTTTACCGGAAGCATTTGCAGCCTGGTGAACTGGATGGCGGGAAGGAACGACAGAGCGCGAGAACTATGCATGAGAATACTGGAGATTCATCCGAACTTTGCAAGGGCGCATGGGCTTCTTGCAGTACTCAATGCGATGGAGTCAAAAGCGGAAGAAGCTATCAAAGAAGCTGATAAGATGATAAGCATCTCCGACGAAACGCTCTTCCGCGGGTGGCAGGCTCAGGTCTATGCGTTGGTGGGACTGAAGGAGAAGGCCAGGGAGATATTGAATGATTTGCTATCGAACAAGTTCAGGGGATACGCCTCGCCGGTGGAGATCGGCGTAATCTATTACTTGCTCGGAGAGAAAGACAGCGGCTTCCGATGGATGCAGAATGCCTACGAGGCCCGAGACGCGTACTTGCCCATGACAAACAAGTGGCCCACGTCAAACGTAGCACGAGAAGATCCTAGGTTCGTCGAACTTCTCAATAGGATGAAATTGCCCTGAACTTACTCTATCGTGGTATCCTACTTGGCCCACCCGTGGCAGATCCACGAGCCACAAAACTTTGGCTTGACGCAATATTCTCGCCGAATCCCTCTTCGATTTGTAGGACTACTTGAAACGAAATTCAGCGACAACATGATGCGGTGCGGTCGCCGACATTTCCACCAGGCTTCCTCGGCTATTCCAAGGTTTGAACCTTATTAGTGTTCAAATCCCATGAGCCCACAGATATTGAGTGATCTAATCTTCTTAGTCTGAACCGATCTTACTCAGCACCAGCCAGAGTCAGATGTACGTTAAGTGAGATTATGAGTGAGTTGTCCGT
>Ga0209725_1000484_pt1 | contig 24512 bp, 15 predicted proteins | sample I18A1metaG_FD_184145 | JGI IMG/M metagenome (GOLD analysis project Ga0209725, IMG submission 184145) | Lake sediment bacterial and archeal communities from Gulf of Boni, Indonesia to study Microbial Dark Matter (Phase II) - ​I18A1 metaG... | ecosystem: Environmental > Aquatic > Freshwater > Lake...
ACGTGGAAGATTCGAAACTGAGCGAAGACATTGTTGCGAGTAGGCTGGAAGGCAACACACTTCGGGTTTACTGGCATTTGTTAAGGGCTCCAAACGGTGTGGCCGGGGTCAGAGAAACACAGCGTTCTTTGGGTTTTTCCAGTCCAGCGTTGGCTGTTTATCACTTGGAGAAGTTGGCGGAACTGGGGTTGGTTCAGAAGGTTCGGGATGAGTATCGTTTGGCGAGGGTAGTCAATGTAGGTGTCCTCAAGCAGTTTTTGAGGCTTGGAGGTTTTGTTCTTCCTCGTTATTTTTTGTATGCGATGATGTTCTCTACGCTTCTGGTTTTTTACGTTTGGCAGTTTAGGCAGGTGAGTTTCTACAGCATCTTTGCTTTAATTTTTGGTTTGCTTGGTACTGGAATTTTGTGGTATGAGACCGTTCGGGCTTGGCGACAAAAACCCTAATCTACGTTGTGAGGTTGCATAAAATTTTGTTCTTTTTCCTCAAAAAATGGGATGCTTCTGCATTAGTATGAAGAGAGGTGGGTTTTGGCTAGACGACTGTGGCTTTCAGTACGGGTCTCAGGTTTTTGCTGTGGCTTATGGCTACCCAGTCGGCTTCCATGTCCAAGAGCACGGTCGTGGTTTCGCCAGCCCCTACCTCAAAGTGTACGATGACTCTGACGTGTTCGCTTGGAACGTTCAGGTCGTCCCAACCGCCTTCAGCGTAGGTTACGTTGGCTGTCTTCACGTGCATCCGAATCATGGTGTAGTTGCCTGGCAGAATTTCCGTTATGGACAGGTTCATGGTTACGTTCTGAAGCGCTAAGAGGTCGAAGTAGACTTCTGTCACGTTTTCGACGAAGTCTAAGTCTACCCAAGTTTCGTTGCCGTCTTCGACTTTTTGGACTGATACGCTGTCGATTGTCATGTTCAAGTGCGTCACGTTGACTGGCGCATCGGTTAGTTTGAGGATTAGTGTGCCAGTTGTGGGCGTTGGTGGCGACGGCTCGAAGCCTGGAAGACGTAAGCCTGGAATCACTACGCCTGAGAGGGTTAGGGCGGCGATGATTAGGGCGGCTACGAGGACGCCGACAAATCCGTACAAACCCACCTCTCGGGTTCCAACTGCCATTCTGTTTTCACCTTCCACGCATGAAAGTAGAGTATCGTATTATTTAATACAACACTTTTGAACACACCGTACAAAAACTTGAACAGTAAAAACACGTTGAAGTTCTGGATTTTAATTCCCTTGTTTTTTTCCTCCAACAAGATAAGCAACCATCGTTTCGTCTAGGTCAAACCATTTTGTTAGACCTTCAGCCATTTCTTTATTGTTTTCAAAAATTATTCTCATGTACGGAAGAATCTCCTTTACAGCCGCCCTTGACGAAACGTGGCATTTCTTCTTGATCTTCATCCCTATCTGCGTCTGCATTTCTCTCTCAGCCTTAGACGCTGACAACAGCCTCACCCTTTCTGGAAACCTGAACGGAACCCACCCAGAAGGCTTAGTCTTCTCTCGGGCCATGGCTACTCCAGCCGTCATAAAATCAATCACATAACGTTGTAGACTCCAGTCCTGCGATGCGCGGATTCTCCCCCGGTACAAGTCTGCCGTAGACAACGCCTCCATAGCCTTGGCTAAGTCTTCAGGATCCGTCAACTGGAACGGCGCATTCTCATAAACCCACTGAAACAGCATGTCCGGGTCCAAGTCAGCCATGTCCACCGCACGTTTAGCCTCCCAACAATCCCTAGAATAGAAGATGGTTCTCAGAACGTTGAATATCACGTCCTTACGGTCACGTTCAGCCAGCCAAGCAACATCCTCGTAAGCGAGTCTTTTTTTGCCTTGGGCTAAAGCCTGCAGATCATTCACCGCCGAACGAACGTCACGCCCAGAACGTTCAGCAATAAACTTTAGGGCTTCGTCACTAGCCTGAATCTCCTCACCAGCGCAGACCTTCTTCAAGTGCTTCATCACCTGCACAACTGTGGGCTTCTTGAACTCGATGAGGAGGCAGTAGTTACGCAACGAAGCAAACCGTGGGTCGTAAGCGTTGTTAGCGATGAGCACTACTGGACACTGAGCCGTCTTGGCTATTTCAGTAACCGCGCCTACACCGCCCTTATCCGCCGCGCCCGTAATCCCGTCCAACTCATCCAACAAGACTAGGCGCTTGCCGCCAAACAACGTCCTATACTGAGAGGCTAAGCCTGCAAAGCGTTCCACAGCCTCGGCAGTTCGGTAGTCACTCGCGTTCTTCTCAACCAACTCCATGCCGAGGTCGTGAGCCAAAGCCTCGACACATACGGTTTTGCCGACGCCTGGAGGCCCAAATAGAAATGCAGCCCGTTTTTTTGGCGTGCCCTTACTCCAAGACTTCACCCATTCGGCTAGTTTTTCTATTGATTCGGCGTTTCCGACAACATCCGACAGTGTGTGAGGCTTGTGTTTTACGGTCCACGCGGCGTGCAAGGCTATTCTAGCCGCCCTTTTTCAGTTCATATCCCGCTTCTGTTAGTCTGGCTAGTAAGGCGCTTAACTGAACCTCGTCATCCGCGCCCTGAACCAATCTAAAGTCGGTTTCTCCAATGATGTCCGCAAGCTTAACCTTCCACTTTTCTGGGAGGCCTGAACGGAAAATCTCTATGTGAATCTGCCTGATAATGTCACTTCCAGCCACGCCATACTTCAAGATCATTTCTCTCAGCCTTTCTCTGGCCCCAATAAAGTCGCCCTTCATCGCCAACGTAATCATGTCGCGAACGTCGGCTGGGCTGGCGCGGCCAATCACTGAATAGACGGTTTCGGCGTTGATGGGTTTACCCAACGAGGCAGCGGCTTGAAGCGTGTTCGTCGCTCTGCGTAGGTCTCCTCCACAGGTCTCAAAGATGGCGTCCAATCCATCACCTGTTATCTTCACTTTCTCTTGCTGAATTATGCGACGCATGTAAGCGTCTTGGTCCTCTCGTGAAAGGTAGGTGAAACGGAAAGGCGCGCATCGGGACTGAATGGGCTCAATAATCTTCCCACTGTAATTGGCGATGAGAATAAATCGGCAAGTTTCTGTGAACCGCTCCATTGTACGTCGCAAAGCCTGTTGCGCGTCTGAAGTCATGTTGTCAGCCTCGTCTAGAATCATAATCTTGAACGGAATCTCACCAATCGACCTGATTCGGGCAAAAGTTTTCACAGTCTCGCGAACAACGTTTATTCCACGCTCGTCACTGGCATTCAACTCCATTAGGTGTTCCCGATAACCCACGCCGTAAAGGTCGTGAGCCAAACAAAGCGCGGCAGTAGTTTTTCCCGTGCCAGGCGGACCCGCAAAAATACAGTGTGGAACATTCCTCGCATCTACGAAGCTTTTTAGGCGTTCTACGATTTCTTTCTGGTTCACCATCTCGCCGAGTGATTGAGGACGGTACTTCTCTGCCCACATCTCGAAACTCAACTGTTAGCCTCCACGATGTCATTAGAAGGGGTGCTGGTCATAAATAATTAACGTTGCCAAATGTCGCTTGCCCCTTCCTATATCTGGCACACTTCATTTCCTACGCTTTAAAACAAACGCAACAACACCAATTACAACCGAAATCACGATAATACCGATAATAATCGCCCACTCTGTGGGAAACTTTGAGAGTTTGTACTTAGCGATCGCAACGCGTGACTTATTCATTTCCACCGTTATCGATTTGACACCAGAACCCTGCCTCTCCCCGTCAACGTCCCAGCAATCAAAGGTGTATCCACTCACATCCCCCGCCTCTAAAGTCACCGACATATTCTCATCATACCAAAGGCCAGAGGGAGAGACACTTGGTTCAGGACTTAAGCTGGGGGGATCGGTTTCCACAGTTAAATAATACTGTGTTTTCCAACTGGCTGTAGCTGTTTTCGGATTGTCCATGAAGATGGAGTTAGATTTGTTGAATTCATTTCCCGAGGCGTCGCCACACCACTCAACGAAAACATAACGCACGCCGGCATCTCCGCTAACTATTTCTTCGTCTAAACCAGCGTAGGCGGTTGAGTCATCGTCATACCAGTCACCACCCACTGTTGTCCCATGGGGAGAGTTGATGGCTAAATAATACTGCGTTGTCCAATCTGTGACTTCGGTTACTGGACCGTACATTCGTACCTCGCAAGGATTCATTGCCCCAGTGTAGTTGCCCAGCCCACTGCCGCTCCACCCAGCAAAGATATATCTGGTGTCAGTTGTATTTGATGTGGTATCTGAACCAACACTAACCATTACCAAAGTATCTTTATCATACCAACCCTCGGCTGCGGGCTTTATGGTGCCATGCCCCATGTTGTTTATCGTTAACCGATACTGCACTCGCCACTCAAAGCTTATTGTGTGAGAATCATGGATGTTCGTGAAGATGTGGCTTGTTCTCGCCTGAAGTTCTCCGGAGTCTATTCTGTAGCCAGCGCAACGGTAACGCGTTCCTTTTCCATTATCGTCTGCGGGGCTTATCACGTTGACGTATAAGCTTTCGGTGAAATTAGCCCATTGAGAAGGAGGTTGATCGCCGTGAGAACTGGTTATAATTATGTAGAATTGTTCCTGCCAAGTTGCTTTGACCGTGTAATAATTGTTCATAGTAACTGTCGTCTCTGGAGAAGTCGAATTAGTAATTGACGCCACGTTTGTGCCAGCAGAAACCCATGAAACAAAAATGAAACGATGTTCCCACGTCTCTATATACGGCGTGTCTACTAAGATAAACGCGGCGGTGCCGTCGTCATACCAGTCTGTGCCCCAGACAGTTGAGCCGCTTAAGCCGGTGTCAACCTGTAACCAAAACTGTTGCATCCAGTAGAACTCGATTTCGTGTGGTTCTTGGACGTAAGAGAATTTATAGCTCGTTCCTTCTTGGACGTCAACGTGGTCAACGCTAAAGCCTGTGCAACGCCAGCGAGTCTGATTTGTGATGGTTTCGGTTGGCGATTCAATCTCGACTGTTAGGCTTGATCCTTTGTCAGCCCATTGGGATGGTGTGGGTACGCCATGAGAGCTGGTTATGTTTATGTAGAACTGCGTTTTGTAGTTCGCTGTCACAGTCTTAGGACCGTCCATGATTAAGTGTAGAGTGGTTGAAGTTTCAAACGCATCTCCCGTCCAATTGGTGAACACATATCGCGTGTTTGCGCCCCAAGGTACTGGACTGGTACAAGTAGCTGTAGCTATAGTGCCGTTATTATACCAACCTTCGCCAGTTGTTACTCCAATGTAGGAGGGATTTCTGTTAACGGTCAAGTAATATTGCGTCACATACTCCGCGGTCAATGACAGGTTATTGTTCATGAAAATAGTTCTCGGGTTCGATGAACTTCCGTCACTCCATCGCACAAAAGCTCCCCGTGAACCAGTTTCCAGCGAAACTGGGGTTTGAACTTCCAAACTATGAGAACCCGGACCAGCATAAGTTTGAAAGTTGCCGTTAGGGTCTGTATAGTACAAGGATCCGTCAATCATAACTGTAATGCGGTCGTAGGGGGTTTGAACGTTTAACACGTATCCCACGATGAACTTCTTGGTCATTTCATTGTTGGTCTCGTTCCACTCATCGCAGAAATTGTCTTCGTCCATAATCACTGTTACGCTATGATTTCCCTTGGTCGCTGTCCATTGTGAAATGAAAGGGATTGTGTCTAAATAGCCCGCTGGAAAAGGAAGTGTATAGTTTTGTAAAGAAGACCCATCTACGTAAGCGCCTATGGAGACATCAGCATCCTGGGTACCTTGATTTGCTAAGTCAGCGTATAAGGTTACTCCATCGCCAGGCATAGGATTCGAAGGTTTCCAGTAGACATCAACCACCACAAAATCAGGCTTTGCGGGAGTGATACTCACGTGATAGCATATGAACTCATCCCACATAGTGTCCTTTGCAAAGTCTGCAGTCGAGTACTCGTTCATAAAGTCTTCATAGTGAATATCTTTTTTGCATGGGAAAAATATGGATAATCCGTGGGAATTCGGATGAGAGTAATGGCCTTCTGTAATCACCGCGTTTGAAAGCAACATCATCACTTGGCTTGCGTCATTCTGGATGGCAGAATCGGGAATATACTGATAGATGAGCTGAGCGAAATGATAGAGGTCAGTGTACCAACCGTACATACCCAAGTAAGGACCCATGTACCCCTCAGCTTGACCCCTTGCCCTTCTTATCTCGTCGCTATAGATGCTCTCCGAATTGTTCAACCTTTGAGCGAGATTGTCAGTTGCCGTCTTCAAAGCTAATATTCTACTTAAATTTACCCCAGACATTGTTGATAGACATGAAATAGCTGTGGTGTACTCTATGTAGTTGCTCACTATGACATCTGCCAACTCACTCGGCGACATAGATGGATTTGCGGCTAAATTTGACAAATAATGGTCATATGGTTGTCCTGTCCATGCTACCTCCTCAGACGCGACCATAACATCTACATAATCTTTAATCTGATAAGCCACCTCAACCATGCCCATAAGGCAGGCATCAAAATAAAGCACGTCTATTTTCTTCGGAACCACACTTAAAGCTTGGCTGAGATCCGGAAGCGTTAGCGCATCAGATCTGCTTGTATCATCAAAACAGACACTTCCAACGCTGCCACTTCCATGATCCGAGAGCACTAAACAGTAACGACTCGCTGGAAAGGAGTTCATTGTCCAGTTAACGAAATCTGATAGCGTGTCTGGATCTCCCATGTTCACTTCACCTAAACTCTCTGCTGCATTTTCAGGTGTTGGAGTCAAATCTTTCGTGACGTTGAAGCGTTTACAATCTGTCCAGTTGCCGTATCTGTCGTCGTAACCGGGTCTTCTATCCATCTGCACAACAATGTTCACCTGAGGTGTCGAACCTACGCTAGACATATCTAGAAACATGTCAATGCAATCCTCTTCTAAGTTATTGTCACCATCGAGATAAACCATAAAAGTCCAGTTGGCTCCATCCCCGTCTATCTCCATAGCGCCAGCAGAATCCACTCGAGCTAACCTGTTAACGCAGGCCACTCCATTAAAAGACCTAACACTTTCCTTCAAACATTGTTCAAAATTTCTCATATTCGTCAAACCTAAACATAGGTTCACTGTAAATGCAAAAATTGAGGCAAGAATTAAGAAAAATAATATTTTTCTCAGCATTTCTTTCCACTGATAAATTCTATCACATTCACCTATATATCTTGTTTCGACCTTACAGTGCACTCAAAATCAGAATACAACGACGCGGCAAGATCTTCAGCAAACGCAAATAAGTCATCAAAACTTATACCTTAAAGAGTTTAAACCTTTCTCATAGGCTATAGTTTTAGAGGCGTGTTACTTGTCGGAATCAGCCTTTGAAACATACATTAAAAACATAAACATCAGAGAACTCTTGGAGAGTTTAGATGTTCCGAACATAGATGCGCTCGTTAAAGAGATTAAGCATTTCACTTTGAATGAGGCAGAAAAGCGAGACAGCATTGTTTTGGGCTATTTTGGCGAAACCGCGATAAATCATATCGTAGACTCAATCGTTGACTGTATGCTTTCCAGTCCTAGGCTGCCAGCTAATGCTAAAGTTTTAGACGTAGGCGCTGGCTCAGGCTTCTTCACGTTACGGGTTATGAAAAAACTGCTTTGCACAATGCCAAGTTTAAGCTTCTATGCTATGGACTTAACGCCTGCTATGCTCCAGGTTTTGGCGAGAAAATCTTCTGAAATTACGCTTTTCTTGGGCGTTGCAGAGAACATTGCTGGGAGTGTTGAGCAGGCGAGAAAGTATTTGGCGGTTCCGAAAAAGTTTGATGCAGCCTATTCGACTTTGATGCTTCATCACAGTCTAGACCCTGAAAAAGTGTTTGCCAGTATGAGAGAGGCTTTGAAGATGCGTGGAAAAGCCATAGTCATTGACATGTGTAAACATTTCTTTACAGAATTTAGGGAGGAGATGGGCGACGTACATCTGGGATTTGAAACAACGTCGATTGAAGAAATGGGTAAAAAACACTTTAAGAGGGTTGAGGTGGAGAAAATGCCTGGCATACGCTGTGAAAGTTCTGGTCGCGCTGCAGAACTCTTCATAGCCTATATGTTGCCCTAAATTTTGACGAGAAGCACTCTAACTCAAGTCTCGCACACTATTCGGAGAGGATAGATGACAAGAAAAGGATGGGATTTATGTCCATTTTTGGCCGAAGTATCCTGCTAGTATGATGCAGTCTAGGATGTTGACTTTGAGGTCACAGTTTATGTCGCTGTTTAGGCAGGTTATCCACTCTTTTGTGCTTGGTGTGTGTCCGTTTTTGTGGCCAAAATGGTTGGCGATGATTATGCAGTCTAGTATGTTGACTGTTTGGTCAGCGTTTACGTCGCCTGGAATGGTGATGAAAACCCAGCCGTCAATATGCGTGTTGTCTGTTGTGTCTGTTTCGCCTGAAAGAGTGTCGGCTACTGCCTTTATGATGTAGTTGCCCTTAGCAAAGCCAGTAGTGTTCCACATGAGGGCGATTGTTTCGGATTTTCCACTTGAGAGAGTGACTGCTTGCGATGCAAGAAGAGTTGTATTGGCATAAGCTAAGACGTTGAAAGTTTCGGTGTAGTAACCTTCATTTACAACGTATGCTTCAATAGACAATGAGTAGCCACTTCCAACTACGATTTTGGAAGGGGCAACATCGTAGATGGCTATGTCGTGATCAGCAAAGGCATAAAGCTTGCTGTCGTGCGCGCCCACATAGACTTTACCATTAGCAACAGCAGGAGAAGACTCCACAAAACTGCCAGTTTCGTAACTCCATATAAACGCGCCAGTAGAAGCATCCAAACAATAAACCTTATTGCCAACTGAACCAACATAGACCCTACCATAAGCAACAGCTGGAGAAGAAAGCACCCAGTTACCTATTGTGTGACTCCATATAAACGCGCCAGTAGAAGCATCCAAACAGTAAACCTTGAAGTCCAGTGAACCTAAATAGACTTTGCCATAAGCGACAGCAGGAGAAGAATCCACATCACCGCCTGTAGAGTAACTCCATACAAATGCGCCAGTAGAAGCATTCAAACAATAAACCTTATCGTCACCCGAGCCAACATAGACCTTACCATCAACAACCGCAGGAGAGGAAGCTACCCAGCTACCAGCCGTGTAGTTCCATATGAAAGCGCCCGTAGAGGCGTTCAAACAGTAAACCTTACTGTCGTATGAGCCAACATAGACCTTACCATAAGCGACAGCAGGAGAAGACCTAACAAAATTACCAGTTGTGTAGCTCCATATGAAAGCACCAGTAGAAGCGTTCAAACAGTAAACCTTGAAGTCGAATGAGCCAACATAGACCTTACCATAAGCGACAGCAGGAGAAGACCTAACAAAATTACCAGTTGTGTAGCTCCATATGAAAGCACCAGTAGAGGCATTCAAACAATAAACCTTACTGTCATATGAACCTACGTAGACCTTACTATCAACAACAACAGGAGAAGACTTTACATCACCGCCTGTTGTGTAGCTCCATATGAAAGCACCAGTAGAGGCATTCAAACAATAAACCTTATCGTCACCCGAGCCAACATAGACCTTACCATCAACAACCGCAGGAGAAGAATCTACCCAGCTACCAGCCGAGTAAATCCATAGGGTTTGGTTAGTGTTTGGCGCTATAGTAGGAGAATATCTAGTGTGACTTAGATCACACCCGAACATTGGCCAATCGCGTGCAGGGGAAACGGGGCCAATCAAATATTCAACGCCTCCGCATGATGCTATAACGATATCGCCAGGAAGAGAGTTCGAGGATGATAATGAAAAAGATACTTTAGGATTTGATTCATTGACTGGATTTGTGTATGTATATAGTTCCAATGTTGTAAGGTCATGGTCACTGCTGATGTACCATTTCCAAGAAGGATCCGTTACGTCAACTTTCTCGATGGAAACTTCAGGCGCTAGATATAGAAATACAGTGTATATCTCCCCTTTTACATAGGAGACCGTATACATGTACGTACTATTTTCTGGGATGTACGTACCAGAGCAGATAGTGTCTTGCATAGGAATACCGTCGTCGGGCGCCAGTACCTTCCCGGTGCAAGTTCCGCCTCCACCATCCTTTGTTACCCAATCAAACTCTTTAGGAGGACAACTAGATATTATGGTGAATGTCTTGCTCTTACCAGGATTTATGAGGTTCCACGGGCCAAGAAACGGTACTATTGCTTGGAAACTGAACTCAACGTTGACATCCCTTTCCAGCTGCCAACCATCTGGTAGCCCACCAGGTGCTCCCAGTGGTGCCCCATTAGTACGCCCTATAGTGACCCGCTCAATCGCATTCCAGTCCCCCCACCCAGTTACACAAGTTACATTATATTTGTAGGTATAAACAGAGGGCTTGCCATTTGCATCATTTTCTACGGTTACAGCGCACGTGACTGTGGATGTATGTCCTGCTTCCACGGTTGGCGTCATCAAACCCACCACCGCAAACAAAGAGATCGCAAGTAAGGCTAGCAACACTGCATTTTTGTTCATTACACTTCCCCCATTCTCAATCTGCCATTACGTGTTAGGCTTATGAGATACCCGTTTCTGTATCCTTTTTCCACTTTCTTCTTCTTTCCTTCTTTTTTCTTATTTCTATTGAAGGGAAGCAAATCAAACGAACTTTTCAACGAAAGCCTTGAACGAAATTCTCAGGATATTAGAAAATCCACCCTTCAATAAAACCACTACACACTTACGCTATTTAATGCTTATGAAATATTTTTCCATCACCACAAAATCTGACACAAGAATCATGAATAAGACCCAACAAACCAAAAACAAACCTAATCATTCAAAACATCACCCCCAAGTTGCTGAGACCACGCAGCCATGAACAACCTAAACATCACTCACTCTATTAACAATAAAGAAACAGAGCCCCCCTCCTAGACCTACCTATACCCGTCTCTATCTCCTCCCTCTATAGAGGTAGTCTCACACACGCACACATATTTGGATCCTAATTGGATCATGTATGGGATGGTCTAGGGGCGTGTGCGCGTGTCTAAACAAACCTCGCCCATAAGCCATACTTCACACGCCTTAAATAGGCGTTAATGGATAGAAATATTTGAACACAAGAATCGTCAACAATCCCGATTAACTTGTTTGAGCCTACGCAAGGCGTGACCCAAAATGGAGATGGACAAAAGACGATTCCAAAAAATGTTCCCAAACATAGCCAGAGAACTCGAATCCAAAGAACATCGAATAGGCATAAACTCAGTCAGGTCTGACACCGAAACAGCCGAGAAAGCATCAGCCAACAAGTTCGTGGGCTACATGCCAGACGTCATAGACTTCATACGCAGATGCGACACAAACCAACAAGCCGAAGAAATCGTAGACTACCTCCAACGCCGAGGAGAAATAGGCCAAGAATACGCCAAACGCCTAAAACAACAACTAAGAAAAAAGGGCGTAAGAAGCTTCGGAACCAAAAAAGAAGAAGGCTACTACCTAAAAAACCTCTGACCTCAACGCGCCAGATAAAACACAAACCTAAACAAAGCAGCCCCGAAAACACACCCACAACTCAATTTTCGACCCTCCTCATGAAAAACACTCACAGGCAACATCAAAATCATAATCTCAGCCATCTCCTCATGCATCTATATCGTAAGTCGTAAGATTTAAAAGTTTCCCCCCACTGAATCCACGTGTAGAAACATCTTTTCCTTTTTAAACTATTACTAATTAAAGGTTGATACGTATGTCAAAGTTGATGGGACAGAGGGACAAATGGCATTTCCTGAGGGTTGACGCCAGTTGATCTTGAACGAGTTGGTGGATCAAACCTAGCCAGAAGAATAAGCCAATACGTGGCGTAAAAAGATAAGCGGTTAACAGAGTTTTCTAAAAGTAAATAAGGATGCTCGTAATAATACGCAGAGCATATGAAGAATTTGATGGAAAGAGTGGTGTTTGCTTGAAGAGGGCCACACTAACATTGCTTCTTTTGGCTTTCTCGCTTCTTTTATTCCTAACTTTAACCACATTTCCTGTTCACGCAACTACCGCCGGCATTGATATAGTCTCTTTGAATAACTTTCAGATAAAACACGTAAACCATGAAGTGCAGATTTGGAACGGCGGAATGGTCACAATCAACGATACCATCAGTCTGTCTCCGAAACCAGATGAAAACTCAACGTTATTATCGAGTTTTTCAATGGGATTTCCGTTTAGGTATAAGCCCAATCTTGACTACTGTTTCGCCTACAACACCTCGAACCCTAATCAACGGTTTGAGATAACGTTGGACACGGGATTGGGAAGAATTGGCTTTTATGGAATTAATGTGGTCTTTCCCGAAGGAACCAGCATAGGTCCAGGAAGCTCATACAGCTTCACGGTGTTTTTTGTTTTTTCAAATCTCATCTCATCAGAAGCTGAAACAGGGGAAAATGTAACAAACGTTTATTTTGACCTCGACTTTCCTACCTATCCCAGTTTTCTCCAAAACGCTTCTTCATGTGATGTAACGGTTACCCTTCCAGAAAATTCCTCCCTTGTGGGGAGTTCCTTCGATTTTAAGGGATTTATTTACAACCTTTTTGAGCGGGGTCCTCATACGGTCTTAAATCACACAAGAAGCCCTCTGGCTGAGTTTTCGCTTGAATCTGACATGATAGAATTCACTTCAGAAGGCACTATTTCTTTAATCAACGCTAATGAGATGAGTCGTGAAATAACATTAAATGAGTGGAGGCAGATTTCTTTCTCCGACTTCTATTACATAACTAGCAAAGGAGACAAAGACGTTCTTAGCGTTGCATTTCGATTGCCTGCTGGGGCGTCTGGTGTTTCAGCAAGAGACGAGCTTGGAAGTTTGTCTCCACCCACGTTGGAAAACGAGACTACATACCTCTATAGGCTAATTTTGAGAACTGCCTTAAAGAAGAGTGACACTATAAAGTTTACGATAACCTATCAGCTTCCGTGGGAAAAATACGTCAATCAGTATGACTGGAGTGACTTTTCTCTAAAGCCTGTCTTCTTTGAACACTATAATTGGACAATTAGGAAATTGTCTGTGAAAGTGAGTTTACCAGAGGGTGCAGAATTCCAGTCTTCTTCGGTTAGTCCAGACAGTCTTCAAAAAAGCGTTCTTCAAGAAACGCTAACCTTTGCTTTCTACAATGTTACTCCTTTTCAAAGTCTTGCTCTAGACATCTCGTATAGATATCTTATGTTTTGGGCGTCTTTTCGCCCCATGCTTTGGATAGGAGCATTAGTAGTTGTTGGATGCGTCGTAGCCTTTGCTTGGCGAGGAATCGCTCCGAAGGCGCCTGCGATTCCAGTTATCCCAGTTCCTCCGAAAGACCTTGAACGCTTCGTAGACGCATACGAAGAGAAGACAACCGTTCTTCGAGAGCTTGAATTGATTGAGGAGCAGTTGCGGAAGGGAAAGATTCCTCGACGTCGATATAAGGTGCGTAGAAAAACGTTAGAAGGCCGTCTGTCTGTGTTATCTCGGGATTTAGCTGACCTTCGAGAAAAGATACGTGCGGCTAGTTCACGGTATGCAACTATAATGAGTCAGGTTGAGATGGCTGAAACCATGCTTGAAGGGGCAGAAACAGACATTCGGAGGGTTGAGGCCCGGTATCGGAGTGGAGCCTTGTCTAAAGGCGCTTATCAGAGGCTTCTTGAGGAATATTATCGTAGGAGAGAGAAGGCGAAGGTAACTATTGATGGGGTTCTCTTGAGGCTTCGAGAGGAAATCCGCTAAAATATGAAAACGTTTTTATCCTTATCGGTTTACTTCATTAGGAACCAAAACCAAATGGAGGCTGAAGCTTCGTGGTTAAAATTAAAATCGACCTAGAAAAGTGTGATGGATGCGGAACATGCGTCGACACCTGTCCCGTAGAAGTCTTCGAAATTCAAAGCGAGAAATCTAAGGTTAAGAATCTGGACGAATGCCTCGTCTGCCGAGCATGCGAGGTGCAGTGCCCCAACGGCGCCATCGAAATCATAGAATAGTTTGCTAACTTCCAATCATTAACGTCACTGGGAAAAGCCCTTAATCCTTTCTTATCGCATGCCATGAAACTAGGATGGCAAGTCCCAAAAGAGGGACTGAACACGTTTCACCTCTTCAATAATTTTCTCAGCTCTCCTCTTTACGTTAGAATGCGCTACTGGACGCCTATCCTGAACTGAGTACGGAACTCCAGCCATCTTCGCAATCACAGCCGCCGTTATTTTCCCCAAAAAATTCAGGTTATATCCGCCTTCTAAAACTGCCACAAGCTTTTTTGTGCAAAACTGTGACGCCAGCTTCAAGGCTTTATGAAAAGCTTCAAGATAGGCGAATGTCGAAAGAGAAAGGTTCGCAACAGTGTCTGCATAATGGCTGTCAAAACCAGCGGAAACAAGAATGAACTGAGGCTTATACTGCTGGATTATCGGAACTATAATCTGGTTGAAAGCTTTAAGATAAATTTGGTCGTCAATTCGAAAAGGAAACGGAACATTCACCGTATATCCTAACCCCTCCTCTTCACCAGTCTCATCCACAAAACCTGTTCCAGGAAAACCTGTAGGGTCTTGATGCAAACTCATGTAAAGAACCTTGTCTGTGGTGTAAAAAATCTCCTGAGTTCCGTTTCCATGGTGAGCGTCCACATCCAAAATTAGAATGCGACCGAGTTTGAAATCATGGAGGAGATGGGCCGCAGCCAGGGCAACGTTGTTGAAGAGGCAGAAGCCCAAGGCATAGTAACGGCTAGCATGATGTCCCGGAGGCCTAACAATGGCGAATGCGTTTTGAAACTTTCCAGCCATAACGAGGTTCACTGCTTTTATGGCGCCGCCTGCAGCCAGAAGAGCCACATTGTAGCTTTCAGATGAAACTACAGTGTCGCCGAGGTCAAGAACTCCGCCGCCAAGAGCACAACACCGTTTAACAAGCCGGACATAATCAGATTCGTGGACAAGTTTCAAGTCTTCGAGGCTGGCGGGTTCGGGTTCCACCAAAGAGCATTTTCGAGTCTCGAGAAGCCCACTTCTTTTAAGTTCTTCCATAATTACCTTCAAACGACGAGGCGATTCAGGATGACCGCGCCCAGGATTGTGCTCTAAATATTTCGGGGTGTAGACGATGGCTGTTTTTGCCGTCTTAAACCTCTCCACAAGAGTATGCCTTTTTGAAGACTTTTTTAACGTATTCTTGCAAGCTTAAGCCTTCTCTTTTCGCTATGGTTCTGAGGGCTTTGCCAACTCCTGTGGCGTACTGAATAGCCTTCTTGGGTTTATTAACAATGAAGGATGGCAAGCCAAGGTTTTGGGCGACCTGCCGCAACACTCTCTTTCGAGGGCCATCATCCGTAGAAACAATCTTCAAGCTCAATGGCAGGCTCAATGAAAAATGTACAAGCTCACGGTCGGCGAACGGAAGCCGCAACTCCACTCCGTGAGAGGAGCAAACTTGGTTGTCTCTTTGAAAGTTCTTCTCGTAAGAGGTTATTACGTCACGGTACATGAGGCCCATTAAAGCCGAAGAGCCAGAACGTGCGTATTCTGTAAGGTATCTTTGATAGCCTCCGAAAAGTTCGTCACCACCTTGCCCAGCTAAAAGAATGCGGCATCCCATTTTAGAAGCGTTTTCAGCCGCCCAGTAAAAGGGAATAGCAATGCTGGCTTTTACTGCGTCGAGTTCCTCAATCAGCCATAAGACTTTTGGCAAAACTCGTTCAACATCGTCTAGCGTGTATGTTTGAAGATGAAGGGGGAGTCTTAACGCCTCTGCCGCCTTCTCCGCATGCTGTAGTTCATGCTGGTTTCTCAGCCCCACAGAGACGAGGTGAAGTTTTATTCCGCAGAGTTTGGCTAAAAAGGCGATAACGCTGCAGTCTAAGCCGCCTGAAAAGGCAACTGCGGTCTCCCTAAAGCCTGAGACTCTTTCTCTTGTCGATTCTAACAGGAGATTTTGAAGACTTTTCGCCGCAGTTTCGATGTCTATATCCTCTATTCTAGGTCGTGTTATGGTTCTTATCGATTTAAAAGAAAAGCCGTGAACGTCAATCAAGGCAAGATTACCGGGCGGAAAAGACTTCACGTTATTGATCCCAAGCGCCCACAAGGCTTTGCGTTCCGACGCGACTACGCCGACCTTCTTGTTTTCGCCGTAATAAAGCGGGTTAGTTCCAACAGTGTCGCGACCAACAATAACCTCGTCTGGAAGAGAGATGGCAAACACGTATGATCCGTCGAGTTCTTTGACTACGTGACCTGCGTTTCTTTTAGGGTCAAGTCTGAGCTTCTCCATTACCTCGTCAACGTCATACTTGCCTAAGGACGGAAACAGTCGACCCTCAAACACTAGAGCAAAGCCTTCGCCCAGAACTGGCTGTGGGCAATCTCCAGAAATAATGCGGCAAAGATTATGTCCTACGGCAACGTTTGAGCTAATGTCTATACCAGTCATATTTTCTATCGATTTGGCTATCCTCACCGAGTTTGGTGTGGCAACTCCATGAGCGTCTGTTCCACGATGTGTCAACTGTTGAAGCATGGCAACTACGTCTGGAACAGCGTTTCTTCCCGTTTTATTCACTACCGCCGCTATGGCACCCACAACAGAAGCTCTCCCTCAGAAAGCATTGTTTTCGTAAGGATACGTGTTAATGGAAGATTGATAGTTTAACATTTCTGACAAAGGATAATCTTTTAACAAGCCTCATGTATCGTTTTTGGGGGAAAAGATTGCCAATCCTTCCCGTAGACACAGGTCGTTATGGAACACCCGAAATGCGAAGAATCTTTGAGGAAGAGAATCGTCTACAAAAAATGTTGGACGTGGAATCCGCCTTGGCTTGGGCGCACAGCCAAGTTGGAAACATTCCACGAAGGGACGCAGAAAAAATTATGGAAATGGCTTCAACTAAGCATGTTAAAATCAGTCGCGTGGGAGAAATTGAACGAGAAATCAAACATGAGACCATGGCGTTGGTTCAAGCGTTAGCTGATGTCTGCGGACCCAGTGGAGCCTACGTTCACCTTGGAGCCACGAGTTCTGACATTTTAGACACAGCGGCGGCTCTACAATTAAAAGAGGCTTTAAACGTAATCATGCAGAGGCTGAACAATTTTGAAGAGGTTTTAGCAAGAGGCGCAGAGAAGTATAAGCAAACAGTAATGATGGGCAGAACCCACGGCCAACACGCATTGCCAACCACCTTAGGTTTTAAGTTTGCAGTTTGGATGAGGGAAACTGCTAGGCACATTCAACGCCTCCAAGAGTGTAGCGAACGCGTGCTGGTTGGAAAGATGAGTGGCGCCGTCGGAACCCAAGCTGGGTTAGGCCCAAACGCAATGAAGATTCAGGAACTCGTCATGAAGAAGCTGGGCATAAGACCAGCAGACATTTCTACACAAATCATACAGAGGGACCGTTACGCCGAGCTTGTTTGCCTCCTAGCCATGACTGCTTCTACTTTGGATAACATCGCCACCGAGATTCGGGAACTGCAGAGAACTGAGATTGGCGAAGTTTCTGAGCCGTTTGAGCGAGAGCGGCAGGTGGGCAGTTCAACTATGCCGCATAAACGAAACCCGATGACGTGTGAAAGGGTTTCTGGACTGGCAAAGATTATGAGAAGCCTTGTTGTTCCAGCCTTAGAGAACATTCAGACGTGGCATGAACGCGACTTGACACAGTCTTCTGCGGAGCGGTTCATCATTCCTGAGGCGTGCATCCTCATTGATTACATGCTAGTTTTAATGATGAATATTCTGGCAAATCTGCAAGTTGACCAACAGAGAATGTTGCGAAACATGGAGCTGACGCAGGGACGAACGATGTCAGAGGCGGTTATGCTAGCCCTAGCGAGAAAGGGAATAGACCGCCAAAATGCCCACGAACTGATTAGGGGTTTAACGATAAAAAGCGAAGCTGAAAAGCAAATGTTCAGGGAAGCCCTTCTCCGAGACGTGACTATACGAGAAACACTAAGCGAAAAAGAAATTGATGAAGCGTTAGACCCCAAGAACTATTTGGGCACCGCCTTAGCGCAGATTGAGTTGGCAATCAAAAGGACAAGGCAGGAAAGAAAAGCTAGAGGAGCTGACTAACTAATATTCGGTTAGGGCTCGTTGTTCGGCTGTTTCCTTCTTCAGTTTCTTCCATTCCTCGGATTTGACGAACCCGCCAACCTGCTCCTTAATTTTCTTGGCGAGTTTTGGTCCGATTAGGGGCAAGCCAGTCAGTTTTTCGAGTGGAGCCCGTTTAAGGTCGTCGATGGTTTTTAGTCCAGCGTCGTAGAGTATGCGTCCTCGCACCCGCCCGATTCCCTCTAACCTAACCAGCGGAAGCAGTTCCTTCTTCACTCCCTTTTCTGTGCGTTCCATAAGCTCCGCAAGGCGTGGAAGAACATCCTTGTGGCCGAAGAGAGTAGCCAACTCATGCGAGGCGTACAAGAGCCATTGCGCAGTTGTGATAAGCCTGTACAAGTCGCCGGGCTGAACACGAAACTTCTCTATGGCTTCGTCTTCAGTTGTTTCTTCTATCCATGCGTCAAGCACCCAAGCCAGCTTGGCCTCGCCTAAAAACTCTTCATAGTCGATCCGATCTGCCCATGAGTCGGGCACCTCAAACATGAACTCTTCTCGATGCTGGTCAACAAATAAGGCAAGTTCGTCGATTTCGCCTGAATATGGGCGAAGCTTCGGAAACATGTCCGGCGTGTGAGAAATCATGTGAAGGAAACTGATGTCCGTAAGCCTAGGAGCCCGACCTATCAGGGCGTCTCGAATCATGACCCCCGAAACAGGGTCGATATACAACTCTGATATTCTGCGTCCAAACTTTGTGGCGTAAACGTTCTCGCCACCAACCTCGATCATTTTCTCCTCGTAAAGGAACTTCAGAATCTTTGTAATCAGCCCCTTAATCGCCCGTGGGTCATACTGGTATGCGTAGAAGGTTTTGCCGAAGAAGTCGTAGATTCCCTGTTCAGTGTGGGCGAAGTCAGCCGCTATCGTGGCTAAAACATGCGACCTGAGGATGCGCTCAACAGCCAGCTTCGACCATATCCTCTCAGGCTCAGCGAACACGTAACTTTCCATCAGGTAGTCGCGTTCATCCTCAGTCTTTGCAACAAGCAGGGCTTCACCAACCTTGTCGTAGCGTGGTCTGCCAGCACGACCCGCCATCTGCTTGTACTCGAGCACGGTGATGGGATAGTAGCCGTATCCGGGCTCGTACCGCCTATAATCGTAGACAACAACCATTCGGGCTGGCAAGTTCACTCCGAAAGCCAAAGTGGGCGTTGCAGTTAAGACTTTAATTTTTCCCTCTCGAAAGGAATCCTCAATGATTCTTCTGTGACCGCTACCCAACCCAGCATGATGAAAAGCCGTTCCATGCTGAACAAGCTCGGCTAACAGCTCACTTATCCTGGTTCGCTCGCCAGTCGCCAGAATCTGTTCGCTAATCCTTGTTAAAGAACGCTTCAAGGGTTTAGATAGAATGGCACTTACGCTGGTTGCTGCTTTTCTAGCCAAACCAACCGAGTTCTTCCTAGTTCCCGCAAACAGTAGCGCTTGTCCACCCGACTGAATAATATGTAATGCAAGGTTTATGGCAGGGTTCTTGGTGGGCTTCTCAATTTTGAGGGCGCCTCCATCCTTGAATTGAGCCTCGTTATGGAGTAGCACGCCTTCTTTCAGCACGACTGGTCTCCATTCGGTTGTGATTGAGCCAGCTTTCAACCATTCTGCAGCCTCCTCAGCGTTTTTCACTGTGGCACTGAGAGCCAGCAACTGAGCGTCTGGACTTATCTGCATCAGGCGGGCAAGCACCACCTCCAAGGTTGGTCCACGCTCCGCATCGTTTAGTAAGTGCACCTCGTCCGCAACCACGAGAGAAATCTCGTCCATCCAACGTGCCCTATGCCTCAATAACGAATCTGCCTTCTCGTTGGTTGTGACTATGATGTCAAACTTCTCCAGCCAAGGGTCGCTACTGTCGTAGTCGCCAGTACTGATGCCCACACGAACTCGCCTACCATCACTTTTCTCGATAACCGCATATTTTTTGAACTCCTCAAATTTTTCGTTAGCCAACGCCCTTAAAGGAGTAAGATAAAGAACCTTCCCATTTTTTTCAAGCACGTGTTTGAGGGCGCAGAGTTCTGCGATAAGCGTCTTCCCTGAGGCAGTGGGACTTGCCAAAACAAAGTTTTTCCCCTCGAGGGCTCCAGCACGTACCGCTTCTTCTTGCGGAGGATACAACTCAGTGATCCCAGAATTTATTATGACATTTTTTACGGATTCAGGTATTGGCAGTTCTTCGATTTTCAACTCTCTGGCACTTCGGGGCTAAGTCTTCTTCAGATAACCGTCCCTGGGCGAGTATATGGTTCCTTCCTTTGTCAACTGTCCTATGAGCCTTTCCGCTTCGGGAGTGGCGATTTCATATTCAGCTTGAAGCTTTTCCAGAAGCGCTGACTTTTCCACCATCCCAGTTTCTTTCTCCATCTCGACGATGGTGCTCAACACCACCTGCAACCTATCGCGTAGGCTCTTGGGTTTTCCAGTCATGATGATGTCAATGTCCAGCTTGTGAGACGAAATGTCGATTCCAACCTCTTCTAACGACCGTTTCATGATGGCGATGGACGCTTCCGCATCTTCTGTGAGGACTTCTTTTCGGAGGGCTGCACGAGCTCTAGCTTCCGCCACTCTAACCAGAGACTCAAGTTGTCGAGCCGTGATAGCGATGGGTGTTCCTTCGGTTTCGCTGGCTGACCGCATTGTTAAGTAGAAATCTTTAAGGCGGTTTAGGGCTTCAGGAGTTAATACGGGCTTTATATTTTTGGTATAGCTGACATACTTACGTAGGAGGTCCGGCGATATAGGAGACTCCACAGGAACTACACCAGTCTTGTGAAGCTCCAGTATATGCTCCGTCATTTTTGTGTCCAATTCTCGTTCAGGTATGTCTCTCAACACGAAAATCAGGTCAAACCTTGAAAGAATCGTGACTGGGAGAGCAATGTTCTCTGCAACGGTTCGGTAGGCGTCATACCTGCCTAAAGCTGGGTTAGCCGCTGCCAGTATAGCGGTTCGAGCGTTTAGCGTCGCAACGATGCCGCCTTTCGCCACCGAAACCGTGTGTTGCTCCATCGCTTCGTGTATTGCTACTCTGTCCTCGGGGCGCATCTTGTCAATCTCGTCTATAGACGCAATTCCTTTGTCTGCAAGCACTAGTGCTCCTGCTTCTAGGGTCATGCCTCCCGCTCGCTCACGGATCACTGCTGCGGTTAAGCCTGCGGCTGTGGTTCCTCGCCCAGAAGTGTATAAGCCTCGTGGGGCAATTTTTGCCACGTACTGTAGGAGTTGCGACTTGGCGGTGCCAGGGTCGCCTATCAGAAGAACGTTCATGTCGCCCCGTATAGTGATGTCTGGAAGATACTTTGCAACGCCTCCGAACAGTAGGTACATGATGGCTTCTTTAACGTGCTCGTAACCGTAAATTGAAGGCGCAATGGAACGAATGATCTTGCGGTGGATCCACGGGTCTCTTGCCAACTCAAATATTTGTTTTTCTTCTTCAGGGGAAACAATTACGGTTTCGGGTTCTTTGCTCACTACGTCGATGAAGTTGGTGTCAAGATGAAGCGTAAAAACTCGGAGTTTTCCAACTTTTGGGAGTGTAGGCGCTGAAGCTCGAACTGTTCCAACTATGGATACGTGGTCGCCAGGTCTCGCTACGTCTACGAGGTCTTTTCCGAGGAGTTTGGCGTCTATCCAGCGTGGAAGTTGTCCTGGAGGAAGTTCTTCGGGGCGTTCTTGTATTCGAATCTCCTGTGAGTCGATGAATGTTGATTCTTCTTGGACGAAGTCGAATGGTCCTTTTCTTTTGCATGCTGGGTCGCTGCATGTGATTGGGGCAATTAGAAAAGTGCCTGTTTGAGGCGTGTAGGTAACTGTTCCACATCGTTTGCATCTGAAGGCGGCTTGGGTTATAAGGGGTTGAGAAGGTGTGGCACGAACGACTATGCCTTCAACCATGACGAACTTTCCAAGGTGGTCTGACCCTAATGTTCGTAGGGGTATGGCTTCAGGCAAGCCTCGAAATCTTACTTCAATTTTTTCTATTGCTTCCGCGTACTCGGGTTCTTCTATCTGTAACTGAGCCAGTGCGGCACGGTTTGCGTGTTCCAGGTATTCGTCTGGCTTCTCCATTAGGTTTTCTGCCAGTGCCGAGTCTGTTGTTAAGAGTTCTTCGAAGTCCACGGTTAGCGAGGTACCGCCTGCGATGGCCATTCTTGAGATTCGTTCTCGGTATTTGTCTGCTTTTAGGAAGTCTTGGAATCGTTCTTGTGGGTCTGCTACGAGTATTTCTTCTGTCATGATTCGACGCCTACCTTGAGGATGTTTGACCTCCATTCTTCAATGATTGTGTATAAGCGGTCGTAAATGGCACGTTCCTCTTTTGTCAGGCTCTTGAGGGTTTGGTCTGTCTGTGCAGGCGCAGAAGCCAGCGAAACTATCTTCTTCAGTCGGCAATTAACTATGTCATGAGATAAGCGAACAATTTTTTCGTATTCCCTCATCTTTTCAGGGTTTTTTACAGCCATCTTTTTTAGGTCTACGAGGTAGCGTCTTAGTTTTGGGTAGAAGTCTTCGGCTAGGGATGCGATTTCTCTGGCTGATTGGACTCGTTCTTTCCAGTGAATCTTGTTCAGTTTTACCGCGTCTAGTAGCCCTTCTTCTTGGAAGCGTGCGATTCCTGCCTTCTCAAGCTCTTGGGCTATCCAGTATCTGATTTCGTATTCGTTTCCTTCTTTGAAGGGTCCAACTTTCAAGCCTGCGAGTTCGATTTCTGGGCAGTTTCTGTTTATGATAATCCTTACGGGGGTGTTTTCAAAAATGAAGTCTGAATATTTGATGGATACGGATGGTTTTGTTGACAATTTCTGGTTCTCCTCCCAGCAAAAGGGTTATCCGCCTAAAAATGTGTGTCTGCCAAATATAAAAGCTATAGCTGAGGATTTTTGTGGTATTCGAGAAATCTTTAAAAGCGTAAGCGGGTAACCTAACCTACAAGTTTACGTTTGTAAAGGTGAGAACGAGAATGAGCGAAAGAGTACACAAAAACTCCTCATACCTAAACGCAAAATCCACAGTCGGAACCCAAACAAGAGTGAAAGACGTAAGCCCAACGAGCGGCATGTGCCCAATTTGCATCCGAGACTGTCCCTTCCTATGTGAAGTGGGGCTGTCAACCTTTCGCGGAAGAGAAGCCCTATACCCAGAGCCCATTCAATTCGGCGCAAGCACCGCAGGCGCCCTCAAAGATTTCCGTCTAGACTGGTCAGACTTCAACATTCAGGCATCCCTCTTCGAGGTGCATGGAATCAAGGCAGATTCGGACCTTGCGCTGTTTCACAACGTAAACGTCGAAAGCAAGGTCGCGGGCATACCGCTAAAAATCCCAATCGCAACAGGCGCATTCGGTTCCACAGAAGTGGCAAGAGTAAACTGGGAAGGCTTAGCAGTCGGCGCCGCCCTCTCAGGCGTCATCATAACCATTGGAGAAAACGTGTGCGGAATGGACACGGAATCAGTCATTACAGGCGGCAAGGTAACATACTCAAAAGAACTGAAACGCAGAATCGACACCTTCCGAAAGTTCTGGGACGGAAAACACGGCGAAGTAGTCGTCCAAACAAACGTTGAAGATCAGAGACTCGGCATAGACGCGTACGCCATATCCAAGCTAGAAGCTAACGTCATCGAACGAAAGTGGGGACAAGGAGCCAAAGCCATCGGAGGCGAAGTCCGAATACGAGACCTCCAAAAAGCGATACTGCTCAAAAAACGGGGATACATCGTCATTCCAGACCCAGAAGAAAAAACAGTCCAGCAGGCGTTCAAAGACGGCGTCTTCACATCCTTCGAAAGACACAGTCGAGTCGGCATGCCAACCGAGAAGGGCTTCTTAGAAGACATTGACTGGCTAAGAAGCCAAGGCGCAAAACACGTAATCCTAAAAACTGGCGCTTACAGGCCGTCTGCGGTTGCGTTCACCATGAAGCTGGCTTCAGAGGCGAAAGTTGAGGCAGTGACGTTTGATGGGGCGGGAGGCGGAACGGGGATGAGTCCCGTGCCCATGATGGACGAGATGAGCACGCCCACGGTTTACTTAGAGGCTCAGGTCTTGAAGTGCTGTGAGATTCTGAGGAAGAAGGGCAGGTTTGTGCCTGACATTTTAATGGCTGGTGGCTTCATCAAGGAGACGCAGATGTTTAAGGCTATTGCCATGAGCAACTTTGGTAAGGGTCCGTACGTGAAGGGTGTTCTGATGGCTCGGTCGCCCCTCCTCTCGGTGATGAAGTCTTCTTACTTCGTTGAATTAGCCAAGGAAGGTAAACTGCCGAGGACGTTTGCGGAAAGATACGGCACGGTGCCAGACAAGTTCTTCATCACGACGCCAGAGTTGAAGGCAGAGTATAAGGAACG
>Ga0209725_1000486_pt1 | contig 24487 bp, 23 predicted proteins | sample I18A1metaG_FD_184145 | JGI IMG/M metagenome (GOLD analysis project Ga0209725, IMG submission 184145) | Lake sediment bacterial and archeal communities from Gulf of Boni, Indonesia to study Microbial Dark Matter (Phase II) - ​I18A1 metaG... | ecosystem: Environmental > Aquatic > Freshwater > Lake...
GGGCGGAGGACCACTGAATGCGCTTTGTAGAAACTATGCGAATGGAGCAACAAACGGTTCAGGCCTTCTAGGCAGGTTCGCGCGTGGAACCAGAACGACGCCTCTGAACGTTCAAGAGGGTGACAGGCTCGGCTTCAACATCTTCGGCGGCTACGCAGGCGGAGCCTTCCACGATACAGCAGCAATCGAGGCTTTCGTGGATTCTGGAACCGTAGGCGGCTCTTCTTTGCCGACCTATATCAGGTTCTGCACCACGCCCAACAGTAGTGTCACAGCTGTCAGTCGGATGGTCATCGACAAGGACGGCAACCTTCTCCCAACAAGCGACGACTCAAGCAACTGCGGCGACGGCACTCACCGCTGGAAACTTGTGCGGGCGGTGACTGTCACTCCAGGCGACCTACTCTTCGAGAACGGCGTACGCGCGACCGAGGAACGCGGCGGACTCGCGTTCCACAACGCCAAGGGAACCAAGATCGCACTCTTGGACTCGGAGGGAAACTTCCACATCAAAGGTAAATTCATCGAAGACCTCTAACCCACCTTCCACCTCTTTCCTTATTCCTCTCTTATTGGACGTAATGTCTTCAGTCGTGCAGGTCCATTGTGGGCGATTCGAGGGCCACGCCGATAACGATAAGCCTTAAAGATGTTCCTCCGTGCCGTGCTCCGAGACGGACGACCAAGAAGTCAGGGACCCAGCGAGATGCGAGTTAAGTTAGTCAGGAGCTCAGGCAATCCGATCATCGAGCCGAGACCGGGGCATGCTTGGGAGAGAAAAGCAACCTTCAACCCTGGCGCCGTCATGGACGGCGTATCGACCCACATACTGTATCGGGCTGTCAACGAGCACGGTGTCTCGTCACTGGGCTACGCCGAAACAGTAGATGGCGAAGCGATCATCAACCGATCCGAGCAACCGGTCTTCTCTCCTGAGGAGCCTTGGGAGGAATTTGGCTGCGAGGATCCACGCATTACAGCCTTCGACCAAGGTTACTATGTGTTCTACACGGCGTTCTCCCGGAGAGGGCCACGGATCGCCATGGCTTCAACGACTGACTTCAAGAGTTTCGAACGGCATGGCATTGTTGGTCCTGACCTCCACGACAAGGACTGCGCTCTCTTTCCTCGACTCATCGACGGCAAGGCCGCGATGGTTCACCGAGTGGCGCCAAATATACAGTTGGAGTTCTTCCACAGTACTGAGCAGTTGCGAGTGTCAAACCCGTACTGGAACGATTACGAGAAACACGCTGAAGCACGGAGCATTATGCGACCGGTGTGGAAGTGGGAGGAGCAGAAGATCGGATTAGGCCCACCGCCGATCCCAACCAATGATGGGTGGCTGATCATCTACCACGCCGTGGACTCGAACTCGGTCTACCGTGCGGGAGCAGCCCTGCTGGATCTTGAGAATCCGCGTCGCGTCATCGCTCGACTCCCAGAACCCATCTTGGAGCCCGAGGAGGACTTCGAGAAGGTTGGACTCGTACCTAATGTTGTTTTTCCGGAGGGCGCGGTCATTGTGAAAGATGAGCTCAGGGTCTTCTATGGCGCAGCGGATAGTGTCTGCTGCGTCGCTAGCACTCCGTTGGAGCTGATGATGGAAGCCCTGCGAGAATACAGCTAGAGTCGTGGGGTCTCCGTCAGCAACTCGTTACCGCAAGCAGGTACGAGAGCACGGATTCGGCTCCTTGGTTGAGGTTCACCCCTTCTTCGATGAGCCCGTCATAGCATCCGCCGGTCGTGTTGTCGTACAGGGCGATCCCTTTGAGGTTGAGGCCGGCATACCAAGAGAGCGCGATCGATGCCCATTCCCGATAACGTCTCTCACCTGTAGTGCGATATACTCTGTTACAGGCCTCAGCGGTGGCACCGGCGTCGACCGGCTGTTGGTCGTAGAGCGCCCGGCGTCCACCGACGCGATACCAGCCCTTATTCCCGACAGGAGCGAACACATCGTCCACACTCTGCACGCTCATCAGGAATTCCAGTGACTCGCAGGCGACATCCAAACAAGTCGAGTCACCTGAGACCTCATGGAAAGCGGCTAGGCTCTCTGACAACCTAGCGTTGTCGTACGTGATGCTCTCTTCGAACCATTTCCAATCAGCACGTTGAACAGCCCTGTACCACCTGAGCAGATGATCCGCTAGTTTCGTTGCACCTTCGAGAAGTCTGGGATCACGCTCGACCTTGAGGAACTCAGAGGCTCCGAGGAGAAAATAGGCCTTCGCTCTAGGGGATGATGCATCGACTGCCCACTGAATGCCAGTCTCCAAGATCTTGTGTCCCCAATCGCGTTCCGAGCACAGATTCGAGACGGAATAGCAGCTCGCCGCCCAGGCTGCTCGGCCGAAATGGTCTCTGTTCGAGGGTGGATCGGCGACGAGTCCGTCTCTGTTCATTTCGTTGCTCCAAGTTCCGTCTCGCGCTCGCATCTTGTTGAGGAACATAACATACTTGCGTGCTAATGCCTCTCGTTCTGATTCTTCCATAACGTCCGATGCGTGACAGATGAAGACGAGCGCACGTGCCACATCATCTGTTGTGTAGCCCCATGTAAGGTCCGGTTTGCCATAGGGGGCGTACTGAATCATGCCTACTTCATCGTTGAGCAACCTGAAGTGGGACAAGTCAACTGGCCATGGACGTTCTCGCAAGCTACTTTCCACTCAGCACTTCTCTATACTTCGTCCCATACGCTTTGGCGACTTCTCCCCAAGTCAGCTTTCGAGAGAACTCCAACGCCTTCCTCTCAAGCGTTGATCTTGTGGATGGGTTATCGAGGATCTTTTGGATCTTCTCAGCCATTGATTGCGGGTCGTTGAAGTCGCAGAACACTCCTCTCCCATCTGCAAGAGCCGCCTCAGCGAAGGTGGATGGAGTTGAAACAACTGGCTTCCCGTAAGCCAGCGCTTCGGTTATCGTTCCGCTTGAGACTTGGTCGCGACCAACGTATGGGGCGAGATATATGTCGGTCGCTCGATAGTAGAGCTCCTTCTCCGATTCGCTCAAGTACCGATTGATGAACTTGACGTTGGCTTCGAGGCGGAGACCGTGAGTTAGATCCTCAAGGGATTCCCTGTACGCTTCTCCCTGATGTTTTCGCACCACTGGATGCGTCTCGCCGACTATGAGGTACATGATGTTCGAGTACTTCGTTGCGAGACGATGAATTGCTTGGATTCCATACTCGAGACCTTTTCCCGGGTTGATGAGCCCGAGAGTTGTGACTATCGTCATCCCATGAAGGCCGAGAACCATCTTCGCTGCCTCGTCTTGGCCCGTACGGGACTCTGGACTTCCATGCGGTATGACGCCCACCTTCCCCTTGGGCATGTGATAAATGCTGAACAACAGATCCCTCGCAGGCGATACGGTTGCCACAACCGCTCGAGCCAGACTCGCCAGTTGCTCGAGTACTGTGACGGCTTTCTCCGGCGGATTCCGCATGACCGTGTGAAACGTTACCACCAACGGCTTGCGCAGCTCGCCAGCGAAACCGAGAACGTACTCGCCCCAGTCTCCTCCAAAGATACCATACTCATGTTGCAGGTGTACAAGCTCAACTCTGGAACGATTCAGCGCGGTCGCCGCCTCATGGTATGAAGACTCCTGACTCTGCCAGATTACGCAGAGAGGTTCAAAGTCGTACTGGCGTGTGACTCCGTCTTCCTCGACGGCAACGAACAGGTTCTTTGAGACGAGTTTCCTGCGTTCGAGTGAGAGAGCAAGGTCGCGAGTGAACGTGGCTATGCCGCAGGCTCTGGGAACGAGTGTACTCACGTGTGCAACAGAGATATTGTCTTTCGATCTTCGTTGCTTGGTCAAACTCTCACCCGACCTGATGACAGGTTGGGTCTAGTCTCTGACCCTCTGCAATGCAGAGAGCGCAAAACGCGAACACTTTCTTCTCATTCTGGACAGACCTATTCACGCATTGGTGCGTCACTTCTCTTGGTGAAGATCTTCAGTGAGCTGCTCGGCATCCACGACAGCCTTCCGCTCTTCTTCGAGGCCTCCACCGCAGAGCCGAACTGCTCTAGGTTCTTGAAGTTCCTGTCGTAGACATGATAGCTATCACTGTCGTCCACATACCGACCGACCTTGACGTCGACCTTCTCGGCGATCATCTTCTGAAGCAGAGTCAACGCGTACATATTCATGAACGCGGCGTTGTAGGCATCGCGGCTTCTCCAGCTCGTATGCATCTCGAGCCATTCGTCGTCAATGACCTTGAACCAGATTCGTTGGAGACAAGGCGGCCCTGCAACCTCGTAGTCGTTCCAAGGCATCCATGTGGCGGCGTTGGCTCTGTTTGTGAAAGATGCATGTTTCAGTTTGCCGACGAGTCGATCGATCTGGTCGATCCGTCCTCCTGAATGCTCGTAGTTGAAGAGGCGCTGATGGTAGGTGTAGTCCCACCCGCGTCCGATCCAAGCGTCCTTGGTTCCTTGGAGGACTTCATCTACGTAGTCTTCAAGGCTCATCAGGCCTTCGCAGCCGATATGTATGCGAGGCTCCTTCAACGGCTCATTCACGATGATCTTCATTGAGGCTTCAAGGATCTCATCGACGCCGCTCTTGTTCGTGTATGATTCCTTGCGTGATTTGATGCCTCGTTCACGAAGCAGGAGAAGGCTCTTCTCCCATGCTTCCGGCAGGATCTCGCCTTCTACGGTCAGTTGCGGGAGCGCTTTCATGTTGAGAAGCCCCAACTTGGCTGGCTACTCTATTGTGGGTTCCATGGTGAAAACCTCTACCCTCGCGAAGGCTTGAGGTTGAACGCGATGACTTTGACAGCCGAAACCTCTTTCAAACGCACGACGCGAACTTCTGGCGGTTCGTCATGACGGAGCTCTGTAGAGTGTGCTGCAACACGCTCAAAGCATGTGTGTGTTGCTCGGAATGCGGTCACGATTGCCCGAGGGACACGGGCGCGATCGATTGCCCAGTCTGCGGACCCTAGAGCGCGACATGATCAGCAGAGGCGGATTCCACTCATGCCCCTTCATGCCACCGCACCAGGACAGTTCTACGGCAAGCGATGGCCTCTATATGCGCGATTTGGAGTACCGAAGATCGACATTGCAGCTTGGCGCCTATCCATTGATGGACTGGTCGATAACAAGCAGAGGCTCTCTCTTGAGGAGCTGCAACGTCAGCCACAAGTCAAGCTGATGCGGGACTTCAACTGTGTAGAAGCGTGGTCCATCAAGGATGTCGTTTGGGAAGGAGTCTCATTTCGTGAGGTCGGGAAGCTCGCAGTGGTCGAGCCTGATGCGAGGTGGGTTATGTTTCATTGCGCGGACGGCTACACGACGCCCGTCCCTCTGGAAGATGCGATGCATGACGACTCGCTCATAGCTTTGAAGATGAATGGTAGCGCGTTATCGATCGAGCAGGGCTTCCCAGCGCGGCCTTTCATTCCTCACCTCTACGCTTGGAAGAGCGCAAAATGGTTGACGAGGATTGAGTTTATCGACGCCTATCGAGACGGCTACTGGGAATCTCGGGGATACCACGAGAGAGGCTACGTCATGGCAGAAGAACGCTTCAAGCCTCACACGTGAGCCTGAGAGCCAATGTCCGCAATAACAACCCTAGCTGTAATCTTGATGGGAACACCCACGCTCGAAAGTAAGTCTAATGAGAATGTTGTTTGTCAACTAGTGTGCTCTGATGGATTTGCCCGTTCTGCATCGTTTCCTTCACTTCGGGCTCATCACTTTGCTGATCTCACTGTTCGTGCTCGAACCCACGCCTCTGCAAGCTGATGCTCCTGCCCTTATCGCCATCTTCACGGGCACGCTCAACCCGGGTGAATCCAGAGACTATCTCCTCACGATCGCAGAGGACCTAGACAGGTATCTCTTCTATTCCAAGATCGAAGGCGGGGTTACGGAAGGCGACACGCTGGACGTAAGCATTCTTGAGACGGGTGATGAATGGTGGGACCTCCAAGGTGAAGTCTGGTTTTGGTCGCCTGCTCTCGAAGCCGGAAGCTACACTCTGATCTTTGAAGCCAACTCGTATTCAACGGGCCCGCTGACCTGCACGGTTGCCTTGTACACTGTTCCTTCGGTTCCTGTGGTCTTCAGCGGTCGTATACTTGACGTATCGTTGAATGATTACTGTGACTTCATCGTGGACTTTCCAGCCAACGCCACATACGATTTCGTGCTCGGTATGGAGGGAGGGTCCTACGAATTCTGGGTCGACGGTCACTTTTTCACCACAGTCGAGGTTCCCACGACAACCTCGTTGAGCATATCACAAGGTGAGCACTACTTCGAGCTGGACTTCATCGCAGATGAGGTGACTTCTTGGTCAGTCGAGATAAGAGAGACGACTGTGCCCTACCTGTCCTTGTCACTCTTAGCTTCCTGTCCAATGCTGAATGAATCCGCCGGGCAGTTCAGCTGCGTCCTAGGCGCTCAGGCCGCAACAAGCGATGGAGGAACTCCAGAGATAGCCTATGCTTGGTCAGCTAATCATGGTCAGTTCAACTCAACGGCGAGTCAGTGGGTTAATTGGACCGCACCTGTCATCTACGAACCCAGATCATTCACCGTATCGGTTGTGGCCTTCGCTCCAGGCTACACCAACGCCACAGAATCAACAGTGGTAGCGGTTGAGCCGATTCCCGAATTTCCAAGGTCGCAAGTGATCTTCATGATCCTAGGGGCTTTGCTCGCGGTCTGCCTCATGAGAAAGAGACATGACAATGACTCCTGAGAGTCCCGATAGATCCCCGGAAATGGTGATGGTCTTGCTTGCCATTGGGATCTCGAAGTCAATGCGTTTGCGTGTATTCAGGCTCCTTTCGAGCCGGACATCAGCCTCTCAGAAACCTGCTCTCAGGAGCCTATTTCATTGAGGGTTTATTCTGTCGTTTTCCTACAACTGCCAGAGCTGTCAAGCCGGCGATCAGTCCAGCAACTATAGATTCTACTGGGAACCCCGGAATTGGTATTGAGGGGGTTATCGTCACCGTTCCTGTGACAGTTGACGTTTGCGAGAAGGTTGTGAAATACGATGTCGTCGTTCCAGAAAGTGTTGAAGTTGATGTGACCAGCGTCGAGATTGTTGATGTAGCAACGGTACTTGTCGATGTGACCGACTGTGTTGTAGTGCTCGTGGCTGTCGCCGTCGCTGAAGATGTCGTAACAGTGGTGACTGGGATGTACATCTGGCCAAAACGTAGAATCACACTCCTTGGCGGAGCGCCAGGCGTGCCTCCGACCGCCCACCCGTCCACACTGCCTACCATCCACACAGCGTTGAGATCACGATTGAGCACGCTTGGGACCGGGGATACTCGCGCCCAAGTCACCCCGTTCCAAAAAAGTATGAATGGCATTCCCGAACCGTCTTGGACACCGACAGCCCAACCCTCCGAGGCGGAAACCATGTGAATTCCTCGAAGATCGTTCCCAACTCCCTCAATGCCGCTCGCAACTTGGCTCCAACCGATGGAGTCTCTGTGCAGTATTATGCCGTTGTCGCCTACAGCCCAGGCGTTGCATGATGTTGCAGTGCAGCTGGATCCGACCACGAAGACATCATTCAAGCCTGTAGGAACCGGAGATGTCTCGCTTGACCAAGCGTTCGAGCCACCCACGTTCCAGCGTGCAATTGTGCCGGCCGAGCTTACTGCGAAGCCGTCCGTGCTTCCGAGCATCCAGACGGAGTTGATCCTAGCAGGGCCGGCGAGTCCTGACGGGATTGCTCCCCATGACGAACCGTCCCACTTGATCATGACCGGATTCAACGCGGAATCTCTTCCAGCAGCCATCGCGAATGATGATGAGGATCCAAACACCGCGAAGAGAACTGCATCAGTGGGAACGCCCGCACTGACAACGGTCCAACTTGCACCGTTCCATCGAACGACCGCGGGTGGATTTGCTCCACCGCCGTCTAAGTCGTCTCCGACCGCCCAAGCATCATTTGATGCGGGACCGTGCACGTCGAAGAGATCTGCTCCAGAGGGCAGAGTCTGGTATAGGTTCCAATAGTGGTCCTTCCTCCTGAATATCCCGCCACTGGCGCCTACGGCCCATCCATCATCAGTGGAGGCAAGCCACACTCCATGAAGCTGAAGCCGTGTAGGATCCGTAACTGAATTCCACCTACTACCGTTCCATTGGATTATGGTGCCGTGGTCCCCAACAGCCCATCCCTCACTCCCGGAAAGCATGAAGATAGAATTCAGGTCAACAGTCGTCGGGACATTTGGTGCGGCGAAGGCTGACCAGGCGGAAGATGTCCATCTGGCAATGCTTGAGGCCCCTGAAACGGCGTTTCCAACCATCCATTGATCCGAAGAGCTGACCATGAATACTGCGTTCCAGTTCGTCCCGGCGATCACGACGCCTCCTTCGGGCGTCCATGAGACTCCATTCCAGCGTGTTCGAACGTCAGCGTCTCCCGCGGCCAGCGCGTTGGTTGGATTGAGCATGTGTACGCCACGCAGTATTCCCACTCCTGCACCGGGGGAATGGTAGATCCATCCGCCAGGCGAGCCATCCCAACGATACGTTGTTCCGGTGCCAATCCCGCTGTCACCTACTGCGAAACCTTGGATGCTTCCTGAAACACCGGGCGGGAGAACGTACACCGAGTATAAGATGTCCAAGCCGGTCGACGCCTCTGCGGCAACCGCGACCGGAAGTGTGTTCGCGTCTGGAATACGGATGATGTTCGGTGCTCCGGCTCCGACAGCGTAGGTCAGACCATCTGATCGAGTGTGGATTCCATACAATGCCGCCAAGCCGGGAAAGGGTGCTAATAGACCTGAACGATCAATCCAAGCGGTGCCGTCCCACTGTATTAACACAGGAACACCGCCTGACACGCCAACCGCGAGGCATCTCGAAGACGAGACACATGACACAGAGAACAGCTCAGCTCCTGTCCCGGTGTACGGCGTCAGGACTTCCTCCCATTTGGTTCCGTCCCAGCGCGTCGCCCTACCGTCTCGTCCGACAGCCCAGCCATTGTTCGAACTCGTCATCCAGACATCATTGAGCCTCTCGAAAACCGGGTTGATGGAGGTCCAGAGCGCAGGTTGACCGCTGGCCGACTGTAGGACGATCAATCCGAGCAAGAGTAAGGTTGCCACTGCCACGAGATGTTTGGAACCGGATCGCAAGGGCGCTACCTGCCTAAGATTGGGTCGGGCTAGCCTTAAAAGAAGCGTGAAAACGTCGCCCTCTTTGGAATCATCTGCCCTGATCTCTCTCTTTTCGTGAACTTTGCACTATGCCGCCCGGATTCTGCCAACATATGTGCGATTCTGGTATGGACAGATGGCGTAGGGTTGACACTCTTGTTGGCCTGCACGGGCGACCGCCGTTGAAGGCCCGAAGGCCACATTATGGTATTCTGTTGCCGTTGCTCGTGTCGTTGGGAAGGAGGGTTCACAATTTCGGGCGAAAATGACCAGAGGAAGCAGCGAACGCCTGAAGCAAGTCTGAAGGAGCCTGAAATGAGCCGATAAGCTGATGGAGTCTGCGGGCAAATCTACCCCGTGCCTCTATCGGTACAATCTCTGACCTTACATCGTCTCATGCGGCCTGTACTGTGCTCTGTTCTGTGAGCAATTCTACGGAAAGCGCACAAATAGTTCGCTCCAAACTTTAATAGTGCAGAAAACGCACAATTTGTGCTGAGAGGGGATGGAGGCTTGAGTGTCTTCACGGAGAAGAATCTGCGATACGAAGTCCCGGAAGTGGTTGCACCCTCGGGCGTTGAGGTGACGACGCACAGGGCCGAAGTGAAGACTGGCAAGGCCGAGTTGGAGCCTCGAGCGGCTAGACATGCAGAGGTTGAGCCTCAACCTCTCCTTGAACTGCGTAGATCGGAAGCCATCTACGAAGAGGCCAAGAAGATCCTCCCTTCAGGCGCATCATCGAACGTCAGAATCCACAAGCACGAACCCTTCCCGATCATCTTTGACCATGGGAAGGGTTCACGGGTTTGGGATGTCGACGGAAACGAGTACATCGACTACCTTCTAGCCTACGGCCCACTCATCCTGGGCCACTGTCACCCCAGCGTAGTGAACGCGATCAAGGAACAGATCCAGAAAGGCACGATGTTCGGAACCACAACCGAACTTGAGGTCGAGGTTGCAAAGAAGATCGCTAACATGGTTCCAGCGGCTGAGATGGTGAGCTTCAGCAACTCCGGCACGGAGGCAACCATGGAAGCCGTCCGTATTGCGCGTGCGTACACGGGCCGCGACAAGATACTCAAATTCGAGGGACACTACCACGGCCACCATGATTACGTTCTCTTCAGCGTCGAGTCACCCGCGAGCGTTGCAGGACTCGAACTCGCGCCGACGAAGCTCCCATTCTATCCCGGCATACCGGAGGATCTCTCGCATACTGTCATAGTTGCGCCCTGGAACAATCTCGCCGCCCTTGAGAGGACTCTGAAGAAATACGCGAACGACATCGCGGCAGTCATCATGGAACCCGTGATAGGAAGCTCAGGCGTTATTCCACCCGCGGATGGCTACCTGAAAGGAGTCCGAGAGCTCACACAGAAGCTCGACATCTTGCTCATCTTTGACGAAGTGCTTACAGGTTTCAGGATCGCGAAGGGAGGCGCCCAAGAGTACTATGGAGTCAATGCGGATCTTGCATGTTTCGCGAAAGCGCTCGGAAACGGCGCACCGATCGCGGCCATCACAGGAAGAAGAGACGTCATGGGTATGATAGGTCCAGGCAAGATCGGATACGGTGGAACCTACAACGCAAACCCACTTAGCCTCGCGGTCTGCAAGGCCACGCTGGATGTTCTCTCGAAGAATGACGGAGAAGCCTTCACTCGCATGAACTCCATCACCAAGAAACTGATGGATGGCCTGCAGCAGATATGCGATCGCTCTGGTCACGATGCTGTTGTTCAAGGGGTCGGACCAATGTTCCAACTCTACTTTACGAGGCTGAAGAGAATTGGCACCTACCGGCAGAGCCTCCAGTGCGACTATGAGAAGTTCAAGGACTTCCGCGAGATGATGCTTGAGCGAGGCGTATACTTCCATCCAGACGGCACAGAGAGACTTATGCTCTCAGCCGTACACACGAACGAGGACATCGAGAAAACACTCTCAGCCGCTGACGAGAGCCTACAGAGACTACCTAAGAGATACTACCGCTCTCGGTCACCCCGGCCTGAAGCGTCAAGAACACACGGTCCGATCACACAACTCCAACCCGTCTTTTCCGAGATGAATCCGGGTTCCTGAGCTGGATGATCAGAGCCCAAGCACTCCTACAAGTGACTCTAGTCCACATGGTAACGAGAGCTGCACAAGAGAGACTCAGCAATCGAATCTCTCAGACTCTTGTGAGAGTTCACGCAGAGATGGTCCTTGTCTCCCACAAGGTACATTTGCCCATCCAGAAAAGTGAGGCTATGTTCTCTCCACAGTATGCGTCTTGCCGAAGTATATGTTGAATATCCAATCCCAGTTTCCGGAGAGCATCCTCCAGTAGAGCTTGGCGAAGCTTTTCTTCAACATGTAGCGTACTCGTGTCGGCTTGACCTGCCTCACCGGCATGTCGTAGGATCCTATGACGAACGCTGCGGTGCCCGAGCCCATCTCGAATGGGCAATGGATGCGCCCGTTGTACTTGTAGAGTTCTCCTCTTTGCTGGATTGCCGAGGCGATATTGTTGGTCGCCGTTATTGCTTGAAGATGTGCGGTGACGCCGGTCTTTGAGACTGGAATGTTTGTCGCGTCACCGACGGCGTATGCGTTCTCATAGCCCATTATCCTCATAGTGTTCTTGTCAGTCGGTATCCACCCGTCGGCGTCTCCGATTCCCGAGTTGATTATTACGTCAGCGCCACGGTGAGGAGGAACCATCAAGAGCAGATCGTACGATGCCGTTTCGCCTTCGAGTGAGTAGATTTCACGCTTAGCAGGATCCACGGACTCCACGTTGAAAAAAGTTACGACCTCGATTCCGCGTTTCTGGAATCGAGGTTCGACAACCTTCGACATGGGCTCCGCTGGATACGCACGTGGATAGGGCGTCAGGAATGTGAGTTTGACCTTGTCACGGATTCCACGCTTTCTGAAGTAGTCGTCCACTAGGAAGGCGGCTTCGTTGGGAGAGGGTGGACACTTGTGGGGAACCCCGGCGATGCCGACCACGACGTGCCCTCCGTCGAACTGCTGGAGTGCATCCCAGATCTTCCTTGACTCCGCAGCGCTAGTGTGGAAGTTCAAAGCCGCTTCGCTGAATCCCGTGATTGCTTTGGGGTTGGGAACGCTTCCTGTCGCGATTACCAAGTAGTCATACTGAAGCCTCTGTCCAGAGGTCAACGCTACTTCTTGCGCTTTGAGATCGATCCTCTCGGCCAACTCTTCGATGTACTCAACGTCATGGCTAACTAGCGAGCGTTCTTCGCGTACGAGTTCATCTGGCTGTAGTCCGGTGAAAGCGACATGTAGGTAGCCCGGCTGAAAGATGTGCTCTTTGGATCCTGAAACGAGAGAGATCTTGACTCTGCCGTTTCTGATTTCTCTTCCGAGTTGCTTGGCGAGTAGGTTGGCGGATAGGGTTCCTCCTGAGCCACCGCCAACCACGATGATATTCACGGGGCGCCTCTCCGTTGTCGGTATGCGGCGCTACTTGCCCTTCTTGACGATTCGGATCTGAATGCGGATATGGTCTTTCTCATCGATGATTGCGATGATCTCGTTGCCGCTTCGGTTCGCCCAAGCTTGCGAGTCACTCTTCGCGCCTGGGTCCGTAGCCCACAGCTCTATGACATCACCAATGTTCGCGTTGCGGTAGGCTCTGAAGAGATCTGTGATTGGTCCCGGGCACATGGTTCCGCGTGAGTCAACGACGGTCGTGGGCTTGACGCCGGATTGCGTGTCGGCCAAGTCTGGCTTGCCTCTCTAGATGAAGAGGGTGATCGCGTCTTCAGAGGCCAGTTCTAGATATGTTGCTGCGCCGATTATGTCGTCGACTTCTGGAATCAAGTCCTCACGTTTCACGCCCATCATTTCCATCGTCGGTGAGCAGGCGTGGAACTTGACACCGCTGTCTTTGGCTGTCTTGATCATTTCTGGAATCGTTGGCATCTTGATCTTCTGCATCTTCTTCTTCATCATGGAGGTAACCATGCTGCTCATTCCCGGGAGCATGCCAAGTATGTTGGGCATAGGAAGTGCTGGGTTGGCGACTGGCGCTATCTTGAGGGATTCGTATGTCTTTTTCGTGATCATGTTCATGCCCCAGAATGTGAAGTAGAGGTGGACATCCATGCCCATCGCCGCGCCCGTCGTCGCGAGCATCAGCGGTGGAAATGCCATATCCAGACTGCCTTTCGAGCAGATGATCACTAGCTTGTTCCGTTTCTCTTTTGAGGTTTTCATATTCTCTCAATCTCCTACGAGCGGCTGGACGTTGAGGCCAGCTGGATAAGCCTAGAATCTTCAGTGACACGATGGATCAGGACCTCTCGCATGATGTCGCACGCCTTCGTGATGCGTTTGTCTGCGATTCGATAGAGCACCATATTCCCAGCCCTCCTCTCGACCACCATCTTTCGATGACGCATCAACGCCAAGTGCTGCGAAACATTCGCCTGCCTTAGCCCCGTTGCCGCGCACAACTCCCGGACCGTCTTTTCACCATCACGTAACTCGTGAAAGATCTCCAGGCGCTTCGGGTTCGAGAGGGTCTTGCAGATCTCTGACTGTAGTCGTAGGACCTGTTTCTCTGCCGGCGTCAACATGCCGTTCGCCGAATATTCGAAAAAGCGAATATTGGTATATAGCTACGCACCATAGTCTCTATGCTAGGATATAGATATCGCCCATGGCTGCCTGAGGGTTAGAGAGTTTGGGGGTCGTGGTCTGTGTGTCTACTGCTTCGGGATTTCGAGTGTGAGGGGTTTCGTCTCTCTTTCCAGGAGCCTGGTCTGCTTCGAGTCCAGAGCTCCGTGGAAGAGGGGCACTAGGAGGATGGAATCGTTCTGTTGAAATCGGTTTCTGCAGGTCTGCAGGAAGCGGAGGCAGGGCTCGAATCCGTGGTTGGTTATCAGGTATTCGATGCCGTCCAGTAGCACGACGGCTCCCTTGCTCTTCTCCAAGAAGGTGGCGACCAAGATCGATAGGTCTTGCAGAGAGTGAACGGTGGTCTCCTTCTCAGATCTCTCATCGGTCAGCCAGACGATCGGTGTCCTCCGCAGGCCGTATTTGGTTCTGAACTTCTCGGGAAGCTCTCGAGTGATACAGAGGCCATCCAAGCCGCCCAAGACGTTATCGACGAAGGCATTGAAAGCCATCTCGACATCGTCCTTGACAACGTATGCCTCACCGCGCTCGATCTCAAACCGTCTCTTGAGCTGCGCAGCCGCTTCCTTCACAGGCACTACCACCAAGTCGTGCCCTTCGAACACCGTCGATACCAATTCGGAGTACAGTCCCAGAATCTGTAGGTCACTCTCGTCCAACACGAGCTCCTTCCGGCTTCCGAGCGCGAGAATCCCGTACAGCTGCCTTCCATAGAAGACAGGACAACCGCAGACTGTGACAGCACGCAAAATGCTTTGCTTGTCTTTTCCAAGAATCTCAAAGAAGGCTTTTCCTCCCTTCATCTTCTCGAACTCAACAAAGGCAGCGTCCAGCGGATGTCTCTCGCCAACTTCGAGAACGCCGGTTTCGCCCTTGATGCCAGCTAGAGTTGCTGAGTCGCTTCCAGCGTCAATGACCAAGACCGCAGCCATATCCATTCCGAGATCGGTTCGAACCGCATCGAGGATCAATCCGAGCCCGGAGGACACATCGGGAACTCTCCTCACTTCCTCTCTTAGTTTGGATATGCGTTCTATCTGACCAGTCTTCTCAATGATTCTCTCGACTAACGCCTCATTCAGCTTCTTGATGACTTCGCTGCTCTCCTTGAGCCGCTCCTCCACGCGCTTGCGCTCTATCTCATGTCTATCTCTCTCCAATCTCGCACGTAGGATAGGAGCTATGATGTCGCCGACGGTTTCCAGCAACTGGACATCATTCTCGCTGTAGTCGGTCTCCCTATTGGCGACTTGGATGAGGCCAACAACCTCTCCTTGGTGAAGAATGGGCAAGGAGATGTGTCTCCGTATGGGAAGATGTCCCTCGGGCACTTTGGCGGAAGGCTCATTCGTATAGTTGGTCTTCTTCTCTCTAATAGCCCGAGGCCAACTGCTATCACCCCATTGCTCGCGGGGGAATACGGTTCTCTTGTCGGCAACTTGGCATTTGTCCCAGATGTGTCGAGTCATCGATGGGACGACCAATGCTCTGTCCTCATTGATGTATCCAAAGACCCCGTACTTGCTTTCCATCACTTCCAAGATGACGTTCAAGACTTCTCCATACATCTCCTCGTCTGGAACCTTGAGGAAGATGTCGGCGATCCGATTCCGGATGTTGAGCTCTCGCTCGGATCGTCTTAGCTCATCTTCCATCTGCTTGCGTTTGGTAATGTCGTTCAGTAGTACAAAGTACCCTCTAACTTGTCCATCTTCGCCGAAATGTGGCACATAGATTGCATCGACATGGCGCCTTCCACGGATCTTGAAGTCCACCTCCGTGTCGTGCCTCACCGTCTGCCCTGACAACACTTTGTCAATATTGGGTTGGACTCGACGATATACAGAGTCCCCCAACATCTCCGAGACGTGCCGCCCAACGATCTCCGTACGCGGCAGTCCATGGTATTCCTCGTATGTGCGATTTACGAACCGGTAGCGTCGGTTCGAGTCTACATAACCAACGAGCGCGGGCAAGTTGTCGGTTACAAGTCTGAACTGATTCTCACTCTCTCTCAGCGACTCCTCCATCCTCTTGCGTTCTCGGATGTCCCACAAGATACCCAGGACGCCGATGGTGTTGCCTTTCTCATCCTTGACTGGAGTCTTGACTGTATGAACGATTATGCGTTCCCCACCAGCCTCGTATTCTTCGTCTAGTTCCACTATCGTGCCCGATTCAATGACTCTCCTGTCTTCTTCAATGAACCGTTCGGCGAGGTCCTTCGGATAGAAGTCATGGTCTGTGTGACCCTGAATCTCATTCGGCGTCATCTCCATGTCTTGAGCGAAGACCGTGTTGCAGCTGACATAGACCGAATCTCTATCCTTCAGGAATATCCTATGCGGCAAGTTCTCGACTAGTGTTCTGTACTTCTCTTCGCTTTCTCGTAGCCCTTCCTCCGCACGCTTGCGCTTGATGATGTCTCTGATAACTCCCTGCACTCCGACAGTCTGTCCGTCTTTGACTATCGGGGAAGCGTGTACCTCAATCTGGATTGATGACCCGTCCTTGCGCCTCCCCTCCACCTGTAGGCTCTCAACCATCTCCCCTCCAATCGTTCTGGCGAAAGCTTCCATCACCTTCCCAACCTCTGATTCAGACAGAAAGAGCCGAAGGTTATTTCCCACCAACTCTGCGGCCCCATAGCCGGACATCTTCTCGGCTGCCGGAGACGCGTACGTGATCCGTCCCTCTAGATCCAGCGTGAATATGGCGTCGAAGCTTCTCTCCGCAATGCCCCTGAACTTCTCTTCAGACTCCCGCAGTTGACCAGTCCTCTCCGCAACCACTTGCTCTAGCTTCTCGGAGTGGCGTCTGAGCTCCTCTTCCATGCGTTTGCGTTCCGTAATATCCATGGAGAGAATGAAGATGCCTTCGGGAACTGGTTGAATGCTTAGGTCAAACCATCCCTCATCGCCGGTGGGGTAGGTGAACTTGTTTTCTATGCGGTGTGTAAGACGGTTGTTCATACAATCGTTGAGGACAGCGAATAGTTGCGTGTGCTCAATGCCGGGGTACATCTCCATCATGGTGTGACCGAGTAGTTCCTCCTTGGTTCGACGCCCTTGTTTTGCGACGGTATCGTTGACGTAGAGATACCGCCAGTCGGGGCTGATGATCTGGCACCCCTCTAGCATACTATCCAGCGTGGTGCGGTAACGCGTTTCCGCTGTCACACTATCTAGCGTGGGTCTTTTGTCGCCTTTCGATAACTTCTCTAGGCGGGTAGGCTTGACTCGACTCTTGGATCGGAACACTCCTTTCCTGTCCCGAAACATGAGACATGTTTCTTGTGGATCAATCGTGCGACCTATGTGTGTGTCGGGCGACGGTCACATGATCATGTCAACATGGAATATCGGAAGCTAGCCCCATCTTGCCCTTGATGAGGGGACCGAAGGCGACCGTCATAACCAAACACGGCCCGCGCAGGCTTCACTCAATCTGGCCAACTTTAGACCCATGTCACAGAGTACGTCATTTAGAGCCTTGTTATGGGCTCGCTGGGACGAACTACAGCTTCGCCTAGGTTCCTCAAGACCACGATAGAGACCCAAGAAGTGACCATGCGAACGCAACCAAGTGCGCTCGTTCCAATGCACGAGATTTGATAGTGCAAAGAAGCAAGGTCTGGTTCTGCACCCACGTGCTCATCTAGGGGAACGTATATTCGAGTCGGTAATACATTTATTTACACCCTCACATCCTCACGGTGAAACACCATGGCCATCGTCACGGTCAGACTTGACGAGAAGTTGAAGGCTAAGATGGAGCGGTTGAGGCACGTGAACTGGTCCGAGATCATCAGACGTGCAATCGCCGAGAGAATCTCCCTCGAGGAATCACTCGCGGCTACCAGATCCATCAACGTTGAGCTCTTGCGGAAGGCCGTCAAGGACCAAGATAGGTTGCGATCAAAGACGAGGGGGCATTGGTCCGGGTCCGAGGAAATCAGAAAATGGCGAGAGTCGAGAAAATAGTCATCGACGCCTCGGTAGCCGTGAAATGGTACAATGTCGAAACGGACACCGAGAAGGCCTTGCGACTCAGGACCGCTTATGCTGCCGGCAGAGTGGATATCGCTGCACCCTATCTGATAACCTATGAGATTGCGAACTCGTTACGCTACAACCCTGATTTCGGGGAGATGGATGTCGCGTCTGCAATGAAGGACCTATTGGACATGCAGATCGATCTTAGACTACTTGATCCGGAGCAGATCGAGAAATCCCTCGAGCTGGCGTACAGGCACGGAATAACCCTGTACGACTCTGCATACTTGGCACTCGCCGAGACCGGAGGGATGACCCTCTATACGGCAGATGACCGACTTCTTACGAAAGTTCCTGCCAGTCTTGTCAAGCATCTACGCGATTACAGCAAGCCATCATAGTTCCCTGAGACCTGCCCTTCTTGGTCAAGTGTGCTGCGCCAGGCCTTCAGCAAGGTTTTATACCCCGGTATAAACGATGACGGCATGGCCTCCCCCATTCCGACCAAGCTTGAGAAGCCTCTCATCGAGGCGCTGGACAGGTTCGTAGCAGAGGGCCTGTATCAGAGCAGGAGTGAAGCAATCAGAGATGCTATCAGAAGGCTTGTGGAAAGCAACTACCTGAGCAGGAACCGGTTTCTCAGAATCGTGGCTGAAATCAGTGCTCAAACCATTCTGAACGCGTACCTCGACACTGTGACTGACATCATCCTATACGGTTCAGTTGCAAGTGGCATTGTTACTGAAGAGAGCGACATTGACATTCTAGTCCTACTCTCTACCAAGGGCCCCAGAAGCTTGGGCCAGATGGAAGTCCGCATCCACGAAACTGTGTACCCGATTGCGCTTGCGGCGGGGGTAGTCATCACTCCGATTGCTCTCGACAAGAGAGAGTTCCTGAATCTGGCTAGAGCCGGAGATCACTTCGTGGAAGACATCATTAGGTACGGCATTGCGATCCAGGGTGCGACGCTAGATGAGCTCAGAAAGCAGAGAATTCCTGAGGAAGGCTAAAACGAGACTTGAGGCGGCTGAGGAGCTGCTCGAGTCTAGGAGATACGAGGACGCAGTCTCTAGGGCGTATTATTGCGTGCTGAGTTGCGTACGAGCTGCGCTAGCGTTCAGGGATTCGTACCCGAAGACACACGAGGGAACGCTTAGAATGTTTGGAGAGTTGTGCGTGAAGAGAGAGCGATGGCCTAAGACGATGGGTATTAACTTCTCCAGGCTCAGAGCCCTCCGAGAGAAAGCTGACTACTCCTCAAGAATTGAAGCGACGAAGGAAGATGCCGAGTGGAGCGTGCATGTTGCCTCGGATTTCCTGAGAGAGACAAAAGCTCGGCTCAGATCATGGCTCCGAACATGAGATGTCTTGTTCTGAAGCCAATTCTCACCGGAGGGACGCTGGACGCTGACGGCGGATTCAAGATACCCAAGACTGTGGAATTCTGGAAACAGCTGGTCGACGAATGCTCAGCCAAGGGCTTCAAGGTGTGAGAGAGGCCGGTGAGGTGACTTATTCTCTAGAAGATGTGATTGAGAGAGAACTTGTTGAGTATGAGAAGACGCTGGGTAAGAGACTCGACTTCCTTTGAACTGAATTGCATGGCGTCACAAATCTAGTCGCGAACATAGTAACCTTGGTGATGAGAAATGTTAATACTCGTTGACGGCTGAACTAGCGGCGGTGCCCGAACGATGCCTATTGAATTGCACGAGGAAGAGATACCGTTCTTCGCAGAAGTCATCGCTGGGGGACGTATTACTATCCCCGAGGAGATCAGGAAGATCTTCGAAGTTCGAGATGGAGATCACGTCTTCTGTCGAATCAGGGTCGTTCGGAGACAAGCTGCAGCATCCAATTCTAGACAACAGAAGACTCCGTGAAGACTGACGAGCACGTTCGCGTTTGAGGCCCATTCGTCAAGTTATCAAGGGACAGAGGGGTGGTCGAACGTGACTGGCTTCCTTCTAATTCGCCTAGAGACGAGTACTACGACCACTCCGATTAGGATGACAAACAGTACGATCCCGGCTATGATCATTGGGACTGTCTCGATGTAGAACGCCGCGATCGTGATGTGACCCATTGCAGTCTCCGGTTCTGTGTACATCGACTGTTCCGCAAGTCCCAAGTGTTCCAGCGCCTGTTCCCTGAAGGGAAGCAACGGGCCGTACCACTGAGCTTCCGCTCTGAGCTTTGCGATTCGAGCGCTGATACCTGAGAGATCAACGAGCTCAAAACCCCACTTCGAAAACTGTGGGACGAGATCTGTGCCTGCCGCGAGGCTTAGTTGATACACTGCAACGTTACTGGACCTCAGTCCATCTTTGAGTTCACGTAGTCCTTGGAAGAATCGCGAGTACAATGAGAGGTTTCCATACTGCTGTCCCAGCGATTTGAAAACCTCGTAGCTTGCTGCATAGTACTCGAACAATGAGGCAACGGCTGCGCCGCTGCCCCAGTACTGAACCATGCCGTAGTTCTCGTTGAGTTCTCTTGCGGCCGCGTCAAGCTCCTCGTCCGTGGAGGTAGCATCATACCCAAGCTGACTTGCCATCTGAACTGCAACGTAGTTCGCTAGGCCCTCATGAACCCACAATAGGCTCGATGAGATTCCAACCCGTGCCTCGTACTGATGTGTAAGCTCGTGGATCGCGATTGTTTCCATCGTGCCCGGCAAAGCGCGGAAGTAGAAGAGGTTCAGGAAGATTGTTCCGGTCTGAAAGCTCGAGGGATCGATCGGTGTGTAGCCGCCGATGCCGAGTTGTGGCAAGGAGAGCGGAATGAAGAACTTCATCGAAACACGATCGATTGTCTGATTGAAGAAGTTGTTCATGAAGGGGACTGCGTTCTCATAGAGTGCAACCATCCTCGTGCCCAAGTCAAGGTATCGGCTTGGCACATCAGCTTCCACTATTCCTTGACGTATGTGACTGGTCTGCTTCGCCCACGGTACCCTGAAGGTGACGGCGATCCTAGACTCCGAGCTAGGGTTGAAGATCAACGTCAAACGCGATCCGATTTCGTAGACTCGAGTTGGAGGCGGTTGCGCGTCGCTAAGGACCTCCACGCCATCCGGAAGCGTGAGATTCACTTCAACCTTGGCCGATGATGGGACCCCAATCTGGGGAGAGTAGAAGAACCCGTTGGGCTCCACAATCATCGCGCCATACGTCATGTTGTACGAGATACGCATGGAGAATGGCTCGCTCTCGGACAAGTAGGAGAAGGTCAGGTTGTCATAGAATGGATGAGCGCGAGCGTCACCACTTGTGCGATACGTCGCACGTCCCATTGAGATGATCGTTCCTTCCAAGATGGTCAAGTTGGTCTCCGTGAAGTTCTTAGGAGCAGCGACCCAAGAGACACCAGAGCCTACGACTCCGCTATTGTAGAGTATGTCGACAGTTGTGAATCCATCACGGTCAAACATCATGCTATACGAATACGCCTCGCCAAACGTTTGCGCCGACACTGGAACTGAAGCAACGAGGAACAGAGAAGCCGCTGCTACGATCATGAGCAGTTCAGCCGATCTCTTCCTTCCGCGCGTCATGGACGATCATGCAACCGATCGAAGGTGGAATCATGCCGGTGTTCGAGATTCGGAGCCGTTCGAGGCGCGGTCGGATATAGACCTATGGGGAGTCAGTTGAACAATGGCGTGAGAAGCCAAGCAGCGCGCCGTGAAGTGGACAATAGGCACACTTGTCATCGCCTTTGTGTCCAAGAAAGAAACTGCGACGGCGTTTCGACTTTTGAGAATTCGCAGTACTGGATTCTTGCGCTTTGGTCTGCTGCAAGCCTATAACGTGCTCATGCTAAGCGCTAGCCAAACGAGTGAAGAAGCTTGGGTGAAAGAACAGGTACGGGAATCGTGCTTGTCTTGGTTCTACTGGTGATTGGCCTTTTGCTCATTGTCCCAATGCTAGGAATGACCCTCTGGGGTCCGTGGATGATGGGTGGAGGGATGATGAGCGGATGGAGCTGCCCGTTCGGGATCGGGACGGGGAGAGGGCTCGTCTTTGCTGGAATACTGATTCCACTGTTGCTTGTTGTGCTATTGGTGGTTGGAGGCTATCTCCTGTTGGCGCCTCGAGCACGTTCGCGTGAAAGCGAGACAGCGCTCAGTATTCTTGATGAGCGGTACGCGAAGGGCGAGATAACAAAGGAACAGTATCTTGAGATGAAGCAAAACCTCACAAAGAAGTGACTTGGCGTGGACAATCGCGCAATCGGAGCAATACTCGTCACAGTAGCGATCGCCGGCCTTCTGGCGTTTCCTCTTTACATGGGTCTGACTTGGAGTAGCCCCGCAACAACGTACGGTCCCAACTTTCCATGGAATTTCGGAATGATGGGACAGAGAGCATGGAGTGGTACCAGCCAGATCACCTTCGATGACGCCGTGAAGAGGTTCGAGACTTACCTCGCCGGCACGGGCGACAAGGACCTGGCACTCATGGAGGTCATGGAGTTTGACAACAACTTCTATGCCATCGTATACGAGAAGAGTACGGGCATCGGCGCGTTCGAGCTACTAATCGACAAGACTGGCGGCTACGGATATGGTGGGATGGGCGGAATGATGACGCGTCCAGGCGTTGTCTACCCGGAATATGGTCCCAACATGATGTGGAACACGAAGTACAACATGATGATGGGGATGGGTGGAATGATGGATTCGCGCAGAGGGTACATCTCAGTGAACCCGAGCGCATCCGCAGACATGCCCATAACGAGTGAACAGGCGAGCGCACACGCGATCGACTACCTCGACAGGTACTTGCCCGGCGCGTCCCTAGAGGCGCCTGATCGATTCTACGGCTACTATACCATTCACGTCGTGAAGGATGGAAAGATCTTCGGTATGCTCAGCGTCAATGGATATACTGGTGATGTCTGGTACCACAGCTGGCACGGTAACTTCATACAAGAGAAGGATTTCTCGTAAGTTCTCAGACCAAAGCATTGCCCAAAGCATTCCTTGTCTCTTTCGATCAGATCCAGCCTCCGCTATCTAGAGCAGGCGCTCTATGAGAGAAAGCCATTGATCAGTTTCTCTCCGCTAGAGACGCTTCCTAATGTGAAGGATCGCTTGTCGGGTCAATAGCGCCGACGACGTTAGAGAGGCCAAGACGATCGTCGATGTTGCGACCATCATCAAAATCGCTGGAGCGCCCGTGTATATCACGATCGCTACAGCAACGAGAGCACCTACTAGGATGAATGCGACCGGCAGTTGAACTCTCCTAGCTAACCTGCGCACTCTCTGTGAGCACGCAAGTACCACTGTCAGTGGCAATGCCACATAGATGACTCCTATGAGGGCGCTTACAACGAGCCCAGACGCAACGGCAGCTGCCTCCACGTTACCCGGCAAGAGATCGAATATAGCAGCGCCAGCTCGCAATATTCCCATCAGCGGGTAAAGTGCGAACTTCACGGCGGTTCTCAAGAGTGAATGTTCGCGTATCAGTTGCGCCAAGGCTGGGCTGAAGGAGTAGTACCATGCGTTGAAAGCGGTCATGAAACTAGAGCCTGCGTTCGTCTTCAGGATCGATCCGTCACGAAAGCTTCGGAGGAACAGAACTTCATCGGAGAGCTCTGATCCATACGTGGCGGTGGCGATCAGGCAGCCTCCCCCGCCGCCCACGACTGTCACGGTAAGCGTGGTATTACGAGTCACCGTGCCGCTCGTACCAGTTATGGTAACCGTATGCGCTCCTGTCGGGGCTCCTGACACTATCACGGATAGAACCGAGGCAGCCGTTCCACCTGCCGGCGGGGTTACGGGGTTTGTACCGAACACGAGGTTCAGCCCTCCTGGTGCTCCCGAGGTTGTAAGAGTAACAGGTGCAGAGAACGTTCCCGCAGAGTGCACAGTCACGGTCGAGGTTCCAGACCCTCCCGGACCAAGCGACAAGGAAGCCGGGTCCACGGTAACGGTGAAGTCAGCCACGCCTGCTGTGATCTGCACCGTCAAGTCCACGGCATGCGCTAGTGAACCACTTACTCCCGTCACACGAAATGTGAATGGTCCAGTTGAAGCCGTGGCATCTGCTCCAATTGAGAGGTTCGATGTTGCATTCCCTCCAGACGGCGGTGTGATCGGGGTCGGAAGCGTATGAGAGACTCCGGAGGGCGCTGATCCGACCCACGAGCCTGTGAGATCCACAGCCGAATTGAACGCGTTGAGGGAAGTCACTGTGCATGTGCTCGTGCCGCTAGCGCCCTGTGCCATGCTCACCGTCAACGGATTGCAGGTAATGCCGAAGTCAGGTGTCGCCGTTGTGAGCTTGGCGACCTTGTTGATTGAGGATTCAAGTGTCCACACATTGCCGGAAGCATCCACCACGACATCATGTGGGTGGCTTCCCGCCGCTAGTGTCCATTCTTTGAACTGTCCTGTTACAGACCCAGCATTCGTGCCGGTTGTTGGGGCGACAGTGGCGGTTGACGGTAGCACAGGACCAGTGACTGAGACCGCAGGAGCACCCAGTACAGGAGTGAATGGAGTGGTTGCGGGGGCAACCGGACCTGTAACGACTCCCCCGGCAGAGGGATCGAGTTCAGCGATCTTGTTTGCGCCTTGTTCGGCAACCCAAGGGTTCTGAGTCGTCGGACTGAGACTTAAGATCCTGAGGTCGGC
>Ga0209725_1000487_pt1 | contig 24463 bp, 24 predicted proteins | sample I18A1metaG_FD_184145 | JGI IMG/M metagenome (GOLD analysis project Ga0209725, IMG submission 184145) | Lake sediment bacterial and archeal communities from Gulf of Boni, Indonesia to study Microbial Dark Matter (Phase II) - ​I18A1 metaG... | ecosystem: Environmental > Aquatic > Freshwater > Lake...
TTGTGTTTCTTGGGGGTGCAGGGGGGCCGTGGTACGGTGCTCTACAAAGAATATTCTTTGCACCTTCGCTCATATGGATAGAAGTGATGGCGATACGTCTTCTAAGACTATCCAATCAGCCATGCCTTATGAAAGCGCCCTGAGTGACATAGGTGAAGGCTACACAGCACCACACCTAGGAGGAGAGATTCTTCACGTTTTCGAGGGCCAGCTGGGGATAAGAGCTGGCACATTGGAGCGACAGTTCAAGCAAATGATCGGACACTGCGGAGTCCCGCAGGGATAGGCCCGGTGGAGTGACGTCGATGCAGAGGAGTGTTCTTGCTCGTTAGGACTTAACGTGCAGGTTGTGTGTGTGCGCACCAGTCCAGACTGTACTAGTTCGGACTTATGAACTCTGGCAGCATAATATGAAGGAGTTCGTGAACAGCTTGGTTGAGATTGCCAAGACGTTCTGCGGTCGTCTATGTGGCGGCAATTGCGGCATACTGGTCACCGTAGATCATGGGAAGATTACGAAGGTTGAAGGAGATCCTGACTGCCCCCTGAATAAGGGCCACATATGTCCCAAGGGCCGCGCCATCCCTGAGATACTCTATCATCCAGATCGAATCACGTATCCGTTGAGACGGGTCGGCAAGAGGGGCGAGGGCAAATGGGAGCGCATATCGGTCACCGAGGCTCTTGGCACCATTGCGCAGAGAATCAAAGAGTGTATCGAGCTGCATGGCGGAGAGTCAATCCTTCTGTTTACGGGCGCATTTCGCGGACTTGAGCGCGTCTTCGTACAAAGGTTTGCAAGTATTCTCGGGACGCCGAACACCGTCGGCATCGATAACATCTGTCACGCGCCGAGGACGATGGCTTCATCATACACGTTCGGCGATAGGCCCTTCCCGGATTTTGACCATTCGCCAAGATGCATAATGGTCTGGGGCAGAAACTCCCTCCAGACAGGTGCCGAAGGCTCTCCCGCTCAGTTCAACCAAGCATTGAAAGCAGGCGCGAAGCTGATAGTGATAGATCCGAGGAAGATATCGCTCGTTTCAAGAGCAGACCTGTGGATCAAGCCCCGGCCGGGAAGCGATGGACTACTTGCCCTCGGCATGATCAATTTCATCATCCGAGAGGGGCTCTACGACAAAGACTTCGTCCAAAGATGGACTCTGGGGTTCGACAAGCTTGAGGAATTCGTCAAACAGTATCCTCTTGACATGGTCGCCGAGAGAACTTGGGTGCCAAGATCGCAGATAGAGCAGGCAGCGAAGATATATGCTGCAAGTAAACCGGCTATCATTCAGTGGGGCAACGCCCTAGATCAGACCAGCAACGCCTTCCAGACCTGTCGAGCCCTGTCGATTCTCAAGGCAATAACTGGCAACATCGATGTGTCTGGAGGCAATATCTTCCTCACTTATCCCCCTATTCTCAAAGCCACGGAGTTCAGCCTGATCAAGGACTCGTTAAGGATTCGGAAGACGCCAGTTGGAAGCCGCTTCAAAGTCGCAGCCCAAGCAAACATTGTTGCCTGTCAAGAGGCGAGCAGAGCGATAATTCGAGAGGACCCATATCAGTTGAAGGCAGGGTTCGTCTTCGGCAGCAATCCCATGCTGACCCACCCAAACGCCGTTATGGTTCATGAGGCTCTGAAAAAGCTGGATTTCCTGATTGTCGTTGATCTATTCATGACCCCCACGGCGGCCCTAAGTGATGTTATTCTGCCCGTTGCGGCCAACCTTGAGTTCAACGAGTTTTTCCAGCGTTCAGGATACATTGCAGCGAGGCCCAAATTGGTTGAACCGCCGGGCGAGTGTAAGTCAGACTTGCAGTGGATCAACCTCATGGCAAAGAGCATGGGGTTCGGAGAGCACTTCTGGAATGATGAGACTGAGGCCATCGATACACTACTCAAGCCGACTGGACTCACATTTGAACAGCTGAAGAGCCTGGGGTTATACGGAATCGAGAGTGGCTACAGAAAATACGAGCGGGAGGGCTTCCGTACGCCATCAGGCAAGGTGGAGTTATACTCATCTAAGCTCAAGGAACTCGGCCTCGAGCCCCTTCCAGTTTACAACGAACCTAAAGAGACACCTTTTGGCTCACCTGAGATAGCTGAGGAATACCCTTTGATCCTAACAAACTACAAAAGCCCGTTCTTCTACCACGCTAGTCATAGAAACATTCCTAGTCTGCGTAAACTTTCTCCTGAACCAACGGTCGAATTGAACCCCGTTACGGCGACGAAGCTCGGCCTGGAAGAGGCGGACATGGTTTACATAGAGAGCATCAGAGGGAGGATAAAGCAGAGGCTAAAGCTCAACCAAGACATTGATCCCAGAGTGGTTATGGCTGCTTATGGCTGGTGGTTCCCTGAGGAGGGGTACGACCGCTTGTTTGAATGGGAAGAAGCAAACCTTAATGTTCTGACATCCAACGAGCCTCCATACGACCCAGCTATGGGCTCAGTCAATCTTAGAGGAATTCTGTGTAGAGTATACAAAGCCAGCTAGAATCTCCTGAACCCAAGAGACTGCAGGCTGGAGCTTCGAGTTCCGGGGGCCGCATCGTTGAATGTCTCATTCCCGTGCTGCTCGGATGTCCTGTTGCTTGGTAGTCTTGAGCAGGCAGTAACTATTGTTATGCAAGGTGAAAACGACGTTGTCATCTGACACGAGCTAGAAGGTTCGTGGATCTACTCGCTTGACTCCTGTCACTTTGTCGAAGACTTCGTCTGTTGAGGCTATTATGTGATCCGGAACCGCGTTGAGGGCCGTTGCTGCATAGTAGGCGTCGAAGATTGAAGTGAGCTTGAACTGTTTCATCAGCGTTGCTGCAAGTATGTCGATCTCAGATGTCGTATCGATATACTTCAGGTTTGGTAGCGCCGTCAGTGCCGCCAGCCTTGAGATGTATGACTCCAATGTGACGCCTTCCTCCATCGAGACGTAGTAGAGTTCGTGTAGCACCTCTCTGCTCGTCAACACAATCCCAAAATCTCCGTGAACTATGCGGCGCAGGAACTTGTCCGCCGCTGGCTTCAACCAGTCATTTCTCTTCACGTGGGCATACAATATGTCTGCTTCTATCATCAAATCTGTTTCCTTCTCTTCGCCCTCTTCACCGCATCAGCACGGGCAGTCTTCTCTGCCAACGTCTTCAGTTCTTTTCTGCTGAACTTGCTGTCAAGCCAGCTCGCTGAAGCCTCCAACGGATGTTGCGGGATGGGAACCACGATTAGAAACGGCCCTGCAGGAATCAGCGTGGCCTTGGTGCCCCTCACTTCGAACTGGCTGGGGATCGTCAATCGACCACGCTCATCTACTACCACGACAGCCATCCCAAACCCCGGTCTTTCAATTTCGCCCAACTATTTAATTCTTGCCCCCGAAGTGTCGTCTTGCCCACATGACTCTATTCGAACGGAGGCCCTCTAGAAGAATTCATCGCTAGCGGTGTGAGCCCGGCGGCCGCACCATCACCCTACGCTTAGATGAGCGAATTTCTTGGGAATCGATATTTCCATAGTGGTCAGGGGCTGGTCTACATTTCAGCTTTCGTTGGGTCCTTTGCCAAGAGTTGGAATACTATTGCTGCTGCGACACCCATAGCTCCAAGGGATATCGCCATGCCTTCATAGTTGTACAAGATGAGTGCTAGTCCTCCGATAGCTGTCCCTAGAGATGAACCAGCATTATCAGCTGCTGTACTAATCGACATCATTGTGCCACGAAATGTTGGAACCTGTTCAAGGGTTAGGCTATTGGACGCTGTGACTCTCATGCCTGCGAAAAAACTGCCCAAGAAACAAGCAGTCAAAGACATCCATAGATTAGGCAAGCTAGCATAAGAGAGTGTGAACATGCCGGCGAATAGCGCTGCTAGGACCGTGAATGGCTTCCTTCCATATCTCTTGACGAATCGAGCGCTGATCACACTACCCGAAGTGAAACACAAAGCAGCGACTAACATCAGAATCGACGCAGAAGCGGTGGGTACAAGGAATCGCTGTCTGAAGAAAGACATACTGTACGTCAAGATCGCCATCCAAGCGGCCATTGAAAGCGCCGTGCCCGCCAAGCAGGCGTCAGCCGACCTGTTTGAAAGGATTCCCTTGAAGCCCTCGAAATAACTTCTAGAGCTCATCTCAGGTCGATGGCCTCGCGACGCAGCAGATATCCCCTTACCGGCTAACAAGAGACTCAGAACGGAAACAGGGAGGACGAATCCTAAGAAGGCCAAGCGCCAACCTCCAAGAACTGCGATAAACCCAACGGCTGGCGAACCAACAACGTACGCTATGGACATGCCGGCGACCACCCATCCAATTGCGCCCGGTCGTTTCTCGCGAGGAAACTGTTCCCCAACCAAAGTAAGACACATGGGTGCAACCATAGCCATCCCCAAGCCGGATAAGGCATAGGTCACAAGTATCGTGTCGAAGTTCGGAGCAAAGCCAGAACCCAAAGCTGAAAGACTGAGGAATAGAAGCCCCATCATTAGCAACGATCTATGCCTAAATCGAACACTTAGGACACCCATGAATAAGGCGAAGATGACCGAGACGAAATATGAGACACTGCGAATCTGCCCCGTAACTCCGACGGAAGTCCCAAACGTAAGTCCGATGTCAACCAGAAGCAGCCCCACTAGAAGTCCCGGTGGCTGCGTCGCAAAGCGAGAAATGACTAGCGACGGGAGAACGAGTCTTCCAGGTGAACGTTTCTCTTCAGTGGAGACTGGTCTTTCATCCATGTTACTGGAGCCCCGATTGCCAAAAGAGGCACTCATCAGTAGGAGGCTGCTATCAGTAGTTAATACTTGTGTCTGATTCTGGGGTTCTCAGGGAGTCAACAGCTCTTTCTCAATGAGCTTGTTGATGACAACGCTGAGCGTCATAGTTTGTGCTTGTTCTCACTCTTTGGAGGTAGCGTAAGCCCGATGAAACTCAGCAAAAGCGTCCTTCGCAAATCTTCTCAGGCTCCACTCTCCAAGCTCTCATCAGACACAATTCTTTTCTTTCCAGCGACCCTAGGGCATTCTTCTCCGAACATGCTACGGCGCTAGTTTGGATGCTTGTTCTCCGCGCAGGCCCCAGTTGCTCTTCGGTACATCATGAAGTATGATGTGTAGGGACTCTGGTTTCACGCCAATCTCTCCGAAAGCCTTCGTTATGCCTTTGATGAGCTTCTCCTTCTGTTCCGAGGTCCTGCCTTCCCACATCTCAACCGTGACTACAGGCATAGACTTCACCTCCATGTGTTGAGCTTGCTTTCGTGTGTTCTTCTAGAGTTTAACTCTTTGCGTGCCACATGAGCTACGCACGCTCACTGACCACATGACTTCTGCAGTTCCATAGATGGTGGCACAGCCCTCTTCGAACAATGACAAGCGCAATGCCGGCCTCTTGAGAATTTGAGTGCAATCGAGAGGCTGGCGGTTGCGCATTTGTTCCTAAGGAATTTGGCCCCTCTCGACTGGATCTTGTGATGCGGTTCCGACAGCATGACTCGTCGCGCAGTCGATCCAGCATGAGCCAGCGCCTCTGAGTCACAAGCTACAGTCTTGGTTTAACCAGTCACGACTCTTAGTGGTCAAGGCAACAGGGGAACCAGTGAGAGGAAGTTTTCGGCACAACCGATATATACTATGGGCCGCCAAGGCACTCCTTGCTCGTTCGGAGCCAAGTTTGGGCTGTCCCGGCACAAGGGGGCTGCGGTAAAGTCAATTGGCGCTTCAGACAATATTGGTGCTGCTAGGGCCTCCCCTGGTTGGATATTTGGCCTATTTTCTGCGCGCTCGTAAGACGAGGAAGGACCGCAAGAGGTCAATTTGGAGGTCAGTTTTGAAGACTCTTCCTCTATCAATGTTGATATCCGCTTGGCTGACCTTCGTCACGAAATATCCTGGCGCTTTCCATATTCCCCTAGACGATCAACACAAGCTCAGTATCATAAGGGACTTGACTGCTTTTCTCCCCTTCCTTCCGCCTGACCTTGCTGTCTACTTCATGCTCACTCTTATTGTCTTCATAATACTGCTTCCTTTCTAGCAAGATGAGATCAGCCGTAAGATCGCGGCCGAAGAAGCAGAAATCAACTATGCAACTCAAAAGATTGGATTAAACGGCTGAATGCCACAAGCGGAACATATCGGTTACTTTGATCTCTTGATAGTTGCGGATACTGGTGTGTCTCAGCGAAATGAAGAATAGGCCGCTCGAATATCGAAAGGTGGTCAGCAATGATTGATAGGGCTGTGAAAACGCGATTCATCGCCTTCGTCACCGTAATGAGTGGCCTTTCAAACGTGCTCGGGCTATTGGCTATACCGGCAGGTCCGATTACCCTTCACCTTATTCAGCTACCGATTCTGTTCACAAGTTTGGCCGCTGGATCTTTGGCCGGTGGACTTGTAGGCTTCTTCGGCGCTTTTGTGATGGCCTTCACGCTTGCCAAGCCGAATCCCTACATAATTGGGGGCAATGCGATTCTTGGCTTTCTCACAGGGGCGATCTACTCACGGATAAGGCACTGGTCAAGTAGGCCCGTCATTCCTCAGCTGATCTCAGTAGCCTTTGCATGTGTACTTCAGATGCCCTATGTCTATGTCACGGACGTATATCTTATGGGAATGCCGCATCCAGTCGTGCTGGGGATCATGAGTGCGCTTCTAGTCGAGGATCTGATAAGCGCACTGATATCTCACGTGATTCTCTACCGGGTCAATGTCAGGACCCTTCTAGCTCATCAAAATGGTTCATAGAAACTAACAATGACTCAGTTGTTTCGGAAACTGCTCCATCTATCTATGATGTGCAAGATGTGAATGCTTGTTTGGCCGTCCGGCTCCTCCTCACTGCGAATGCTACGAGTACTAGCGCGAGCGCACATGCCGAAAAGAGGTATGGTGCCGAAACGGTGAGGACGTTCTCAGCCAGAGATGTTCCAGTAGTTGCTGATGAAACAGTGATCAAGGGTCCTACCACAGCTCTAATCATAACGTTCTCGCCGTTGCTAACCAGGCTCCAAGAGCCAGGCCGTCCATAGTATGATCTGCTTTTGGGATCTGTCGTATCTCGACCAATCAAAGGATCATAGTACATCACGTATTCAACGGTGATATAGAAACCGTCTAACACAACAATGTTTTGTGCGCCTAAGTCTACATCGTTCCAAGCGCTTTCAACTGCTAACCTGAAGTTGAAAGGTGTAGTCAACTCAGTCACTCCGTTGCTTCCCAAGATGTGACCTCTCATGTTTACTCCGCTTCGTCCAGCTTTGTAGACCCTGACTGTTACTAACTGAGCCTTTGGCAGGCTTGGCGGAAGAGAGAACTTGACTGCCAAATGCATACCAATGTCCAATGAAGACGTAGTCTCAGGCCTTCCGTCATCATAAGCGATCTCGATGCCAGCAAACACGTCACGCATCAAATGCAAAGCCAGAATGGTCGAGAAGAATATGATAACAAGAAGCTTCGAGGCGGATAGTTTCATTAAACAGGCTCCTTGCTGAGCTCTCATACGGGACATTGCCGGCCGATTGGGGTCGCTTCTGTCGGCATGTGGCCTTCTAGAACTACATGTTCTCTGCGTTCGCATAAGGCGAATCGCCATAATCGAATCAAAAGGGGACACGTAGACCAAGGTCCTTGGCCATGGTCTCTAAATCAAGAGCCACTTCGGCGTCTAGGGGGATTCCTTCCCTCTCCCTCTGCTCCGCCATTTCAAACTCCTTCTCACCGTGAATGTAGATGCGGTCGAACCCTTCTAGCTTGGAGGAGTTTTTGATGCGGCGAATGAGATCGTCCATGCTTGCCTTGAACTCAGATAGTTGCCGAAAGCCATCCACTCTAATTGCTCCAAAAAAGTGGCTGATATTGGAGGGAAGCGGGCGTCCGTCCCTGTCCTCGGGGTAAGTTAGGGCTGAACAAGCCGCGCCAGAAAGCAACGCACTGAAAACATCCACAACAAACGCCAGCCCGTATCCTTTGTGGCCACCAAGGTCCTCTCCCATTCCACCCAAGGGAAGAAGGCCCCCTTGTCTCCTCTTCTCTCTTATGCCCCTCAGAACTAACCTTGGGTCATTTGTCAGTTGGCCTTTCTCATCTGTTGCCCATCCCAAGGGAATCGCCTTCCCTGCACGCTCGCATATCTCCAGCTTTCCTTGGGCAACAGTGCTAGTTGCCATGTCGAGCACGAGTGGGTGCTCACGACCTGCAGGAACTGCAATGCTCATGGGGTTAGTGCCGAGCATGGCTTCACATCCGAAGGTCGGCAAAACGACTGGCTTGGCGTTGCTTGCTGAGATCCCGATCATGTCGTGCTCGAGAGCCATCATGGAGTAGTAGCCTGCGATACCAAAATGGTTGGAGTTCCGAGCCGCAGCAAACCCGACATTGCTCTCTCTCGCCTTTGAGATTGCAAGCCTCATTGCTCGATAGGCAACCGGCGGTCCGAGGCCAGCACCTCCATCCATCACCGCAGTTGTAGAAGTCTCATGAAGAATGCGGATTTCAAATTGCGCCCGGGCTCTTCCTTCCCTCAAATAGTTTACATAGCGAGACAGACGCGTAACACCGTGGGAGTCTACTCCTCGAAGATCCGCTGAAACTAGGACATCGCTTGTGATCTCTGCATCATCAGGCGAGACCCCAAACCTTTCAAAGACCTCTCTGCAGAAGGTTTTCAGTGCCTTCGCGTTCACTAGCTTTGCTTGTCTCGCTTTCGCCATCCTTTCAATCAACCTATGTTCTCTTCTCCACGCACTCTCCACTGATCAGTCTTGCCATTTCCTGGATGGAAGGTTCTCTTCATGTGGACGCTTATCGATTAGCTTTGAGAGGAAACGAGCTTTGGGAGCCCTTAAATTGGTTTAGCGATGGATGTTCCTGCGTGTGGATAAATAGAATGATGCCGAGAAACAAACTCAGAAGACTCATTAGAGAAGGAAAGCCGACAGTTGGAACCCGCTACTGCTGCACTTGGGCCAATCTTGTCGAGATAATAGGCAACTCTCAGCAATTCGATTATGCGGAATTCACAGGCCAATACGGCCCATACACACTTCATGATCTTGAGCATCTTGCACGGGCATGTGAACTAACCGGTATGGACGCGATGATAAAGATAGATCAGGAGCCCCGAACTTTCATAGCTACCCGTGCGATTCAGGCAGGCTTTAGTGCAATGCTCTTCGCTGACTGTCGCACTGTCGACGATGTACGGAAATGTGTCCAATCCGTCAAATTGATTCCTCAGGGCGGGATCAACGGAATCCAATATGGGCGAGTGATGGGTTACGGAGTCGTCAGGGGCCAGACCGTTGCGCTTGGAGACTACGTCAAGTACATCGACGACATCGTCATCGCCATCATGATCGAAAACAAGAGCCTCGCAGATGACATCGAGGAAGTACTATCTGTTCCCGGCATAGATATGATCCAATTCGGTCCCAGCGACTTCTCCATCTCAATAGGCCGTCCCGGAGAAGGATACAAGAATCCCCAGATCGCTGAGGCCATGGAACGAAGCTACCGAGCGGCAAAGAGAAAGGGGATACGCATCAGAGCTGAATGCGACATTGGAGACATGCAGAAATGGATTGACCTAGGCTGCCGTGACTTCTGTATAGGGACTGACACGGCAACGATCCGTGCTTGGGCGCAGAGCACCGGAGAAGCTATCAGAGAAAACCTGCGTAAGGCAAAACTTCTGTAAGCCTTAGCCAAGTCCAAAAACGGGCCTAGTGATCACTTGGCGTTTAGAATGCTCGGACCGAAAGGACATGACGAATCAGGGCCTAACCAGTCTCCATGTGTGACGTACGCAGTGTACCTGCAACCACCACACAGAGCGCCGTATCTGCAGACCTTGCAAGAGCCCACCAACGCTCTTCGGTTTCTGATATAGTTCAGGAGTTCGCTGTGAACCCAGATCTCTTCCAACTTCTCTTCAAGAAGATTGCCCAGTCTTATCGGAGCAGGAACGCATGGAAGAAGGTCTCCAGAAGCAGTGAGCCCTGCGTAGGTTAAGCCAGCTGAACATCCACCAAAACCTCTTGCAAGCCTTCTCACAATCCCAGAAATCTCAAATCCGAATTTCTCTTGAAACATCTTCTCGTATCCTGACAAAGCTTCACTCACTGTGAAGACCTTTCCCCCTGAACGTTCATAGCCCAAGCGTGAGTAGTATGTCATTCCTCGGGCATAGCATTGCATACCGGACCCGTTGACAATGCTCTTGTAGAACTTGCTGTACAATGTTACCAGAGCCTTGATCTTCTCCTCTGGCGTCACATCGAGGTGGCGTACGTCTATTCCACGACCGGCAGGTATGAGCCGGTTCAAATAGAATCTTGTTACCCCAAGCTTCTCCGCCAGGCTCATCGTTTCCTCCAACTCATTGATGTTTCTTGAGTGCAGAGTCATAGTGACGGCAAGTTCATCAAAACCCACCGCGAAGCAATTTCTTATTCCCTGAACGGTCGCTTCAAAACTTCCGGGTTTGTTCCTCAAGAAGTCGTGAGTTTCGGCTCTTGCACCGTCCAGTCCTATCTCTACTCTTCTGATGCCGGCTTCAGCCAGCTTTTTCGCCACGCTAAGAGACATACGAGTTCCGTTGGAAGCAATCGTGCATAGCATACCACTATTGTTGGCTCTGTTGATCGCCTCAAAAAGATCGTTGCGGAGTAGTGGTTCGCCTCCTGAGAAAGTCAGTATAGCAACTCCTGCGTCGCTCATGTTGTCAATGACCTTGAATGCTTGAGGAGTCGTCAGCTCGGGGCAGGAAGACGTAGGTGAAGAGTCCTGATGGCAGTGCAGGCAATTGAGGTTGCATCGGTTGGTGAAGTTCCAGACAACAGTTATCGGAGCACCAGTTGGCTGTGGGTTCCTCAATCCGAAGTTGGCGATTCCCTTGACGACGCTGAGCATACACTTGCGGATCAGTGGGTCTCTTGTCAGATGTTTGACTGTGGCATCATCGACTCCAAGGCGAGAGAACAATAGGCGCATCAAAGGCGTTAGCGCGATAGATGTCGCGAGACAGCCTTCACAACTAGATAGCCAGCTTTCTGAGTAGATGTCGAAAACCGAAAGAATTCTTTCGCGTCCACACTTATCACATTTGCTGGTTAGAAAATGAGCGAGTGCCTTCCAGAATGGATTGAACAATGAAAGTGTGTAGTGATGGTGTTCCTTGTTCTTTTCTTCTGCATGCACTGAGTCGTCACTCGCCCAAGATACAAGTGAGCGACTAAATAGGTTTAGGATTCGACCCTCATTATGCAATACTCAGGGGCGGCTATCCTGCCTGTGTTCATCTGCCTGGTCTTTGTGCATTGTGTTCTGGGCTATGCAGCACTGACTTCGGGGAAAATTGGAATCTTGGGAGTTTTCTGCTTCTAGAGCTAGGCGTAGGATGAGATATGCCCGTAGAAGCGGGAACATGGTCTCACCTTCGGAGGATTGGAAAGGTGCGGTGATCCCCTTGGCGGCCACATTTCTCGCCCGGCTTGAACAGGAGGGCTGAGAGGTGCATATATGCGATGAGGGATCCTTCGAAGGCCCGGAGACGACCGAAGGTAATCGAGTAGCTTCTGATTCTGAATGTTCCAGAACGTTTGTTCTTGTCTCTCAGAACCTAGCCAATTACTGAACTGCCAAGCATCCCTCATCAACCCTAGGATCGATTAGCCTATGATGTCTTCGCCAAGAAAGAATCGTCTACCTCACTGGCGGCCGGGCATTCGTGGCATAGAAGCTCGCCCTCAAGAAAGCTCAGGTCAGTGAGCCCTCTATGTCTCATTCACTTGAAAATCCGGGTTGCTCTTCTCTATTTGCCCGAGGCGTTCGCAACTTTTCTTGCATGACTAACGTAGTCCAGTAGCGTCCAATTGTCATGCTCTTCAAAGCACACACCGAGTCCGTCGCACAGATTCCTTGCGATCAGCTTCTCTATGACTGTCGCTCCACCCCCGAATAGGCCTTCGAGCGCCATGTGAAAATCCTCAATCTGTTCGGGGACCTGCTCACGCCTAAGATGATACTTGCTCTCGAGATAGTAGAATATTGAATCTCCAACACTTCCGCCCAGAACAAGAAGCCCTTTGTCAATCGCCTGTAAGAAGATTGACTTGAACTCATTGGGTCGTCTAGAGTCACTCACGCTGCTCCACCGGTAATCTTACCCAAGGGGAGCGTTTCAAGAATGAACGTGGTGACCCGGTCATTCTTGACTCCACTTGCTCTGGACAATCTAACCCCGAAACCAGATTACTCGATCCGTGAGAGCCTCTGATTCATGCTTTGGTGTGGCCTTGGAGTATAGCTTTGCTGTTTACAATCGCACCAAAAGTGTGAATTGTGGGAAGAAGAACCTTATACTGCAGCATCGTCTTAACCGGAGTCTTCGCGCATCAAGTGGGTGACAGGCAGAACATGGATCCGAAAGGAAAGAGAACTGCGTTCAGGACCATTCGCATTACACAAGATCTCGATGACATTCTTCGAGATGATGCGAAGGCCAAGAACATGAGCGTCAACGATCTCATATACTCGATACTAGCGAAATACGTTGAATGGGACAGGTTTGCTGAGAGACTCGGTTATGTCGCTGTCACACGGGAGGCATTCAGAAGCATTCTTGAATTGGTTGAAGATGAGAAACTCGCCGAGGTTGCGCAAAACCTAGGCCGACAACTGTTCAAAGAGAAGTGTGTGTTTCGATTCAAGAAATTGAATTTTCAGACGCTTCTAGCATACCTCTCACTATACACGAAGTACAGCGGAGGTCTCGAATGCGAAATCGAGGAAGAAGGAGGAAGGTACACAATCATAGTTCGCCACGACCGAGGATTGAAGTGGTCGCATTTCGCAAGGCACTTTTACAACGAAGCTCTTAATGCCGCAGTCGGATTTCCTCCTGAAAGTGAGGCCAGCAAGAGTCAAGTGGTCTTCACACTCAATCCGCATCAAGGCAAGAAATAGGATCTTCTAAGTCGTCTCTCGTGAAGATGTCAACCACCAAAGCGACTATTGCGGCAACTCAACTCCTCATGCCAATCGTCTTAGCGATCGCAGGATTCCGATTTCGAGGACGGACCGCTGAGGCTGCCTGGGTCTCGCAGGGTTTCGTAGCTGTCGCGAAGGCGGTCGGGGGCGGCCTTCTGATACTTCGTTCTTGCTTCTTTCACGTAATCGACAAAGCTGTAGTCGACTTTCTCCTCAAGTTCTAACCCGAGTTCTGAGAATAGTTGCTCGACAATATTCTTCTCGATCACCTTTGCGCCCGCACCGAATATTCCTTCCAAATTGGAGATGAAGGCTTGCGGATTATCAGCAATCGATTTCTTCTGGACAGGGCTCATCCTCTCTAGATGAAAGTAGAGTGTTTGCTTGACACTCTCGCCAAGGATCATCAAACCCCTATCAACGGCCTCAAGGAGAGCACCCTCAAAGTCGCTCCACCTGGGAGCCGCAGAGTGAGAGGATTCGGACTTCTTTTCACGTTCAATCATAACTGATTCCCCTTTGGGCGTCATGAGGCTGATTAATCAAACAGTTATACTATTTCGAGTAAACTTCTGAAGAGAGAGGAGAGCTTACTCTACTGTTCTCAGTGTGGCGCCAGCAACGACATCACTCTGCAAAGACAGCGCGACTGTCGACGCTCGCCGATTCCGGAGAGAAGCTAGGTCCTTGGAGAGGGCCGAGCAACGATAACCATCATCTTGCTGCTCTCCGTGAATGCTTCCCTGCTATGTCCCCCGTACCACTCTGCAACTTCAAAACAGTTTTCTTCTAGAGGTTTTCTAACGCTGTCAGGGTCGTTTACGTAGACCTGCCCTCCCTCATGGTATCGTTCCAGCATATGTCCACTCTCATAGAGCTCATACCAGAGATCCATCGACATGAGCCTCTTCTCAGGGTTGGTTTTGTGAAAGCCAAGACGGACAACTGTTCTTTGCTCGTTGAGGGGCTTTCGCTCCACGAACCAACCACTGCTCGCCTCGATTCTTGGTACATGGGATAGGTCAAAGGCAAACGCACCTCTCGGCCTCAGATGCCTCAGGACACATCTCAAAGCGGATGCTTGATCGTTCGGAGTCAGGAGGTGATCGAAGCTGAAGCTAGGGAAGTACACTAGGCCGAAGCGCTCCTTAAGGTCGAAGTTACGGGCATCTGCGAGCGTTAGGTGGATGTGTTTCCGAACGTCTGGTTGCTCCTTTGCAAGCTTTGCTTTCGCCGCCTTAAGCATGTGCGTGGAGTTGTCGATTCCCCAGATGTCAACTCCGGCCCGTGCAAGCTGAATAGCCAAGCGAGCAGTACCTACGCCCAGTTCAAGGGCCTTTCCTCCGTGTTCGCGAGCAAGATCGAGGTAGAAGGGTGCATCTTGTTTCTCGGAGAACAGATCGTAGTATTTCTCGGCACCTTCTCGATACGTCATTGCATTGCGCCTTTCACGGATGATTCAACGTCGGCTCTAAGGAGTAGGCGACGGATCACTTTATTGTTTCGCCATGACTTTCGGCAGGGTAGGCGCGACGAAGTGGCCCTGACTGCCATCTGTCTTGATAAACCCCATTAGAGATTGTTCTTGGTTGAGGCGTGCGCACATTGAAGATAGTTTCTGAGAGGATCAGTCTGGAGACTAAAGGTGAGGTTGATATGGTCGACATCACTGCCGAAGTCGAGAGCATAGTTGAAAGTAGATCAATCAAAAATGGCCTAGCTACCATATTCGTGCCCGGCTCCACAGCTGCTGTGACGACGATAGAGTACGAGCCTGGCCTATTGACCGATTTCCCAGCCATGTTTGAGAAGATAGCCCCGAGAAACGCGGTCTACGAGCATGAGAGGCGCTGGCATGATGGGAACGGGCATTCACACGTCAGGGCGTCGCTGCTTGGGCCCTCCCTTACAGTCCCGATCGAAGATGGAAAGCTTACTCTTGGAACTTGGCAGCAACTAGTGCTAGTTGAGCTTGACACTCGCAGCCGGTCAAGGCAACTCATCATCCAGATCCTAGGAGAGTAGAAACAGAGGGCTAGGCAGCCGAACTCTCGACGAAGGGTCCGTTCCCAAGAACGCATAATGTCTGCCGCCACTGACTTCAGTCCTTGTGAGGTCGGCCGCTAACGAGTAAAAGACAACTGCTGCAGTGATACCCATGTGTGTCACTAACCAAACTCAGGGAATATTTAAGAGTGGAGGCCACTCGTCTGCACTATTCACAGATCGTCCTTTCTGATTGGAAGTGACGAATGTTATGCTGTGGGTGACTCGACAAAAACCTCATGTTGACAGATGCGCCTCAGCGTGGCTGATCAAGCGGTTCATAGACAAAGACGCGGCTTTCCAATTCATCGCAAAAGAATCAGAGATTCCCAAGGGAGCCATAGGATTCACATTGCCGAAAGCAGAAATCAATCCGGTGGACGGTGTGAAGACGACGTTCGACGTTCTCGCGGAGAAGTATCAGGTGAATGATCTCATAGTCAGGAAAATCAAAGACATAGTTCGAGACTTTGAATTCAACGAAGAAGAACCTAAGGAAATTCGGTTGAAGGAGACTCTCGGTGTTTGCTATATCTTGAAAGGTCTCGAAAAGACATCAAGGACCGACGATGAAACTATATCCAAAGCACTTGTCGTGATGGATGCGCTATATGCTACATTGAGAGAACTTGAACATCATTGAGCTCGCGTTCATGATTACGGATCACAGAGCAAAACCTTCGCCGTGAAGCTGTGTGGTTCATTCGGAGCAGATCTTACAAGTGCAAGATACTAGCATACTCTTGGAATCGGTTCTCCAATCGGTTTCTCTAAAACTCTAGTGCCGCCCACCCTTGTCTTGAGCAAGACGTAGCCGGAGTGTTCTCCTTTCACTTCCCCGGCGATCGTGGCCTCTCGACCATACTTGGTCCCACGGACCGCATCCAGCGTCGCTTCTGCAGCCTTCTCCGAGACACACATTACTGCTCGCCCCTCGCACGTGATCTCGTAGGGGTCAAGACCGAGCATCTCTGAGGCGGCTCTAACGCTTTCTTTCACGGGTATCTTGTCCTGATCCAACCATATGCTCACCCCAGCTCTTGTAGCGATATCGTTCAGAGCTGAAGCAAGCCCTCCTCTTGTTGGATCCTTCATAGCAGTCACGCCTCCATGCGCAAGCGCAGCCTGAACAGTCTTCCAGATGGGAGCAACATCAGATTGGAGATCCATGTCAAGGCGTAATTGTTCTCTGGCCGCTAGCAGGGCCATCCCGTGGTCGCCTATTGAACCAGTGATTATTACTTTATCACCTGCTTTCGTCCCACTGTCAAGAATGATGGCACCTTTTCTTGCAAGCCCTATCCCACAGGTGGCAACGACCATCTGGTCGAGGCTGCCCTTCGGCATCACCTTGAAGTCCCCACCAATAATCGCAATGTCTATCTCCCTTGCAGCCTCTTCCATGGACTTTGTGATTCGTGCCAGGTCGGCGAAGCTGAGCCCTTCCTCCGCCATTATGGAGTCGAGAACCGCAACCGGTTTGGCGCCCATCATGGCGAGGTCATTAGTGGTTCCAGAAACCGAGAGCCTTCCTATGTCCCCTCCGGGGAAGAAAATAGGGCTCACCGTGTGGCCATCCATCGAAGTGACGACCTCGTATCCGTCGAGTTTGAGCGATGAGCCGTCGTCAAGCTCATCGATCCCGACGCCATCAAGGGCTCTGCGCAAAGAGAAAGTCGGAATGATCATCTTCTTGATGACTTCATCCATCAATGTGCCTCCGGCACCGTGAGATACCTTCAGGAACTCGCCCATCATAGCCCGCCCTTCTCACTCGTTGATTTTGCAGCTACGAAATAAGAGTTGCACAGTAAGCCGAAAGCGAATTGACCGGATAGTTTTGCGTCTTACTTTGACATCTGCTCCGCTCACAGCCAAGCTACCTTGGCTGATTAGCTTTAGGCAAAGCTTCGACAAGCCCACACAGTTAAGAAAGAACATCCATATACTCGGGCTGTGGGCCACGTGTCCTGACGCTTAGGCTTGTGGTTGAAGTGAAAAGAATCACCGTCGTGGTCACTGATAGGCTCTACGACAAACTGGAGTACCTACGCGGATACTGGGGAATGGATTCATGGGCAAAAGTCCTAGAGAACCTCGTTAAGATAACTGAGTCGTTGATAAGCGAGAACACAAAATAGACAGAGTAAGGCTTGACTGAGCGTTGAATCAAAGCTTAACTCGCTCGTCTATGGTTCTTTGAATCTCTCGGAAGGTATATTAGCTCCTGAGCCACAAGCTTCCGCCGAATCGGGGTATGAAGCTTGCCTCAATGGCATGGAGATCTCATGAAGCGAAAGCCCACTGGCGGTAGAAGAAAAGCGCTCAGGGGAAAGAGAGCATATGAGATGGGCAGTGATGCCACTACGACACTTGTCGGGGAACCCGGATTGCACAAGAGAAGAGGAAGAGGGGGGTCCATGAAGATAGGTCTCCTCACTTGGAAATTCGCAAATGTTACAGATCCAACCACCAAGAAGACCCAGAAAGTGGAGATTCGAAGAGTGATCAAGAATCCGGCTAACCCTGACTACGAGCGAAGAGGCGTAATAACAAAGGGATCCGTGATCGAGACATCTCTGGGGCAGGCCACAGTTATTTCGAGGCCCGGCCAACATGGCGCGATCAACGCGATCCTGACTCAAAAGGCCTAACACACACTGTTGATCAAGATTGAAGCAACCCGGAAAAACAGTAGTCTGGGTAGCCAACATAGACCGAAACAAGAGCAAGAGTCAAGGAAGGAGAATCCCAAAGTCTCTATCGGTTGACGCTCCGAGGCTTGCTGAGATTGAGGCTGCGGCAAAATCGCTTTCCTTGAAATTCACCTGTAAGCCCGGAACCTCAAGGCCAAGCACTTGGTGGGAGAAGACCGGCTGTCTGCTCGTGGAGAAAGAGAACTCAAATCGAATTCAGGTTCTCAAAATGATCGCCAAGCAAGTGGAAAAGGAAAGACTGAGCAAGAAAGCCTGACAGTTTTCTGGAGTGTTTTCTGTCTATCTGACTTCATATGATTTCCGTAAGGATTCTATTGCTGCGCCGACTCCTTCGCCGAGCGGAAAGGAGTACCCAAGCTGCGATAAGCTTGCCTCAACGGCTCCAATCGTTGCGATAAGGTCGTTAGGCGCCACATTGCCCATGTGCCCCACCCTGAAGATCTTTCCTCTTAACTGCCCCAGACCGCCAGCCACTATTATGCCATGCCTCGTGGCCATGTTGCTACGGAAAGCCCCATCATCTATTCCTTCAGGGTAGTAAGCTGCCGTCATTGTGTCAGCTCTCCCTCTCTCTTCGGCCACGATTCTTAGGCCGATCTTGTTCAAGGCCGACCTCATGGCCTTCGCGATTGCCGCATGTCGAGCGTACCTCTTCTCGAGGCCTTCACTCAGGATCATTTCTAAGCTCTCCGCGAGGGCATAGATCATGTTTACTGGAGGTGTCGCGAAATACTTTGACGGATCTTGCATCACGGAAAGCCAATTCTCAAAATCCATATAGTACGATTGAACCTTCGTCTTTCTCTTGGCGCGGGCATCCAAAGCTTCTTTGCTTGCAGAAAGAATTGCCAGCCCGGGTGGAATGGCTAGGGCTTTCTGAGAGCCGGAGAGGCAGATGTCTATTCCCCATTCATCGACCCGGATCTCCATGCCTCCTAAAGAGCAGACCGTGTCGAGAATGAACAGTGCGCCTCGGTCCTTGACGACTCGGCTGATTTCTCGGGCATCGTTGGCTACTCCCGTCGAAGTGTCAACATGAACCACTATCACTGCCTTGTAGTTGCGCTGCCCAAGTTTCTCTTTGATCTTGCCAGGGTCAGCTGCTTTGCCCCATTCTAAAGAGAGCTTCTCAACTCCATCAGTGAACCTCGAAACGACATCAAGAAACCTATCACCGAAATAGCCGTTTGACACGACTAGGACCTTGTCACTAGATTCCACTATGTTCGCTACTGCCATCTCCATGGCTAAGGTCCCTGACCCAGATACGACAAAGACATCGCCGGAAGTCATCATGACCTTCTTCAAGTCCTCAAGTGCCCGCTTGAAGGTCGCCGCAAATGAAGGACTTACGTGGGAAGCTGTTGGCTTGGCGAGAGCTCTGAGGACAGAAGGATCCACATTCGTTGGCCCAGGAATCATTACAAGGCTTCTTTCAGCGCTCATTATGGTCGACTCCTAACGAATGGAGAATTCTCAACGAAAATAAACCTTGGGCTTAGAGGGCCCTCAACCCCCACGTGTACAGTTCTCTTCGCGTGGCACCTGCACAAACCTGTCAGCGGAAGGTTAAAGAAAACATTCGAGTAGAACTACGGAGTAGTCCTGACGGGTGTTGCCCAGAATGGTTGAGCTTAAGGTAAGAGACCAGGCCTTCGACGAAACAACCTCCGCTTCCACAGGAACACTGGAGTTAGGCCGCGTGAGGGCCGAGCTTCCAGGAAAGTTTGCACAGTCCAGTGAACTCAACGCGATGAAAGTGACCGAGTTGAAAACTCTCTCCCCAAGTAGGATCGTGGTTGCGGCGAAACTGATGCCGCCGAACACCCTCAAGCGCCTCCTGACCGACGAGAAGTACTTGAAGGATCTCGCTGTGAGAATGCCGAGAGAGATATCCGCTCTCGAGGATACGGCTCAGTTACTCTTTCTAGCCTTCAAGGGTGAGAGTAAGATCGATAAGGCGGATGACCTGAGGACGGTCCTCGATCTTCAATTCTTCTCTGACCTTGATGTGGTAACCGTTCAGCAAAGCCCCGGCGTAAGTCCGGAAGACTATGTATCTCTCTACTCATATGCTTCGAGATGGAAGGAGGAGCGAGGCTTTGATGGGCCTACGATGCCTGTTCTGTCCGCTCTCGGCAGCAGAGAAGAATTCGAGAAATGCTTGGACCCGATACTGAAGCGAGAACCGCAATGCCTTGGAATAGACATGAGAGGAGGATTCCATTATCACACGTTGAGGGCCGTCGAGGCGGTGAAGAAGAAGAGGCCAGAGATGTGGGTTCATGTCTTTCAGGTCCCTCCGAAGGTTCTGTTCGGGAGAAGCATGGCAGCTTGCTCGCAAGGCATGATCCTGCCCTACTTCGGCGTAGACAGTTTCTCCAAGTGGATCGTTCCCCCTCCACCGGTGCCTTTGACCAAGGATAAGATCAACGTTTTCGATAGGACAGCGTGGAGCGTACTGAAGAGGAAGGAATGGTCCAAGGTCCATGGCAAGAAGCTGGAATGTGACTGCCCGATCTGCGAGGCCAGAAACCTAGACGCGCTTTTCCAAGGAAGAGTCATGGACGCTCTAGCAAGAAGCAAAGTTCATGACCACTTCGCCCAGAAAGAAGAGCTCAAGATCTCAGCAGCGCGGATCAAGCAGAGGAGTTACAGAAAGCTGCTTCAATCAAAGCAAGGACCGAAGAGTATTCTCGAAACCTTGGAAAAGAATCCATAGTCTCTTGCTCATGTCGCCTAACAATGGAGCTACTTGGATAAGCTATTAAGCAAGAACTACTTGACACGAAAGTGGAGCGTCAAGGTGCTTGCTCAAACTCTCATTCAAGATCTCGAAGCGAAGGGATGAGATTATCGACGAGGCAGAGACCTTTTTCAAAGAGAAAGGGCTCCTCACCAAGGAGAAAGGCGACTGCTGTATTCACATGGAGGATGGTGGAGGCTACGTTAGAGTGGACGTAGTCGACAACGGCGAAAGGGAAGTGACCATAGAAACCAGAGAGTGGGAGTACCAAGTCAAACAGTTCGCAGCACAGCATCGGAAATGATCCTGAGAAACTTGCTGTCTCTTCGAGGCCCAGATAGTGTTCTTTCCCTTTTCTTTTAGGCTAGGGACCTGCGGTCCGAAAACTTGTCCGATTGCTTATCCGTCAGCAGAGCTTTTGTTCATCCGGGAACTTCAGTCTTGGCTGTTGGGCAGGTTCCTTGTTCTCCCATCAAGAAACGCAGTATCTATATCGCAAAGTGGACGTTGGATCTTCTTGTATGTCATCAGAACATATCCAGCTACGACCGTGTCGACTTAGCGACCTAAACAGTCTAGTAGAGATCTATCACGAAGGGTTTCGACATGAGTTAGCGTTCTTCTTCAAGGAATTCCGTGGGGACTTCTTTGAAGCACTTTTCCGTTTGCTCATCAAAGATAGCATTGTCGCCGAGTCACGTGGTGATCTCGTAGGCTTTGTCACGATCGTACTTGGCCTGAGGCCTCTGATGAGCATCATGACATTCCGACTGATGTTGAAGTTGCCTATGCTATTAGCGTCTGCAAGGCTGCATTTCTTCATCTACATTCTGCAGAAGCTGAGAAACACGGACTGGAGCAAGTCTCTAGCGGGGATAGCGTGTATCGCAGTGAGAACCGCGTGGCGCGGCAGAGGCATCGGTAGGGCTCTCATGCAGGAAGCATTAGCCAGATATCCGAAAAGGAGTACGATCCTAGACGTGCGCTCGTTGAACCAGAGCGCGATCCGGCTCTACACTAGTGTCGGTTTCAGAAGAACTGGAGCGTGGAGAGATCCTCTCGGGGAATGGATTGTCATGAAGAAGCTATGAGCACGCGCAAATCCCCGCAGCGACCGTATATCTGTGGATATGAAGTCAGATGGATTGTCAAGCCACAGGGAGAGAAACAGTGCTGTCAGAAAGATCAGGGTTCTCCTACGCAAGATCTCTCGTGTACTGTGTAAGCTTCGTGTCTAGGATCACGAACTGGGCTTCGTCAATCTTCCCCTTCTTGAGCAGCTGAAGGACCTCATGCCTCATCTGGGCAAGTAGCTTCTTGCACTCTCCCGGGTTCATGGAGTACTCATTGTATGCCGCGTCTATCTTTGCCAAGTAGCCTGATACGAACCTACGCTTTCTTGTCTTGAACAACCATCCTAGAACGACTGATCCGCCGGTGGCTGCAACACCTGCTATTTGCTGGAGCCTCTCTAACTGAGGAAAATGAGTCCAGTCCTCTGTTACAGTCAGCTCAATCACTTTGCTTTCTGCTCGGCCGCATCGTAGGTCTCCGTCCCATGAAGCCTTTATGAAGTATGTCCCGATTGACGGTGGCGTCCACCGATATGAGAAGCGGCCATAGGAGTCTATTGCAACTTCGATGAGTCTGGAGAAAGTCGTGGTATTCATTGAGTACCAGATTTGAACTCTCGCACCTTCACTAGGGGTAACATTGAGATTGCCGCTAAGCGTGGTGTCTTTTCCAAGCGCTATTGATGAAGGAGATACGTCGAGGGTAATAGCCGAGGGCTGTCTCTGCCTCACGACAATCTTCGCATGCGCTGGGAGAGTCATCGGAGTCTTGAAATTGCTTACGGCATGTTCCGAAGAAGCATTGAGGCTGCATGCAAACCACAAGTAATAGACTCCCGGGCACATTGGCGCAGATATGGAAAATACGTTCGCTCCTTGTGTTCCCGGATAACCACCCGGGGTCGCATCGTACATCAAGAAATAATGGGATGAAGGAGGAGGCCACTGAGGCGTCCACGAGCAGAAAAGGAAGAGCTGCCATCTCACTGTCTCAGACCGCAGAGTAGAGGGGGTCCAAACCCAATACAAGACCTTCATAGAGACGATCTCTCCTGGGTAAGCACTGGTTGCTTGCTGATCTCCGGAGCCGCTTAGGTCGAAGTCGATGCTGAGCAACAGCAACGAACTGTTGTAGATGATGCCGCCGTGTGTCCAAGCTCCCGCTGGGGTGGAATATAGTTCTTGGCACCTTTCGTTGGCAACTATGAAGTAGCAGGCAGCATTTCTTTTCAGCCCCTTGCTCCCGCCCTCCAGAACTACTCTCCTCGGCCCTAAGGGGGTCCAAGCTATCGTCGCGATCGAATGCGTGCCTGCGCTAACGACATATGGCCCATACACCAATGTGCTCTGGTCTGGTCCTGTTATGACCAGCTTTACTTCGCAATCTATGCTAATGAAAAAGAGGATCGATACACTTTCTCCCAATACATACTCATACTTGTCTGTTGATACATGAATATCAAATGCGCCTTGGACTTCCCTAACTGGCATTGCAAGCAAGAGGAGAGTTGACAACAGGATGAGTAGAAGAGGGCCCTCGTACAGAGCTCCTTTCGCGGGCTTCTTCTCTTTTGGATAGATAGCGACCCCACCAGCTTCCAATACTTCAAAGCCCCAATTCCGTATCCGAAGTGGCCATCTATTCTGTCACCCGTCTGTTGAGGTGTGTGTTTCCCAATGCCTTCCCAAACATGGAACAAATGAGTAAAGAAAGAAACATAACCAACCCAATCGCAGTGGTTGAGAACTCCGGGATTGGAGTGGTATTGACACTCCAAGCATAACTATCAGCAGGTGCCTGACCGGAGGGACCAAGGGCAAATAGGACAGGAGTCAAGGTCACCTCTAAGCGCCATGAAACTATGCCTTGGGATTCTATTGGAACGTTGATCTGGAATATTGTTTCGCCATATTGCTCTCTACCTGCTTGAATCACATACTGGTATGGTTCTCGAAGCAGGGTCTTTGTATCAGCGTTCAAAAGGCTCACCATGAATCGAAGATCAGCGTTCGGCAAGGCTTGAGCATGCCATCTTACTTTGCATGTGTACGTCTTAGATGCCGTAATAGGTGGATAGTCAGATACATTGCCTCTATTTATAATCTCCAACAGCATCTTCTGTCCTTGGACGAAAGGGAAAGAAAGTGCCAGTATGACAGTGAGGCAAATCAAACATACAAAAGAGAGAGAAGCCATTCTCATGACTCTTCAACTCTTATCGGCATAGGTAGAGTGTGCAGTCCGTTCCAATGAGCCACATTCGGGCCTAAACAGTCATAGTTAGAATGAGGAATACAAGAACTTGCTTCACGAACAACTCCCGCGATCTGTCGTTGCGCGCGCAGTCTAAATGACATACTAACGCACACACGCGTGCTTGACGGTGCAAGTAACGTTTGAAAATCATTAGGTTTTCGTAGCTAGTTATAACTTTTCATAGTTTAAATAGGGTCCGTCAAGGCTTCATCTTCCTCCAACATTTGCAGAGTAGCCAGGACGGCTGCAGATGTAAGGCAGAGAGTCTGGAGAAGATAAGATGGAAAGTGCTTCCTGTATCTCCCAAAGCATCTTGTGAAAGACAGTGCCTTCCCATTCAAGACAGGAACATCCACAAGTCAAACTGATCATAGACGCTTACGAAAGAGGTTTCTCATCAAGCCAATAGCGCACACGCAATAAGTCTTGCCCAAGACTCTCAATCTTCTTGTAGCGGTGTTGAACAGTTGTGAATCAGAACCTTGGCGCCGGGAGGGGGATTCGAACCCCCGCGGCCCAATAGGACCACAGGCTTTCCATAATGGGACTCAAGGCCTGCGCCTTTGGACTGCATGACAGTGCATTAATCCGCTCGGCCTTCGGGATCTGA
>Ga0209725_1000489_pt1 | contig 24437 bp, 25 predicted proteins | sample I18A1metaG_FD_184145 | JGI IMG/M metagenome (GOLD analysis project Ga0209725, IMG submission 184145) | Lake sediment bacterial and archeal communities from Gulf of Boni, Indonesia to study Microbial Dark Matter (Phase II) - ​I18A1 metaG... | ecosystem: Environmental > Aquatic > Freshwater > Lake...
GACATCATACACTTTGACGTGAAGGAGATCTCCTGTCACAATAGCTGTCGGGATGCCCCATTTCTTGTGAACTGTTGGGACGCCTCTTCGCGTATCGTCTCTGTCGATTATGTCATCGTGGATCAACGAGAAGGTTTGAATCAATTCAACCGCAGCAGCTGGGGGAAGGGCGTCCTCCTCTTCGCCGCCCAAGGCCTTGCAGACATTTATGGTGAGAAAAGGTCGGAGCCTCTTGCCTCCTGCCTTAGGTAGATGGTGAGCCGCCTTCCATAGGCGTGGAGGGTCCGGCCGACTCAAGTGTGGTGCCAGATAGTCGTCGACTAGCCTTCCTATTCTCTGGAGCTCTTCCTGCAATGTGACCATTTCAGTTCCTTCTCGCATATCTTGCCGTATCGAATCCTCTCTGGGTCAACCAATGATGCGTATTGCCAACAACAACCACGGGCGCCTTCTGCAAATCGCCCACTGTCTTTGAGCCCGTCAGAAACATCGCCGTCCTCAACTCTCTGTGTATGATGCCAATCCTCTTCTCCACCTCTCGGGAACTCCTCATAGCCGGTTTGAGTAGAGGCCTTGCAAGACCAGCTGCGGCTGCGCCCAGCGCTATCGCCTTAGCCACCTGCAGCCCGTCCCTGATGCCTCCCGAGGCTATCGCTGTCAATTTCGTGGACTGCGTTACCTCAACAAGGCTCGCTGCCGTCGGAATGCCCCATCCACAGAAGATTCGGCTTCTAGATGGCTTCTTAGCGAGACCCTCTCTGTAACTTTCGACCCTCGCCCAGTCTGTTCCGCCAACTCCTGCAACGTCAACGGCTGAGACTCCAGCCGACTCAAGTCTTGCCGCGTCCTCTCCCGATATTCCTGCCCCTGTTTCCTTCACGATTACTGGCACGTCAACCTCCCTCACTATCTCCCTTATCTTCCCAACAACGCCTTTGGCTAGGGGTTCTCCTTCTGGCTGTACAGATTCCTGGACCACATTCACATGAATCGCCAAGGCATTGGCGGAGATCATTTCTACAGCCTTTCTTGCCTCTTCAGGTCCGTAACCCATCGCGAGTTGTGGGGCTCCTATGTTTGCGATCAGGAAGGCATCGGGTGCGGCTTCGCGGACAATTCGAAAGCTGGCTTCAAAAGCCGAATTCTCGAGAGCAATTCTCTGGCTGCCTACTCCCATCGCCACTTGGAGACTCTGCGCGGCCTCCGCGAGCCTCCGGTTAATCTGTCTAGCAGGATGAGTTCCTCCTGTTATCGCTTCTATTAGAAGAGGTAGAGACAACCTATGTCCGAAGAAGGTGGATGAGGTATCTATCTCCGTCATATCTATCTCGGGAACTGACCGATGAACAATATGTATGTCTTCGAATCCAGTGGGTCTTTCCGACTCGACATTCTTTGTACTACAGATCTTGATATGATCGGCCTTCCTGTGCGATATGAGAGGTCCAGTCATTTCACGTCACTACTCAATGACTGTGCCTACCGGTGTCTTGCCGCTTAGCGCTTCTGACAGTCGCCCTGGAACCCGTCCGTTCAAGATAATGACTCGCGTTCCCTTCTTGAGCGCTGGAAGCATCTCTCTTAGTTTTCCCGTCATTTCGCCTGTGACGTCCGGATGCTGGGTGCTCTTTCCTCTTTTTTGAATCAACTTCTTGATGTCCGCTGCTGCCATCTTCTCCATAAGCCTTGCCTTGCGGTCTATCCTTGGATCAGAATCAAAGACTCCAACGACATCGACTGTCAGAACTATTTGCTTGGCCTCTAGCTCGGTGGCAAGTCTCGAGACGAGCTGATCGCCTGACAGAACGCAGAATCCCAGCTTTTGGTCTAGTACTACATCTCCGAATAGCAAGGGAATCATGCGCAGTTTCAGAAGGTCAGCTATGATGTGGGTATCTATCTTCTCTATCCGCTTGTTCTTTGTCTCCACGAAGGCAGATGGTTGGAGGGAGACGCACGGCAACCCATTCTCGATGGCTGAGTGGAGAATGATCTTGTTCAGTTCCATCATTGACTGTCTTGTCTTGACGAACCCAAGTATCTGAGACTGATCTCTGTAGCCCTCTGAAAGTCGGTAGTGCTTGGCTAAGTGATGGCCGTACGATCCTCCCCCATGGACGATTACAAGTGATCCTGCTATGTCCGGGCTGATTTCTTTCATGATTTGCGAGATTGTTCTGTTGGAAGGTGTGGACTTCTTCTTCTTGTTCGTTATGACTGAGCCACCGAGCTTTAGCACAGTCAGCGGAGTAACCAAGCCCTTACCCCTTTTTCCTCCACATTGACTAGGTATGGTGTTCCTCCGGCGGCTTTTATCGCTTGCATGACATTCCTTGTGTGATCAGGAGACACGACCGCAATCATGCAGCCTCCTCCGCCCGCACCTGTGAGTTTGGCTCCGAACGCACCTGCTTCTTGCGCCGCCATGACGAGACGGTCAAGCTGCCTTGTTGACACCTCGATCTGACGCAAGAGCTCATGATTTTGGTTCATCAATTCCCCAAGCTTCCTTATGTCTCCTCGCCGCAAAGCCGCCGAAGCCCTTCTTGAGATGCTTTCCGCTGATCTCATGATCTGTTGGGCAAGCCTGTCTCTCTCGGCGAGAAAGGCTCTGACCTTGGAAACTATCGTGCCTGTTGATCTTATCCTGCCTGTGTTCCCGACGATTATGGGAAAACCATGTCTGAGAGGCAAACGTTGAAAGGGCTTCTCCTTCTTGTAGATTATCACTCCTCCAAACGTTGAGATTGTCTGATCTATCCCTGAAGGAATGCCATGAACCAGGCGTTCAGAGTCAAATGCTAATCGTATTATCACTTCACGATTCAGCTTTCGGCGAAGGAGTCTCATCGTAGCAGCTATTGTAGAAACGGCCACAGCGGCTGAGGAGCCGAGTCCGACACCGACCGGTATGTCCGAATGTATATGAACGTTCAGACCTTGCCGCCTAGAGGCAAATTGCTCGAGGACACTGAGAGCCGCGCGGCATATCGGCTGCAGCAATGTTTGAGCGGTCCTTCCTCCCTGCAAGGCGTTAGAATGTTCATCAACGAAAGACGCAGCATAGCGTACAGGAGAAGATGTCGCCGCAATCCTCCCGTCGCGCCTCCAAGAAACGGTTGCCCTCGAGTGGATATTCACCGCGCCGACGATCGCAGATACTCCGTAGACGACGAAGTGTTCCCCTGTTAGAATAACCTTGGCAGGTGCAACTGCGAATGCTTTCAATTTCTCGCCTGAGTCTTCGACTATGGAACTAGCAGACTGTGAGAAGCTTGAGACATCTACTTGCTGATTGTGGCTGATAGATAGCCAACGACCTGACCGTAGTCGCCTGTGACGTCACCACTTGTCTGATATGAGAGCACCTTTGCAGTAGTCGCCCCCAGAGCCTTGCCAGCGACGATGGCAGACGACGCTGGCCCGTACCCGCACATTGATATGTTCTCTTCTTCTACGACTCTCTGTAGTTCTTTCTCGTCCAGTTTCAGGATTGCGCTGATCGCCGCCTTATCCTTTCTCTCGGCTTCCTTCTGAGGCTCGTAGTGGGACATGTCTGATGATGCCACTATCAATACGTTTCGGCCACTTACGCTTCCTGCAATTGCTTCTCCTATGTTCCTGCTTGTTTCCTGATCCTGCATCATCATTGAGATCGGGATGAACTTGAAACTGTTTCCGTAGACGTACTGGAGGAACGGCAGTTGCACTTCGATCGAGTGTTCGCTGATGTGCGCTGAGTCGTCTATGTCGATGATGCCCGAGTTCTTGCATATCTGCTTGGCCATCATTGAATCGATCTCGACTTCGCCTAGAGGCGTCTGCCAGACCCCCTCTACCATTGCTGAGACACCTGTTCCGACGCCGTAGTGATTGGGACCTAGAATGACGATCGTATCTGGAAGTCCATCAAGAGCCAGTGCCAAGTAGAGGTGTGCAGCGACGGGGCCTGAGTACATGTATCCAGCATGAGGAGAGATTGCAGAGACTATTCTTCTCTCAGCGTTCTCTTGCAGCTTGGGCAGCTTTCCAGGTCCAAACTGGTGGAGGAAGCATCCTTCCATCTGCTGCAGGAGAGAAGCCTTTCCTGCAGAATAGAAAGAGCCAGCCTGGACTGGTCGCCTGACTTTCAAGGCTCCTCAGCTAATCTTGCGGGGATGCTTGCAAGTTTCGTTTCGAAGTCATCGATGGTGGCGGTTATGCCTCCGTCGGGTGGGATCTCTCCTCTTTCTCTGAGGACTTGCCTTGCGAGAAGCCAATACACCATGGCGAGGGCTCGTCGACCTTTGTTGTTCACTGGAATGGCTAGGTCGATTCCGCTGAAGACATTATCTGTATCCGCCAGGCCGATGACTGGGATTCCTGCGCATGATGCCTCTTTTACGGCCTGCCAGTCAGCTCTTGGATCTGTGATGATGACGAGTTCTGGTTCCGCATGCTTGGGCTGAAGGGGATTCGAAAGAAGACCTGGCATGAATCTTCCCACAACTGGAACACATCTGGTCAATTCGCAGAACTTTTCGACTGGGGTCTTCCCGTATAACCTTGAGGAGACCACGATGATTCTTGAAGGGTCCGGTCTCGACAAGAACTTCGCCGCAAGTCTGACCTTCTGATCCGTGTTCCCAATATTGAGTATGAACAGGCCGTCGGGCCTAGCTCGGAATATGTGCTGCTCCATGTCGCCAGTCTTTATTCTGGTTCCTATGTGCAGCCCAGCAGCAAGCAATTCCTCCAAGGGCAGGAGCAGACCTTCCGCCTTGGGAATCAGTTCTTTGTCTTCAACTGCCAAATGTGCTCATCCTACAAATTGATTCTCGCCAGTTTAGCCCTTTCGCCAAGATCCTTCTCTATCTTTACCAACTCGTTGATTTTCGCCACTCTTTCTCCGCCCACAACTCCTGTCTTTATTATGGGGCTTCCATAGGCGATTGCGAGATGCGCCAGCTCAGGCGCTGGAGTATCTCCTGACCTGTGTGACGTAACGGTGATGTACCCTGCCTGCTTTGCAGCAACAGCTGTCTCGTAGGCATCACTGATTGTTCCCACTTGATTTGGCTTGATTACTATTGCGTTCCCCGCCTTCATCTTCTTACCCTTTTCAAATCTGACAGAGTTTGTGACAAAGAGGTCATCGCCGCACACAAGAGTGTCGCGAACGGCTTTCGTGAGTTCTGCAAATGATTGAAACGATCCTTCGTGAAACGGATCTTCAATGTAGAAAAGCCCGTATCTGTCTATGAGACTCTGGACATGGTCGAGCTGTCCTCCTTCGTTTAGTCGCTTTTCATCCTTGTTGTAAACGTAAAGATGTTGTTTTTCATCCCAGAGGGTTGAAGCGGCAATATCTACTCCGATTCTTATCTCTATACCCATCAGGTCTGAGATGTTTTCGCATGCTCTCGATAGGATTTCGAAAGCTTCCTCAGTCATCAGGTCAGCGATCCAAGCGCCTTCGTCTCCCTTGCCTACTGAAGGCTTTCCCTTCGCCTCGAGCAGTGTCGCGATTTCGGAGTGCACGTTGGCGTTTGCCACAGCTGCCTCCGAGAAGATTCTCGCTCCGGTGGGGAGAACAAGGAATTCCTGCACATCAGTTTTTCCGACCCGAGCATGTCTGCCCCCGCCGATGACGTTTCCGATAGGAAGGGGCAACTCGCCTCTTGCGGAACGGGAGAGGTGTTCAAAAAGCGGGATCTTCTTCGAATCTGCGGCGGCGAGGGCCGCCGCGGCGGAGATCGCGTAGGCCGTGTTTCCGCCTATGTTAGTGAAGTTTGGAGACCCATCAACTTCGTGGAGGAGGCTGTCGATTGCTGTTTGGTCTTCTGCCTGTAGGCCGGTCAGCTTTGGCGCTAGTGTGTTCTCAACAATCTTCAGCGCCTCGTCGATCCCGCCTGAGGGGTACGATTCGACTTCCCATCTGCCTCGACTTACTCCCGACGGGGCAGCCGCGCGGCCGATACCTTCCGGGGTCTTTATGATGACTTCTATAGTCGGCGTGCCTCGACTGTCGAATGCTTTCCAGGCCTTGACGTGTCTAATCACCGTTGAAGTGCTCAGGTGGTTTGCCCCCATGCCATGTGAGCACGCTTCTTGTGTGCAAGCTCAGCATACGACAGGTATTCATCTATGATCTCGACGTGAGAGATCATCATCCTTCTGCAACAGTATCTCTTCATACCAAGGTCGTCGAGAACCTTCTTCGGGTCTTCTCCTTGCCTGACCCGTCTTGAGTACTCGTGCCACTTATCACCGACAAGGCGGCCGCACGTAAAGCATCTAACAGGAACTATCACGTCACATCACCTGTATGATTTCTGCTTCCTTGTTCTTGCTCCAGGACCGCCGAACTTCTTGGGTTCAGATCTTCTCGGGTCTCCCGCGAGGATCGACCGATCATGTCTCATGAACACACGACGGACTTCCGCACTTCGCGACCATTCAGCTATTCCTCTCGCGATGGCAGTTCGTGTGGCTTCGGCCTGGCCCATCATGCCGCCTCCGTGCACCCGGACCGAGACGTCGACGCTTCTGGCTCTATCGCCGAGCAGCAGGAGTGGTTCATAGATCTTCGTTCTCGCCACGTCTTGGCCATATGTTTCAAGCGGTGACTCATTGATCGTCACTCTTCCTTTTCCGGGTTTTATGATCGCCCTTGCTATGGCTGTCTTTCTTTTTCCGGTAGCCAAGACTATTCTTCGTCTCTCGCTCATAGTCTTCCGCCTCTGATTTCTCTCGAGAGTTCCTCCATTGTGATGTATCGGCATCGGAGTCTGGAGGCGTCAGCTTCTGGAAGCTTTTGTAGAGATTTGTCGGCGTACTCGCTAGGTACTCCTATGAAGACTTTCACATTTCTGAAAGCTGCTCTGCCTCTCGGTTTTTTCCACGGGAGCATTCCCCGGATGACCCTCTTGAAGTACGTGTCTGGACTCCTCGGATGCGTGGGAGCCTTCTCTTGGGATCCGTGGGTCCTCGTCCTGAGCTTGCGCTTGGCATCCGCAAGCGTTCTTTCCTTTCGGCCCGCTATGACTGCTTTCTCGGCGTTCAGAACTACCACCTTACGGCCGCAAAGAGCGTGCTTCGCAACAACACTCGCAACTCTCCCGAGAATGTGATTCGTGGCATCTATAAGCACAAGATCTGTGGATACGGAGTTCATTTCGCTGCCTCCAAGCTTTCGCGCGTTTGCGCCGCCTTCTTCGCCAGGGTCTTCGCCGCTTCTTGGACAATTCTTTCTGTAGGCAGAGCTCCCGTAGACTCTACGTTGAAGATGAATGTCTGTTCGTCCCATCCGACCCTTATGGCAGAGGGCTTCTGAGGACAATGCCTTTCGCAATCTCGGCAAAGCGTGCATTCGATCTCCTTTTCCACGACCAGCTTGTCGTTCCTGATCGCCAAGACTGACTTCGGGCACGTCTTGACGCATTCTTCACATCCGTTGCATCTCCTCTGATCAACCGACAGCTTTGGCATGTACTTGTACGCGGCAGATGATACTGGTTGCCATTTCGCGTGCTCAGCGCCTCGTCCAAGCCTTGCGTATGCCTCGAGCCTGATCTTCTGGCCAGGAGCAAGCTTGGCGATGGGGATCGCGTCGCTTACAGGTTTGATATCCGGGTCCTCGGACTTCAACTCTCCCGAGTACACGTATCTTGATTCGTCCGTGGCTTCCGATTCAAGCGAGAGAGTCGTCCTACATCTGTTGCAGCCTAACTCGCTTTTGCAGCCGCATTCTTCGGGCAACACGTATGAGTCCAGATCTGTTGTGAGAGGAACGAGGCCGAGTCGATGGGAAAGAATTTCGTCGTAGAGTACGGATGAGTTCTCAATGACCATCACGTCCTCCACAGCCATCGTAGGGACTTCCGAGATCATGGCACGCCTGAGAGCGTTCGAGAAAGCCGGCGAGGCGTTTCGTACAATGAACCTGATCGAGTCCTTCTCCCGGCCAAGCACTTCAACCTGCATATTCTCAGCATCTTTCCCTAAGTTCGCTCAGCGATGAGAACCCGAACGCTATTTAAACATTTTTTGAGTTCAGTCAGCGCCGTTGAGACTCGCAACCTGCTGTAGCAACTGAACAGGGCTCTTAGAAGGCTAAGTAGGCACTAAGATGTCATTGACGGTTTGATTGTTGTTGCAAAGCTTGGTCGATCGCTCGGAAGGCCGTGCGCGATGCACCAGTATTGACTGTAGGACGGAGTCACAGAACATAGAACCAGTCTAAGTAAGGGAGATTTCTTTCTCGCTGACTGCCACTCGGATGACAGGTCAATAGCAGTACGGGAGAAGGTGCAAAGCAAGCGCTGTCAGCAAAGCCTAGATAGAACTGACGCGAGTGAAAAGGCACGTCGAACCTAGATGCTGAGCGATTACCTCTTTGGCATAGGCGTGCTTCTCGTTCTTGCGGGGTTCGTCCTGGCGTTCCTCGTTGCCGTCACAGCAGGGACAAGGGGGAGAGCACGTGGGGGAGGACTAATCCTAGTCGGTCCAATACCGATCATGTTCGGTACAGACAGAAGAATCATGCGTTTCCTGTTCGTGTGCGCCATTCTATTGCTTGGAGTTTTCTTTGCGCTCAGTATGTTGGCTGGAAGGTAGGACGTGATGTCACTTATGGCTAAGACCTGCGATGTCTGTGGATCTGAAACGGTGAGAATCGTATGCCAAAGCTGTGGCCGCCTTGTCTGCGAGAACTGTCTTGCTCCTGCTGGGTTGCTCTGCCGGAGCTGCTACGTGTGTGTGGGAAAGGAAGGCGAGCCAGGAGAGGGCGTTGGAGCGGCTATGATTGAATGGCCAAGAGAGTTCAGATGGTTCATGGTTAGCTTCTTCTTGGTTCTGGCAGGAATGCTACTGATGGTTCCATCGGTTGGCCTAGCTTCGACAACAAGCGGAGGTGTCCTAATATTCATTGGTCCCATCCCGATCGTTGTAGGTCAGGGACCAGTTGGATCTTCACTCATGTTGTTCGGGGCCTTGCTCTTGCTTGTGTTCATTACTCTGTGGTTCTTGAGGCCGATGCAGTAGGATGCGATCGACGTAGGCTGACAAAGGGCTCACAAGCTGCAGAGACGTTTGACACGTACTTGAGCAAAAACTACTTCAACCGTACTGCTTCCGATCGACTTGTGAGTTCGAGTGACAAGGGCTGAGCCACTTCCAGGCGAGAAGCTGGTCATGAAACTGAAGCCTCATCCCTTGGCGTTTTGGCATCTCTTCGCAATATCAGGACTTCTAGCGTTCCTCGGATATCTCGTAAGCCAACTGTACCTCCTCGCTGCCAGGTTCAGGCTACGTATACCGATCCCTCTTCTTGAGCAGTACAATGTATCTAACATTCTCATCTTGTGGGGGGTACTGCTGGGAGTGGCGATAGTCATAGGTCTCGTCTACATGAGAGTGACATCGCTGCTTCTTTTCGGTGCAATCGCTATGGCGGGAACAGTACTCACCGAATACTTCAAGATGCCTCTGGACGTTCATGTATGGCTCTTGGTCATATGCGGTTTGATGGGTTTCTGCATTGCGGAATTCTACAGGAGAGGCCACAACTACTACATCACGAATCTTAGATTGATCATGGAGAGGAGCTTCATCTCATATGATTCGCGCCAACTGACATATGACAAGATAAACGATCTTGCTCTTGTACAAGGCATGTTGGGGCGCATCCTCAACTACGGGACGGTTGTTCCAGTCACTGCTTCGGGCTTCGGGTTGGGCGAGGATTCAGCCTCAGCAGCAATCCTGAGCGGCCTAGGAGTCGGAACGGGAACCAGGTCCCTCGGCAGCGTAGGCTTTGGCCTCTCAGCAACTGGAGGGAGAGCTGTTCAGATTCCTAGAGGGAGAACATACCACACTCTCTACGGCGTCCAGCGACCACGTCAAGTTCAGGAAGCAATTGCACGGATGATTCAGCGGCAAGCTTGAAGTGACGGCCGGGAGAAGAACGTAGCCAGTAAGCGCAAAAGAACGATTGCGCTCGGGACGGCTTGCGCGCGCGAGCAGCCTCTACCGGGCTTTCTTTGCTGACGTAGGCTGGGCAGAAGCCCGTGGAGTTGCCAGGCTAATGTTTGTTTGCTCATCTCTCTTGACCATGTATCCCGGTACGGTCACCAGCCTTCCTCCAACATGCACATGGCCATGAGAGACTAACTGCCTTGCGTGGTGCATCGATTTCGCCATTCCGCTTTTCGCCACTATTGTCTGAAGTCTCCTATCCAAGATGCTTGTCACATTCAAGTCGAGCACATCGTCTATTGTTGCGTCCTCCGAGAGAACTCCCAACTTGATTAGGCTTTGCAGAATGTCCTTTTCAGTCCTCGATCTGTCCTCCTCAGTCTTTGCAAGGAGGGACCTAGCCATACCTCTGATCCGCGAGATTTCAGTCCTGTATCGCCAGAGTTCCCTCTTGTTCCTCAAACCATAGTCTCCGATGAGTTTGAGCTCATCCGCGATTTGGCCTCGCCTCCAGGGATGGCGAGGAGTCTCATACTTCTTTCTCTGTTTCTTGGGATCACCCACCGCGTTCACCCCTCCCTTCCCTCTCCGCCTGAGCAGCTCTCAAGGCAGCTATCGCCGCCTTCTTCTTGACTCCAACAGCTTTTCCAGTTCTGCCAGTGGTCTTTGTTCTCTGACCTCTGACTTTCAACCCAAGAGAGTGCCTTATCCCCTTCCAAGTGCGCAGGTCCTTCATGAAATCTACGTCCGTCTTCACTCCGAGTGCGAGGTCTGGACCGACCAGGTGCATGTCTCTGCCGCTCTCAAGATCTTTCCTTCTGTTCATGAGTCTCGGTGGAATTCCGAACTTCGCCGGGTCAGAAATGACATCTTCGATCTTGCCAACCTCCTCTTCCGACAGTTGCCCGATCCTGATGTCCGGCTTGAGGCCTGCGGCCTTCGCAATCGCACTTGACAGGCTCACACCGATTCCTCGGATCTTCGTGAGGCCATAGATCAGCTTCTTAGTTCCGTCGAGATCCTGGCCCATGAGCCGTATGATGTGCCTGAACTCTCTTGAAGACATGTCACGTCACTGCTGCGGGCAGTACGAGGTCTCTGGATCTTATTTAAGTCTTCTCGGTTCAGGTTCTTACGTTGGCAAGATGAGAAAGTCGAACAGTATCCCGATGCCGCAGACCGCGAAAACATAGGGGATCCACAGTCGATACACCTTGTGAATCTTCGCTCCGTAGTACTGGTTGGAGAGGAGAAGACAGAGGTGCAGTGGCGAAACATAGTAGCCAGCATAAGTGCTCAGGATGATCATGCTCACAAGTGCTGGAGCATTGCTCTTGAAAAGCGGAAGAACAAAGGGTATAGTTATTCCTGCTCCGGCCATCGCAAGGCCCGAAACCCCTCCTATTATGAGCGGGAGAAGTGTGGCGAAGATCACAAGGGGCAGCTTCGCTTCCTTCAAGATTTCAAAGAAGAGGGAAACCGCCTTCGAGTCTTCTACCACATAGCGAAGAATCATAACGCCCAAAACCGACAGCGTTGATACCCAGGGAATTCCTCCCCAGAGGAGTTCCGCGGCTTTCAGTGGTCTGGTCCTCTTGATCAAGAAAGCGCTGACTATCCCTATGGTTACAGATATGGTCAGGTCTAGCCCTGCCAAGTTCAAGGCAACCGCAAGTAGAATGGGGCCGAGCCCCCTGACTACAGATCCATATTCTCTCCTACCTGCAAGGTCCTCATTGGAGTTCAAGTGTCGAATGAACATGAGATATCCCAAAGCGATCGACAACAGAAATGCTGGAACCTGTACAAGGATCAGCTCGTACAAGCCTATTCCAGCGAGTCCCGACGCAAGGATCAGCGTCGAGGACAAGGGGAAAACATAGAACCATATGTGTCTAAACGTTATGTTGATCGCCACTTTTCTTTCAGGGGTCAACTTCAGCTTGTCAGCCCCTCCGTCGATCAAAGGAGCTGAGAGCAAGGCACCTCCAGGCATAGGCATTAAGCCGACTATTGCGGGAATGGACGCGATCAGGCTTTTGCTGGAAAGTATGGTCCTGAGTCCTGCTACCAGATCATCCATGAGTCCTGTCTCTTTCATACAGTAACCAAGGATTCCAATTGCTGTGACCTGTAGTGTCACGCTTCTCGTCAGTGGATCCCTCAAGGCCCGAAGAGACAACTGGATGAAGTCCTGAACTGATGCCCCGTATAGAATGGCAAGTGCTATTGCTCCTATGAGTATTGAGAGAGCCGTGTTGAATCGCTTGGCGGTCAGAAGAACTATCAAGACGAATGCTACGATCAACCCGACTATCTGTATCATTTTGAATCCTTCAGCCAAGTCCACAGCGGAATTTGTCTTGGTACCTAGGATATCGCAATAAGCATTTCGCATCTGCTGGATTATGGCTCTGACATGAAGTCGATGAATTCCTCCAAGGTTCTGGGTTCGAGAGTGTAATTGGTTCTCCTCTCAACTCCCAAGGTTGATGAAGGCCTCGGACCGTAATCATGGCCTGGGTAGATCTCAACATCATCTTCTAGTCTGAGTATCTTGTTGAACAGACTCTCGTACAATTGCACAGAGTCCCCTCCCGACAGATCTGTTCTTCCACATTCGCCGACGAAGAGGGTGTCCCCTGTAAGCAACTTCTTGTTGACTAGCAGGCAGATGCTATCCGGCGTGTGCCCTGGCGTATGGAGAACTCTGATCTTGAGTCGTCCAAGCGTAAGGAATTCTCCGTCCTCGAGAGAGATGTCTCTCGGGTGCGTGAAATTCACGTGGGCTGCTACCTTCCCCTCTGTGGCCTCCGTAAGCTCAGAATTCCCTGATGTATGATCTCGGTGTCCATGCGTGTTGATTATGTATTTCACTCGTACTTTGTATCTATCAACGGCAGATCTCACGGGGGCGGTAGGAAACGCAGGGTCGACGACCGCGGCTTCACGACTCTCGTCATCGGCGATTAGATAGGAGAAATTGTCGGAGTTGGAGGCACGTATCTGTTCGAATATCATGTCGAATCTCTTCACCGAGTACACTTGGCATGTCCAAAAGTCTTTCGAGCCGGCCTTGGTAAGGTTCGTGTGAGGGCTTATGGTTCGAGACAGGTTCGAGTCCTTGAGTCGCCTCCTGTCATATGTATTGAGGCATGCGCCCAAAGAATTCGGTCTAACTCTCGATAGGGATGGCTTCGTGTCACTGGATGAGCTTGTCGCAGCTATAGGCGCGGAGCCGAGATGGGGGTGCGTAGGACGACAGGATCTGCTCAATCTGGTCGCTTCATCATCTAAGAGGAGATTTGAGATCAGAGACGGGCGGATGAGAGCTCTATATGGACACACTGTGGTTGACACAGTGCGCTACGAAGCAGTGATCCCTCCTGAATATCTCTTTCATGGGACCGCGAGAAGATTCTGCATTAACATCGAGCGCATTGGACTCATCCCAAAGAGGAGAGCCTACGTCCATCTATCCCTGACTGTCGAGGACGCCTTGTCTGTGGGAAGACGCAGGGACGCCGATCCGGTTGTCTATAGGGTCTATGCGTTGACAGCTTGCAAGGAAGGGATTCAGTTCTGCTCGGCTGGGAACACATACCTGTCGCCGTACATTCCAGCTAGGTATCTCGAAAGAGTCAGTGCCTAGCCTCTTTACCTTGTGTGAATCTCCACTATGTCTCGATCGCCGAGAACATACTCAAGCCCGACTTTTTCTCCAGGGTACTTGGGAGTCGAGCCCCAGACTCGCGCGAATCGAAAGTTCTCATGGAGTTCGGTATGAATCCTCTTCGCCAGTTCACCAACAGTAGATCCTCTGGGAAGGACAAAAGGCTCAGTCGTGCGCTCGTCTTCGTTTGGCTCCTTTGTGTAGACGCGGATGATGCTGAGTGCCCCAAACGCTGCATCTCCGATCTGACGGAGGTTCTCGCCGGTCATACATGAAACAGGTATGACTGGCAGGTCTGCTGCCTTCTGAGACAGAGCTTCCAGATTCTTTCTTGCCCCCGGGATGTCTAGTTTATTTGCGGCCACAATCGTGGGCTTGAAGACAGTCGTAGCTTCCAACAACGCGTCTTCAACGTCGTTCAGTCGGGCTTCTCCGACTATTCGGATTACCGCGTTGCTTAGCCCATATTCCGCAAGCAGCGTCTGTACATTTCCGATGTTGCAGTCGAGAAGATGCCCAGAAACCATCACCCGGATTCCCCCACCTTCTTTGGGTCGGGTTATCAAGATGTTTGAACCAGACCGCTTTGCAGAGATCCTTGCACCTTCCAGCTCGGCCAGTACAATGTCGAGCTGATTCACAGGATCTTCGGAGAGGTCTACGACGACGATAATGCCGTCCGCATTTCTGGCAAGACCAAGAGTCTGAAGGCCCCAACCTTCTCCGTCGGCAGCACCTCTTACCAGTGCAGGAGCTTCAACCAGCTGAAACTGAAGATCTTCGAAGTTCATTATCCCGGGAACGGGGCGGGTGGTCGTGAACTTGCGAGAAGCGATCGCGGGCTTCGCGTTCGTTAGCCTTGAAAGCAAGCTGCTTCTGCCGACGTTTGTCTGACCGATCAGCACCATCTGCGCCGCCCCCTGCTTCTGTATGAACCAACCTTCCCCCCTTCCGCCAGCTCTCCTCTGCTTTCGCTCAGTTGCCTCCAACTTGAGAATCGCTATCTTGCGTTTGACCTGCGCTCGAAGCCTTTCGTTTCCTTTATGTTTTGGAACTGCCGACAGGAACTCTTGAAGTGCATGGATCTTCTCTTCCACCGTCTTGGCTTGAGAGGCCTTGTTCCATAGTCCTTTCGCCTCCGCAGTCAGATTTGCTGGCAATTGAGCGGACTCCGTTCCTGCTGCTTTCTTTGAGGTTGACCTAGGAAGACAGGGAGTTCCTCTACTTTAGCACAGCGCCGGTCTTCATGTACCAGAGGTAGAGGTCGAGCCTTGAGAGAGGCATGTTTAGCCTTGTGGCGAGACTTTGAAGTCTGGCTTCAAGATTCACATATCTACGTCTTGTAAGTCCCTTCGGGACCTCTTCAACCATATCATATTCGCGCATTATTCTCAAGATATGCCTATCGAGAATGGCCACATTATCATATCCCACGTTTCTCAGAAAGTGACTCGCTTCCTTGTATCCCAAACCCATGACGTTCTCGACAAGCCATTGACGAGCCTGTCCTTCGTCTCCGATACCCGCTAGAAGATTCTTGATGTGGCTGAATTCTCGGGCCAGGACAATGAACTGCGCTCGCCGCTGGCTGAATCTATGTCCCAGCCTTTCTAGTCTTCTTGCGATTTCTTCTTCAGGTAGTGTAAGAAATCCTTCTGCGCCTATTTCCTGTTGAATCCTTATCGCTAGCCTTGCGGTGGAGTTGGCGGTAAGGATACAGAAGCAAAGCTCCGAGAACCATTCCTCGTTTCCTTTGGAGTGAAGGAGCTTGAACTCTCTCAGTCTCTCCTCCACTTGGAATGCAACGGCACTTGCTTCAAGATTGCGAATCTGCGAGATCAGTAATTCGAGATTCATGTGACCCATGCCCAGCGTAGCCATGGGAAATATGGTCTCAAGTCAGATCCTTTTCTTTCTGTCGGACTAGAATTGAAAAACGTGGGGAACAGGAAGCACATTTGAGGAGCAAGGTCTTACCTGCTCAGATCTTGCGTCTAGACCTGGGTTCGAATAACACAAGAGCTCTTCTTCATGAAGAGATTAATCACGAGTTGCGGTGAGCGGGGTTTCTCGGTCCGAGTGGAAATCTCACTTGACAGACTCGACCCTCTGGATGTGAGGTACCTTCTTCTTCAGAAACTGTTCAACTCCCCACTGCAAGGTCATCTGGGACATGGGGCATCCTGCGCATGCTCCTGTCAGTCTTACCCTGACCACGCCGTCTTTGACATCTACAAGTTCTACGTTTCCACCGTCTGCCTGCAGGTTAGGTCTCAACTCTTCAAGGGCCTTCTCAACTTCTTCTCTCATCGCCAACACCATTCCGAATGCCACCCAAGTCTAACCCGCACAATATAAGCCCGCGTTAGATGGAGGAGGAGCAAAGGTTGTGAAGAGCGAGGTAACGGCTACGGGCCTCAGGGCCCTCAGTCCAAGTCCTTAAGTGCAATACGTGTTACCCGAAGAGGACATGGAGAGGTACGTTGAGTTCGGCAGGATCGCAGCTGACAAGTTGGCAGAGGGGTCGTCTTGAGGTGGAGATGCCGGGTCTGCGGGTGGGTCTACGACGAGGCGAATGGGTTTCCTGATCAACAGATACTGCCTGGAACAAGGTTTGAAGATTTAGGTCCGGACTGGGCATGTCCAATCTGTGGAGCTCCCAAGGAAGAATTTGAGAGGGTCGATTCGCAAGAGTTCCGAAAGGCTTAACCTTTTGGAAAAACACTCTGGGGCAGCTCGTCAACGAAGGTTGAATACCGAATGAGTGAACAATATGAACGAAGGACTCCTCGCTCAAGACAAGCATATGAAAGGGCGAAGATGCTCTTTCCCGCGGGAGTCTCATACAAGATACGATTCATAGAGCCATATCCGTTCTGTGTCACAAACGCAAAGGGGAGCAAGCTCTTCGACATCGACGGCAATACTTATACTGACTACTGGTGCGCGCATTTTGCTTTGATATTGGGTCACCGCCACCCAAAAGTCGTCGAGGCTGTCAGAGAGCAGATTGAGAAAGACTTCCACTACGGAGTGGCTCACGAGCTGGAGGCCAAACTGGCCGACCAGATAGTCAAGATGGTGCCCTCAGCCCAGTTGATAAGATTTACAGGATCAGGAACGGAGGCAAATATGTATGTCGTCAGACTCGCCAGAACTTACACTGGCAGAACTCGAATCGGAAAGTTCGAGGGAAACTGGCATGGTGGATATGATCCGCTGCACGTGGCCGTGAAGCTTCCCGTTGAGGTGGCCTCAGGAGGATTGACACCCGGGTCGTTACAAGACACAGTTGTACTTCCCTACAACGACCTCGATGGAGTGAGGAGGTCTATGAAGGGAAAGCAGCTTGCATGTGTCTTGATTGAACCCGTTATGGGTGCAGGGGGTATGATTCCAGCTGAGAAGGAGTTCCTAAGAGGCCTTGCTGAACTCTGCCGGGAGGAGAGCACTCTGCTCGTCTTTGACGAGATCGTCACAGGCTTTAGATTGGGACCGGGAGGAGCCCAAGAAGCTTATGGAGTTCGCCCGGATCTGACAGTTCTTGGGAAGATCGCCGGGGGAGGGCTTCCGATCGGAGCAATCACGGGTAGAGCAGACATCATGGAGCGAATGGATCACACAAAGTACAAGGGTTCAGAGTATTCGTTCCTAGGAGGAACTCATACGGGAAATCCGGTCTCTATGGCTGCAGGTCTCGCGACTTTGAAGATCTTGGAAGATGGCTCTGTATACGACCGGATAGGCAAGCTTGGCGACAAAGCGCGTCAAGGGTTGACAGAGATAATGGAACGAGCTAACATTGAATTTCAGGCGACCGGGGTAGGATCGATCTTTGGATGCCACTTCACGAGGACTCCTCCCAAGAACATTGTTGACGTCAGCGGAGGAGACCTGGAGCTCTCAAGGAAGTTCATGTACTATCTCTTAGACAAGGGAATCTTCTGCTTGACGCCAGAGCTAGTGCACTGTGCAATCTCAACGGCTCATACCGAAGCGGAAATTGATGAGTTCCTGAGGGTGGCCGAGCAGTTCGCAAGGCAGCAGAAAAGGTAGTGGACGCCCATTGAAGGGCTAAGTTATCACAACATGGTCAATCTGGAAGTATCTCTTCGCGAGCATCCTGGTCTTGTCGATCGTTCGACCGTTCCTTCCTATGGCAAGAGCCTTGTCTCTGGGCTCGACTTCCACCACGACGATCTTCCTGTCTGGGCTTTCGGTAGTCCTGATCTCTTTCACCTTGGCCGGGGCCAATGCGTTTCTGATAAGTTGCTCAGGTGTGTCAGCCTGTTCGACGACCTCTACCTGACGACCTGTGATCTTTCTCAGCGCTTGGATGTTCTTTCCAGCCTTTCCGATGGCGAGGCCCATGTCGCCTTGCTTTGCAAGGAAGATTATTCGCTCAGCCTTCTCGTCGATGACACAGTCTTTGGCGGTTGCGCCCGTCACGCTCTCGAAGAGCGCAATGCACTTCATCTCGTCGCCTGTCAGCTTGATCCTAGCTACCGACATCTTTGACCCCTATGGTCTTCAGTATTTCCGAATCCCCTGGCTCGCGAACAGTCACAGCTGCAACAAGGAACGGCTTCTCGCAGACTGCTCTTAGGTCGGCACTGGAGCCTGGGTAGACATACACTGGCAGGTCCGAAAGTCTGGCACTGTGGAGGATTGCAGACCTGGCTGACTCAGGACAGTTCGACGCCAAGACGATCAACTTTGCTTTCCTACTTCTGGCAGCCTCGAGAGCCTCGTTGCATCCAAACGACACCTTACCGCTCTTGACGGCCAGTTTTAACTGCTTCGATATGTCGATCATCTCTTCGATCTTCCTACTTGAGGCATCGCCATGTACATGTCGATGAGTCCGGTCCCCATCGGTATCTGTTGACCGACGATGACATTTTCCGCCACACCTTTCAGTGAGTCAGCCGTTCCCCTCACTGCGGCATCGACAATAGTTGGGATTGTGATTTCGAAGGCCGCCTTTGCCAATGTGCTCGCCTTCTCTCCGCTGACACCATGTCTGCCCACTTGTAGCACTTCTCCGGATGCGGTCATTGCGTCCGCGACAAGCATTACGTGTCTGATGTCGACATCGAGACCTTGCTCCTCTAGAACGCCAAGGGCCTCCCTCATAATCACCTCTCTGGCTGCTTCGATACCCAAGACCATTGCAACCTCATGTATGTTGTTTGAGACTGTTCTCGTAGGGTCGACGCTTGGGATCGTGAGAACCTGCTCGAGGCTGGATCCCTCCGTCCTGATGACCCATTCTCCCTTCTCCTCCACCACGAGTGCTCTTTTGATGGCGGGAAGCCCTTTGATATGCAGAGAAGGCAGCTTTGTTGCCAGTCGTTTGAACTGTGAGACATCCATGTCCTCCGGCTTGATCGTGATTCTTGATCGTTCAATCTTGACATCGCAGGACGGTAGCTGCACGGCCTCTCTTACGTCCCGCGTGGCTATCTCTCTTTGGCGCATCTTCTCGGAGTCGAGGGCGACTTCAATCTTCATGTTGGTTATGTCAGACTCGATCTGTGCCGCTATGTCTCTCAAGGTCGTATGTGTAATCGACATGGCGACCTTCTCGGCCTTTTCACGGTTCTGTCTACATTTCTTGTCTAAGTAAACGGTCATCATCGGAGTTGAGGGAATCTTCCTTGCATCAACGATCTCTATCAGTCTTGGAAGCCCAAGTGTGACGTTTTGCTCTCTCACCCCGGCAAAGTGGAAGGTCCTAAGCGTCATCTGTGTGCCTGGCTCGCCTATCGACTGGGCGGAGACTATGCCTGCTGCCTCGCCAGGCTCTATCAGTGACTTTCTATAGTTCTCAATCGCCTGGTCTATGGCCTCATCAGCTGCCTTCTTGGTTAATCTCTTCTCCAACAGATTCTTCTTCAGCTCTGAACCCAACATGCGCGGTAGATGCGATGCTCTTGCCTGAAGTCTCTTGAGCGTGTAGCTTCTGGATGCCTTCTCTCCCCTTCCGGCGCCTAGCCTCACCCTGTCAACCAGCCGTTCCGTGTTGACGGCCTTACCGTGGTCGCTCTTCGCTGTGTCAACGCCGTCCTCGCCATATCTCAGCTGAATAATGTTTCCCCGTGAGTCCCTTACAGTTCCATCGTATTCAACCCTAATGTGTTCTAGTGCGTTTATTAGACGGCGTTGCATGTATCCGCTTTGTTGTGTTCTGACAGCCGTGTCCACGAGTCCTTCTCTTCCTCCCATCGCGTGGAAGAAGTACTCCACTGGGTTGAGCCCGTCCCTGAATGACGAGTATACGAACCCTCTTGCTAGGGCGCCGACGTCACCAGGCTCGAAGCATGAAAGCGCCCTTCCCCTATACCCTCGCAGTATCCTCTTGCCTCTGATTGACTGTTGGCCAATCGACGCAGCCATCTGGCCTATGTTCAACATCGATCCCTTCGCCCCGACTCTAACCATGATAATTCCGCTGTTTTCTATTCCAAAATGCTTGTCTACAAGCGCGCCAGCCTCGTCTCTCGCTCTGGAAAGCTCGTTCATTATGTATATCTCGAGCGATTCCTCAAGTGACTGCCCAGGCAACCTTTCCAGCGTGCCTCTTCTGTAGTTCTGGACAAGTTCATTGACTCTCTCCTCGGCGTTCTTGATGGCCTTCTCAATCTTTCCTCTTACTGCTGGCGAAACGTCAAGCTCGTCAAGCGTATAGGAGAAGCCTCTAATTGTGAGGAACCGATCTAATAGCCTTGATATCGAGTTGAGGAAGTCTCTTCCTACGCTCGGTCCGTAGTCCTTCACAATGCGGTGGAAGAGGCTCTCGGATCTCGCGCCTATGGCGTTTCTGTCGATCACTCCACGCTCAAGAACTCCGTCCTTCACTACGACATAGGCATCGTACGGGCATTTTTCCTGTTTGCATTCGGCACATTTCCTACACATGTTCGACTTGGCTACGAAGTTCATTTTCTTGGGGATGAACAGGCTGAATATCTTCTTTCCAGACCACATCTGTTGAGGCCTGCGGAGGTCTGGCTGGGGTAATGGGCCGTCGTATCCTGCCGCCGCTAGAACTCTGCTTACCTCATCTTTCGTCAGGTATGATGAGTTGCTTGTGAGAAGATATGCAGCGGTTACGAGATCAGTAATCGGTCCTATTATCGGTCCTCCGTATCGGGGTGAGAGGATCTGGTCTTGAACCTCCATGAGAAGGCGGGCTTCCGTGCGTGCTTCCTCTCCTTGAGGAACGTGCAGATTCATTTCGTCTCCATCGAAGTCTGCGTTGTATGGCGGGCAGACTGATGGATCCAGTCTAAACGTCTTGTACGGCAGGACCCTTACCTTGTGCGCCATGATCGACATTCTGTGCAGAGACGGTTGCCTATTGAACAGAACTGTGTCGCCATCGCGTATGTGCCTCTCAACCACAAAACCTGGTTGAAGGCCTTCAGCCAGCGTCTTTCTTTCTGTGACAAACTCAAGTCGAATTCGCCTTCCATCTGGGCGAACGATATAGAGGGCCCCGGGATACTGGTCAGGTCCGTTCTCCACGAGCTGTCGCATCTCGTCAATGTTCCATTCTGTGACCTTCTCTGGAATTGTCAGTCTTGCAGCGACGTCTGTTGGCACACCAACCTCGCTGACGTCTAGGTTAGGATCAGGTGAAATGACTGTCCGAGCGGAGAAGTCGACTCTCTTACCGGAGAGGTTTCCTCGGAACCTGCCTTCCTTCCCCTTAAGTCTCTGACATAGGGTTTTGAGAGCTCTTCCTGATCTGTGCCTCGCTGGCGGGAGACCAGATACCTCATTGTCGATATAGGTAGTCACGTGATATTGAAGAAGATCGTGCAGCTCTTGTATTATGTTTACTGGGACCCCTGACTCAACCGCTTCCCTGAGTTTCTGGTTTATTCGCAGGATATCGACCAACTTGTGGGTCAGATCATCCTCAGACCTGATTCCTGATTCGAGCGTAATCGACGGTCTGACGCTTACGGGAGGTACAGGAAGCACCTGGAGGACCGTCCATTCAGGACGCGCGGCCTTTGGATCCATTCCCAGAAGCTTCAGGTCATCATCAGAGATTCGTTCAAGTCTCTCTCTGATGGTGCTTGGAGTGAGTTTCCGGGCTCCACCTTCGATTATCTCATTGTACGATGTAGGTTTGATGTGCTCAATTATGCATTGTTTCGTTCCACAGTGAGGGCATTCCTGAGACTTCTTTGCGCTCTTCGCGATGTCATCATAGCAGACATCAGGGACGATGTTCAGACGCTTCCTCTCTTCCTCGATCATGTCCCTGTACTTCTGAATCTTGTCGTTGCTTAGGAGGATTCTCCCGCAGCCGCGACACGTCACCGAAAGGAGCTTATGGACGAGTTTCGCGAAGTTCACGTGGACGACTGGCTGCGAGAGTTCAATCTGGCCAAAGTGACCAGGGCACGCGAGAGCGGTGTTTCCGCAGGTTTTGCATTTCTGTCGCGGTTCGAGGGTGCCCAGTCTGCCATCCATCAGCCCCGAGATTATGGGGACTCCGTCCTCATCGTACGTGTCAGCGGTCTGGATCTCCACCGCTGACATTTTTCGAATCTCGTTAGGAGAGAGAAGTGAGAATCGAATCTGATCTATGACTTTGCGGCTTTCCTCGGCTAGGGCCACGTCATGCTCTCTCCTGCAACTCTATTCTAGGCGCAATGCCGAGCGCCATCAATTCTTGAGTCAGAAGCTTGAAGGCGTACGAAATTGCTGCGGGAGAGATGACTGCCTTGTCTCCGCAAATGCGGCATGTGTACCTGTTCTGCTTTATGTCGTAGTAGCTCAGGAGTCCGCAGTTCTCGCAGACCAGCACGATTGCCCTATCCGATTCCTCTAGGAGTCGATCTCTCAGCAGAGCGGATGCTCCGTGACCTATGAGGCAGTCCCGCTCCATTTCTCCGAATCTGAGTCCCCCTCCGCGAGCCCTTCCCTCAGTTGGCTGCCTTGTCAGCATCTGGACTTGCCCTCGCGCTCTTGCGTGCATCTTGTCTGCGACCATGTGGTGCAGTTTCTGGTAGTAGACGACACCGACGAAGATCTCTGCTACAAGCTTCTTTCCTGTGATGCCGCTGTACATGACCTCTCTGCCGCCATGTTGGAAGCCAAGTTTGAGGAGAGAATTCCTGACTAGGTCCAGGTTCTCATTCGAGAATGGTGTACCATCCACAGGTGAGCCTCTGAGTGCTGCGACCTTTCCGCCTATCGATTCTGCAAGTTGTCCAATAGTCATTCTCGACGGTATGGCGTGTGGGTTGATCACTATGTCAGGGACTACTCCGTCCTCTGTGAATGGCATGTCCTCGCTAGGTGCGATCAGCCCCACAACACCTTTTTGGCCATGCCTAGAAGCGAACTTGTCTCCGAGCTCGGGAATCCTCAGATCCCTCACCTTTACTTTTACCAGCTGGCTCCCCTCTATGGAGTCAGAGATCGAAACGAAATCGACAACTCCCGACTCGGAAGGCCTCATGCATACCGATGAGTCGCGCCTCGTCGGCCCTCTTACCTCGAACTCTCTATATTCTTCGAGGAATCTCGGCGGGCTTGTTCTTCCTATTAGGACTACGTTTCCTGTTACAGGTGACTCAACCGTGATTATTCCGTCCCCTTCGAGAAGCCTGTAGTATCTGTCGCCTCTGTACCCTCTCACTTCGGGTTCGGGGGTTCCGAACTTGTCTCTGAGCCCTCCGAGGTATTGTCTGCACTGTGCTTCATATACTCTGAAAAATGAGGACCGCCCCAACCCGCGTTCGATTGACGCCTTGTTTATGACGAAGGCGTCCTCCATGTTGTATCCTTGGAATGACATCACTGCCACGATGCAATTCTGACCTGACGGCCTGGTGTCGTAACCGATAATGTCCATGGCTTTTGTCCTTACGAGAGGGCTCTCGGGATAGTGAAGCAAGTGTGATCTTGAGTCTGCTCTGTTGAAGTGGTTGGTTGAAAAGACGCCTAGTGCTTGTTTTGCCATGGCAGACTCGTAAGCGTTCCTGGGGGACTGATTGTGCTCAGAAAACGGTATCACTGACCCGCATATACCTAGGATCGTGTAGGGCGCTATCTCAAGGTGCGTGGTCTTGCTGTTGATCTTGGTCTGGCCCAAGGCTACTAACGCGTTCTCCTCTTCGTCAGCGTCTAGATACTCGACTACGCTCTCTCTGACTAGATCTTCCCATTGAATCTCGTCGCGGTGGAACCTTTCCACATGCGATTCCGTGAGTCTTGGTTTTCCATTCTCAACGATCACCAGCGGTCGTCTCACTCTGCCCGCATCGCAGTTGACGTGAATCTCTGGTCGTGAGTTCTGTGCTTCTGAGGCGTGGTAGGCGATGTTCACTTCCAGACTGATCTTTCCTTCTCTCCTCAGCCTCCGGACCTCAGACGCCAAACCTTCCGGGTCTCTGCAGTAGCCTGCGATTATGCCGTCGACGAAGACCTTTGCTGAGTTCAACCTGAGCTTCCTGTCTGCTTCGTCGACTGCGACCACGCCCATTCGATGAAGTCTGATGACGAGCTCTCTTGGTTCCACCCCTATGGCCACTGTAGCCTGCAACGCAAGATTCTTGACTAGACCGCAGTTAGATCCTTCAGGAGTCTCGTTGGGGCAGAGCCTTCCCCAATGGGTGGGATGAAGATCTCTTGCCTCGAGGTTAGGCTGGCTTCTACTGAGCGGGGATTGAAGTCTTCTCAAGTGGCTCAGCGTGGAGGTAAAGTTCGTTCTATCGAGTAGTTGAGTGACTCCGACTCTACCTCGAACCCAGTTCCCAGTTGCGATGGCGTGTTGAATTCT
>Ga0209725_1000491_pt1 | contig 24355 bp, 19 predicted proteins | sample I18A1metaG_FD_184145 | JGI IMG/M metagenome (GOLD analysis project Ga0209725, IMG submission 184145) | Lake sediment bacterial and archeal communities from Gulf of Boni, Indonesia to study Microbial Dark Matter (Phase II) - ​I18A1 metaG... | ecosystem: Environmental > Aquatic > Freshwater > Lake...
CATCAATCATACTTTATCCTATCCTATATAAGCTTGAATCATTGTACGTGCTTGGTAAGGCTTGGTTGCCTACTCTTGCTTCTTCAAAGGACATGAGCGGCAGTATGACTATTGAGGTGGCTAGCCGAAGGAAGAGGTGATTAGCTGAGCGTTCAGGACAACTTTAATTAGGCGACCATGCATCTGAAAAGCTTAAGCTTTTGGGTTTAGTTATTTCTTTGCGTAAGGTTAGGAGTTTCTTACGTTGGTTGAGCCTCCGAGAGTCGCCGTTATGATACTCAACTATAACGGTTTGAGGTGGCTTCCCAACTGTTTATCTAGTGTGGCTAAGACGGATTATCCAAATTTGGATGTCTATCTGGTTGATAATGGAAGTGTTGATGGCTCTCTGGATTATGTTCAAGAGAGCTTTCCATGCGTAAAGGTCATTCGACATGAAAGGAATTTAGGCTTCGCTGAGGGGTACAATAGGGCGATAGTGAAGGTTGACGTTGATTATATTGTACTACTTAATAGCGATACTGAAGTCTTGAATTCGAGCTGGGTTAAGCATTTGGTGGATGCAGCGGCGAAGGACTCGAAGGTTGTTGCTGTTGCTTGCAAGATGGTCTCTATGGATGATCATTCGCGTCTTGACTCGGTGGGAGGGATGGGCATACCTTTCTGGCGAGGCTTTGTCGACATAGGCCGAGAAGAGCGTGATCGAGGGCAGTACGATCACGCGGGCTTCGAGCCCTTCGCTTTCTGTGGCGGCGCGGCTTTGATCAAACGGGATGTCTTTATGAGGCTTGGGGGGTTTGATGGAAGGTTCTTCCTATACGTTGAGGATGTGGATTTTTCCTGGAGACTCAGGCTTCTGGGTTATCGGGTGGGCTTCGCGCCTGAGGCTAGGGTTGCCCACTACTTCTCCGGTTCAGCTGGGAGTAAGGCTGTGGATGCGCGGAAGCTCTACTACTCCCACAGGAACCTTCTCCGGGCGATCCTTAAGAACTGCGGCTCTTCGCTTGGTTGGGCTCTCAGAAACTATCTTCTCTTCAGCTTCATAGTCGCTGTGGGTTTCAGCATCTTAGAATCGAGGAAGGGAGCGTCCGTCGTCAAGGCGATTTTGTGGAACCTGACAAATCTTAAGAATACGTACGCTGGGAGGCGCCAGATTCAGGCCAGAAGGGGGGCTAAGGAGTGTGAAGTATTGGGTAAAATGTACCCGAGGCTGGGAAGATATCAGCCTGCTGAGCACACACGGTTGAGGCGCATCCTCAATATCCTGTTTGAGTACAGCCAGTCTCTTCCATTTGCAAACTAAGATGACCGCCAGATAACTAGTGTCTGGTTAGGTGACGAGAAAGTGCGACAAAAGTGTAAGCGTCTAAACCAGGCCTGAATCATTTTCGTGCTCGGGGTTATTGTAGCAACGCAAAGTATATTGTCCGCAACCGACGAGTAGGATTAAACCTTCTTTGTTACATTCCTTACATCGTCCTTCGACGTAGTGTCCTCTCTCAGCCGAATATTTCCTAGTTAACTCCGATATTCTATTCTTGATTTCATCCTTCACTTTCATAGTCCTCTAAGATCTAGTTCCTCAGCTTGTCTTTTAGATTTTGCTCGGCTTCTCATATGCTTACGTAGGTCATGTCTCCCAGAACTAGTTTCAGGCCTTTCGGTAGATTGTCTTCAGAGCTGACGACCTTCACCTTCATCCCTATCAGGCTGTCGATGATTCGTTTGCCGCAGTCTATGTAGGCGCCATCCATCACTATTGAGTTCTCAACTTCGCTATTTCTTATTGTCACATCGTTGCCTATCGAGGTATATGGGCCTATGTACGCGTTTGGACCTATTTCGCAATGCTCCCCCACGACGACGGGACCCCTTATCGTTGTCCTGTTACGAACCCTTGTTTCTTTACCTATCCTAACGCCTCCGACAAATGTTGCACCATCTTCTACTGTGCCTTCGTTAAATGGTTGAAGCTCTTGGAGGACGAGTTGATTCACCTCTAGGAGGTCTTCAGGTCTTCCTGTATCCTTCCACCAGCCTTGAACAGGTTGAAAGTCAATCTTGGCTCCGCTATCGAGGAGGACTTGAATGGCATCTGTAATCTCGAGTTCTCCTCTCCAAGATGGTTTAATCTTTTTGATCGCTTCGAATATCTTGCTGTTAAAGACGTAGACGCCTATTAGAGCCCATTTGCTTATAGGCTGCTTAGGCTTCTCAACTAGCTTCTTAATTCTCCCGCTTTCGTTGAACACCACGACACCATACCTACTTGGATCCTTGACCTCAGCGACTCCGATGACGCAATCACTCTTATTCTTCTCGAATACGTCGAGTAGAGGTTTGGCTCCTTGCTTCAGCACATTGTCGCCCAGGTACATTACGAACGGTTCATCTCCAAGAAAATTCTGTGATACAATTATGGCGTGGGCGAGTCCTTTAGGCTCTGGTTGATTGATGTAAGTGATCTTTACGCCGAACTTGGAGCCATCCCCTAACAGTTCAGTTACACCTTCCTTGATAGGACCTAGTATGATGCCTATTTCCTTTACACCTGCGTTGATCAAATGCTCAAGCCCATACAGGATCATCGGTTTGTTTGCTATTGGAAGGAGATGTTTATTGCCGGTGAAGGTTAGCGGCCTAAGCCTAGTTCCATGTCCGCCAGCCAGTAGGAGACCCTTCATATGATCTCACTGCGTGCTATTTGATCTGCAAGTTGATCTAGTGCCTCGTCTATAGTTAACATTTTGAGTTTCAGGTCTTTCTGGGCCTTCTCCACGTTGAGTGAGCTGTCTAACGGTCGTTTCGCGATTTGTTTTAGTTGATGCGTTGCTATTGGCGCAACCAGCGCCTCGTCGAGGTTCAACTTCCGCGCAATCTTCAGAGCGAACTCATATCTACTCAGCCTTGTTCCACCAGCTGTATGATATATGCCAGTTTTCTCGCTCTCACCCAGCTTCAACAGGGCTTGAGCTAGATTGTCGGCTAGTGTTGGTGAACTGTATTGATCCGTCACGATCTTGACTGATTCCTTATTTCTTAGTTTCTGAGTGAGCCACATGGCGAAGTTCAATGGCTTCCCTGAGGACGATTCTCGTTGCGTAGAAGGGACGTAGCTGTATATTACGGATGGTCTTGCGATCGCATAGTTGCTGCAGGTTTGAGCGATTAGTTTCTCCGCCTCTAACTTTGTCACTCCGTAGTAGTTTATCGGATTTGCAGCGTCATCTTCCAAATAGTTTCCTTTGACCCCATCGAAGATGTAGTCTGTCGATATGAAGATGATTTTTGCGTTATGTCTCTTGCAGGCATCCGCAACATTTCTCGTGCCTTCAACGTTCACAGTCCATGCCTCATCCTTATGCGTCTCACAGTAGTCCACATTGTGAAGTGCAGCGGTATCTATCATGACTTCAGGCTTCAGTTTCTGAAAAAGAGTCACGATTCCTTCGCGATTCGTCTTATCAATTTGGAGAATTTTCGATTCGTTGAGGAGAGGCTTTCTGGTTAGGTAGGTTGCGTATACTTCAAAGCGGTCTTTCGCTTGCTCGACGATCTTTGTTCCCAGCTGTCCTCCACCACCTACAACCAATACCTTCATGGAAGCCCCTCTCATAGAATTGCATCTCTAAGCGTAACCTCTTTAGCTATAGCGTGGGCTTCAAGGAGATGTTTATACCACTCTACAGTTTTCGTTTTCAATGAATCGGTTACCCTGCCATCCTTCAGGGCATTGTAGACTTCTACCGCGCCCTCTCGAGCAGTATAATCTGGAGTGAAGTTCAACATGTTCTTAATCTTATTGAAGCTGACTTTGTATGACCTCTTGTCTGGGCTTCCGTACCACTCGACCTCAAATGGGATCTCCACGGACTTCCCGATCAACTCGGCTAGTGGATGTATCTGGTAGTTCTGCTCGTTAGAACCTACATTAAAGACTTGGCCGTTAACTTTTTCGGGCGGGCTTTCGAGTGTTGTGATGAACGCCTTAGCGGCGTCTTTCACGTGTATGAATGGTCTCCACTGGGTTCCGTCTCTCATAACTGGTATTTTGCCAGTCTTGTATAGTCCTAGGACTATTCCATTGATTGCTAGGTCGAACCTCATCCTGCCTGAGAGGCCGTAGACAGTTGCTAACCTTAATACTGTAACAGTGAATCTGGAATCAGATAGAGGAAGAACATCTTTCTCAGCCATGACGTTGGCCCTAGCGTACGTCGTGAGGGGGTTGACAGTAGAATTCTCATCTAGCGTTCCTTCTTGAAAGCCGTAGACGCTGCAGGAGGATGCTAGGATGTAATGCTTAACCCCGTACTCCTTGCTCAACTTCGCCACCCGGACCCGTCCGAGATAGTTGATGTCTAAGGTCTTGGCAGGATCGAGCTCGCCACTAGGATCGTTTGAGAGAGCCGCAAGATCAAAAACGACATCCACATCTTTCAGTATGCTCGAATCGAACCAGCGAACATCATCTTTAATCGATTCGAAACGAGGATTTGAAGCGATTTGGTTTAAGGATTCCCTCCCGAAGAAGAGCCTGTCCAAACACTTGACACTATATCCATTCTCTAACAGGACTGGCATCACGGTCGAGCCTATGTACCCTGCTCCTCCGGTAACAAGCAGTTTCATCTCAGATTCCTACCTATGTACTGGATAGAACCAGTCCCAAGGCTTTCCGACTCTCGGGTCTTCTATTTTACCATTTATCGCGGTGGGCACTATGGTTATGTCGTTCCAAGGCCTCCTCTCTTCATCAGGATTCTTGTAGTCGTAGAGTTTTGTGACGAAGTACACTGTTAAGGATGGGTTGTGGCTGACTGTTTTGGTTCCATGCCAGTAGTGGCCTGGTATCCTAACGATTTGAGGTCTGTGCTCGCTTGCCACGACCTCGGCCAATTGCCCCATTGTGGCTGACTTCTCACCGTCGTACGCACAGATCTTCATACTGCCTTTCATGACAAGGAAGTAGTCAACTTGTCCTCTAAGATGCCTATGCCAAGCTCTGACGACGCTAGGATAGCTGTATGAGAGGTTGACTTGAGCGACCCATTCATCGCCTAGAAGCTCGTTCCAGTCCTTTCTCAAAGCTTCAGAGAAGAAACCTCTCTCGTCAGGCAAGATTCTTACGTCGTAAGTTAGAACTCCTTCAAGCCCGTACTTCTTGTCGCTCATGGAGCATTCGACTCATTCTTGTTTGCACTCTGAACGCTTAAATCTTTAGCTAAGTCAGATGATCCCCATCATTTACTTTTTCTGAGAGACACCCATCCTGCTAACGGAATTCGAACCGAAGATTCTACTAGCGTCCTTCAACTGACGTCATGATGTAAATATGGAAAAACGCGCGTTACATACATTCCGCCTTCAGCGAGTTATGAAAAAAGAAGCATAGGCATGACCTATCAATTCATGTCAATCGCAAAATATTTCTTAGAGCTAGATGATCAGCTTGCTTAGGCAATGCGCTTGTTTGTAATCTAAAATGATTCTATTCATGGTCAGATGCTTGCAAAACCATTTTCCTCGACGACAATCCAGTATTCTCTCAATACGCTATAGCGCACTATCGCCAGATGTACCCCATGGTTTGATGTAGCATGAGGAGTACTCGTAGTTATTCGAGGATTTTAAGATGAACCAGAAGCCATTACCAGGACGCCAGATAGTTAAATCAGCTTTTCCGTCGTTATCCATGTCGCCAAGTAGAGGGATGTCAGCTTTCGTACCCCATGGTTTAAGATAACAGGAGGAGTAACTGAATCCTGTAGACGATTTTAGTACATACCAGTAGCCGTTTGATGGACGCCAAATGATCAAGTCCGCCTTGCCATCTCCATCAAAGTCTCCAACCAACGGTATGTCGCCACGTATTCCCCAAGCTAAAAGCCGCGCAGTAGAGGCAGTGTATCCTGAGCCAGAAAGTAAGATATACCAGATGCCATTGCTTGGCCGCCAGATGACCAAATCAGCTTTACCGTCTCCATCGATGTCGCCTAGAAGCGGTATGTCTCCGCTGGTTCCCCACGCATGGATTAGCGGCGATGAAAGCGAGTACTCGATAGAAGAAAGTAGAATGTACCAGTGTCCGTTACTTGGCCGCCAGATCACTAGGTCCGCTTTACTGTCACCATCAACGTAACCCATAAGAGGTATGTCTCCGCGTGTGCCCCATGAGACAATGAAAGGATTGGACGTACTGTATCCAGACGTTGATTTCAGAATATACCAGCGACCATTACTGGGGCGCCAAATAGTCAGGTCGGTGCTGCCATCACCATCGAAATCATTTGCGATTGGAACATCGCCGCTTGTTCCCCAAGCTTTGCAATAATAGGTTGAGTATTCATAGTTGGTTGAGGATTTGAGAATGTACCAGTAGCCGTTTGATGGACGCCAAATGATCAAGTCGCGACTGCCGTCGCCGTCAAAGTCGCTTTGAGTAGATTGGACGCTTATCGAAAAGGTCGCGTGACTGGAATGAGTTAAGGTTCCACAAGTGCCTGTGATAGTGATCACATAAGAGCCTTCAGGAGTAGAAGCCGTCGTTGCAGCAGAGAGAGTTAACGTCTTTGTCTGGTCCGCGCCTAGCGTAATGGTTGAATCCAGCGTCAGCGTTATCGTCGGTTCGGATGGGTCGATCGACTTCGCTAGCGATACTTCGCCTGAGAAACCGTAAACACTCTTCAAATAGACCGTGTAGGTGGTCGAGCCTCCAGGTTGGACTCTTCGTGAAGACGGATCGATCCACAGTTGGAAATCTGGAACCGTGATGGTGAGCGACCAATAAGATGAGTACAGTCCGTTATTCCCTGCGTTGTCTTTCGCACAGACTCGCCAGTACCATGTGCCACCTGATAGCGGGGTATCAGGCGCATAGCTTGTTGAGATGATTCCAGAGATCGTTTTGAGATTGCCTGAATTGAACGTTGTTGAAGTGTCTATCTGAAAAGTATAGGATGCAATACCGCTTGTAGCGTCCGTGGCTGGGTTCCATGTAAAGGTGGGCTTGTTGTTGCTTGTTTCGGCTCCGCTTGGTGGAGATGAAAGTGTTATACTAGATGGAGGTTGCGCGTCGAGCATTATTGCATCGGAGGCGACTGACGATTCTAGACCCACATAGTCCTTGTATCTAACGTACACGGTCTTTATTCCATCTCCAGAAGTTAACGCCCAAGACTTCGATGAACCATAATATTCCCAGGAACTCCATGAAGACCCGTCATTGCTAAAGCACATGTAGACTACTCCGCTTCCACTCCCATCAACTGCGGAGAGAGTCAACGTAACCGAGGTAGAGGTTGTGTATGTAGCTCCGCTATTGATTATGATGGAGCCCGCTGGAGCCGTGGCGTCGATTTTGACTGTTATTATGTTCGACCAATAGCCTGGATTGCCAGCGCCATCTATAGCCCTAACCTTGAATCTGTAGGTTCCATCGCTCCAAGTCGGATGATAGGGAGTTGACACAGTGAATGGCGCTCCGTCATTTATGCTGGCTTGATAATAACTGACACCGCTACCGGTATCGCCTGGATTATTCCAAGTAAAGTATGGCGAGTTGTGTAACGTCCAACTGGACCCGCAGTGGCTCTCGCTCAAGGATGGTGTATTCGGAACCGCTGTATCGATATAGAACGGTCCTACATGGACGCCGCTGGAAGCCCAACGGCCTGCGTTATCCCGAGTCCGTATATGAAAATACCAAGAGTTTCCTGTACTAAGTGGGAAGCTTATACAATACGTAGTGGTTTGATCCACCACTTCGTCTGGCATGGTTGTTGGGTTAGTGTCCCAGACCCGAGAATAACCGTATACACCGCTGCAATCATCGGACGCGCCCGACCAACTGACTTCAACCGTATTATCAGAGGACCAAACCCCCGTAGGAGGAGAACTACTGAAACTAGTGGGGTTAGAGGGGGGACTTGTATCCTTATTTATGCCGTGCTCATAATATACAGCCCACATTTGTTGCTTGTAGTCATGACCTCTTGCAAGCCAACCATCCCAGAACTCATGTACAGTATAAACATGGTGGCCCCCTGTAAAGTAGTTCCTAAAAACGTCCCATATATTCCCAAAACCCGAAGCAAGGTTGTCGCCTATACCGTCACCATTTTGATCATCGGCAGGCGCATCGTAGATGTCCCATAAGATACTCCCTACCAACATATATGTATCTCCTGTTGTCCACGTCTCCAGAGAAACGCTCCACGTGGTTTCTACATATCTCTCGGGATTGGGGTAACCCCAATAGTGCCGAACCGGTGATTGAAAGAATTGTGCCCATCCTTCAAGCCAGTTTTGTTGATCTGTGCTCCACGGACGGGGCGGGATTTGAGCATAGGTATCCATTATAAAATGACCGTACTCATGTACAATAACGCTTGCGTCCCATTCATCAGGCTCAGGAGTTTCACTTGTTGCAGAGGTTGGGCCCTCAAGATATATAGTATTGGTATAGTCATTGTACCAGGAAACTGCATCAGCATCCGCATCTGGCCATACAACTGTCACCTGTGATGGTGGAGAGTCATACAAATCAACGTACTGATATGCTTCTATGACGGTATCGTAAATGTTAGCAGCACCCTCTTGGCCCAAACTGGCCTTTCCCATATTATAGGTTCCATCCGGAACATCGCTCACCGTACTAGTCTTCCAGCCATACACAACGCCGCTGCTACTCTGAACCTTTACCGCAGCGGTTTGAAGGTAAAACACGACGAATATATCCTGCCCATCCCATCCGAATAGATCTGAGTTATCAACGGGACCTAGTGAATAGCTTCCAGCTGCATCAGTACTGCTGGCATAGAGTAACTGATTACCTAAGGCATCACTGTCATATAGTTCCACTTTAGCGTATCTGATGGGTTTTTCCCATCCAGTATCCTTATCAAAATAGACAAAAGAGCCGACTACCGTTATGGTACCAGGTGAACCGATCTGTATACTTTCACCAGAGCTTTCTAGCAGTTTGCTTGTTTCATTCATGACTTGATACTTAGATTTGCTTGCGTTTGCGGTTGACTCCGAAATTTCAGTATAGAGAAAGTCAGCCCCAGTGAAATAGGAGTTGCTAAGCGTTCCCTTGATTTCAAAACTTCCTGTTCTGATGGCTTTGACTAACGCTGTAAGTTGAAACTGTTGCTTTGGAGCTAAGTATCCTTTCCATGTTAGGCTACCATCAACAACTATGAAACTATCAGGCAGTAGGATCTGAATGGTGGTATCCTGAGATTCGAATAATGGAGTTACATTGAATGCAAGCTCTACCATCTCATTAAGATAAGGTGGATGAGACATTGACAGATTGAGTATCATAGGTGAAAGCGGTTCGGCTTGACTTATCTTTCCCAATGAAACTATTCGCTGTTCATGATTGGCTTTCAATAATTGCGGAGTGTTGATGAATAGGGTTACTAGAAGTACCATAAGATACGTACGTGTTAGAAGACGCCCTTTTCGGTTAAGAGCTTGCATCGCGACCAACTGCCTGTTCAAATCAACTCTTATGGGTATTCCTCGACGGTCGCTACTTCGTCAGAAACGGTCACGTACACTCTATCATAGACCTGCAACACTGTCCCGATAGTGCCTCGTCCCTCGATCGTCCACTCACCATTTTCTATCGCCTTTATCAAAGCATTTATTTGGACGGTCTCGCCCGTAGATATGTTTCCTTCCCAGGACAGTTCTCCGCTAACTAGCTCGAATCCTTCAGGTAACAATATATGAAAAGAAGCGTTCACATTCTCTATATTGGGCTGTAAAAGAGTTATAGTGAAATTGAGCGCAGCAGTTTCATTCAACGGCGGGGCTCCGGAAAGGCATAAATTCACGTCAACCGGCGAAGGCATTTCAGTCATAGTTGGTTTCGCTGATTTTTGCGATATGTCAACTTCTAACCAACCCACAACGGCAGAGAGTACAACGAGGCACAGAAAGAGCAGTAAAACGAATTTCTTGGAAACATGGGAGAACAAGACTTTCACACCATCATGAAACATGTTTAGATATGTCGAGACCTTAAAACTTCCGATACGAATCGAGAGCCTTGATCTCACTGTCAATCTCCCTCTGCAGGTGTCGAGCGGCGTACTGAACAGGATGCGCCTAGACTAACGGGCACTGGTATATTCTTCTTTCATCCCGTGGCTACTTAGTCTCGTCCCCTCTAGTCCACACATGGGGAACTAGAGGAGGTATACCGTTAGTCGCTGATTTCGACGGTTCAGGAACCCACGGCTTGGCTATATGCGGCCGAGCAATGGCCGTTGGTGCTGCTACCTGTCATTTGGGGAATATTGAGTTGAAGGAGACTAGCTGGTTCGCAACCCTAATCATCGAAGGCACTGCAACTCTCGGGAAGCCCTGTAAGCTGTGCAGAAAACATCCATCATATAACTTGACTCTTTGTGCTTTAGCTAAGGCGCTAATATTACAAAAGGTTAATATTCGAAGCTGGCAAAACTCAACCGGAGTGAAGAAAGTGGCATCGAAACGCAATCTGGTGAATTCAACATTCTTTATTGTTTTGCTTGTGCTGAACCTCATTTGGCTCGCTACCTGTCCTAACGAGTATGTGTATGGTTCGAATCCATTTCCTCGCTTGTACCCCGTCGGAGTTCACCTACTGAAACATGATGACGAAGGAGTTGAGTCGGTTTTGCCCGGGACTAGCGTGGGGAGCGCATATGCTGTAAAGTTTACGGCTCCTGAGAATGGATTGGTAACCTTGATCAAGATTGCAGATACTCAGCCGCCGCCACCGCTAGGAGGGATGTTGAGGAGCTTTGTCGTCCGAGTGGTTGCTGCTGATGGCTTCACCGATATGACATCGCCTTTGACAATCCAGATCGGGGACGGCTACGGCGTGTATAAGTACTTGGGCATGGCCAACAAAGGAGTGCATGTCAGTGGCGCTTTCTACGTAGTATTACAGCGAAACTTATCATCGCAAGATAATAGCGTTTGCTTGGACACCTCGTCGAATTCCGGCAATTCGTTCAGCAACATTCCATCACCAAGCTCCTCGAGCCCTATCACAGGGAGCGGAAACACCGCGGGCAACATAATGATCCAAGTCATGATCGATACGCAGGACTCATCCTTCTCTTGGGGGAGCCCCGGGTCAAACGATAGACCTGTATTGATGGACGTTGATCAAGACACACAACTAGACCCCGCTATATTCAGAAATGGAATTTGGTTCATCGCCATGTCGACAAGATGTTATGATACGAACAACCTTCCGAGTCCTGTGTTGAATTTTCCAGAGAATACCGGTAGTCCGCTTATCTTCTCTTGGGGAACAGTGGGCGACATTCCCTTTGGAGGCGATGTTGACGGAGACGGCTTGGGCCCGACAGGCGGATCTTGCGGTAGCTTTGACGATCTTATCATCTGGCGCCCTAGCACCGGCTGTTGGTACATCCAGTTATTGAGTCACGCTTCAGGACCGCCTCAGCCCTCGACGCGACTTCCACCGATACCGTGGGGGAAGAATGGTGACATCCCAATTGTCTCGCCGAGATGGAGTGACTTCGATGGCGACGGAAAAGTCGACCTTGTAATTTGGCGGCCTGAGAATGGACACTGGTACATCCTCCTTTCATCCAAAGGATACGACTTTCGTTGCCCCCCCGGTGCCTACTTGATTTACGCTTGGGGAACCCAAGGCGACGTCCCTCTCCTTGCAGACATCGACTTCGATCAAAAAGCAGATCTTGTGATCTGGCGGCCGAGCAACGGACACTGGTACATTCTACTTTCATCCCGCGGCTACTCAACTTCTTCTCCCAAAATTATCGCTTGGGGCACTCGTGGAGACGTCCCGCTTGTAATATCGGCATTTAGCATCTATTCAGCTGACCTCGCGATTTGGAGACCGAGCACCAGCATGTGGTACCTACTCAGCGGGGACAGCGGCTTCAAACAAAGTCGAATAATAGCATTTGGAGCAAATGGCGACTTGCCTCTCGGAATGCCTATGGAGCCCGCCGTCCCAGGTGGCGGACCATGGGATAAGGTCATCTCGGAGCATGGAGATTTTGACGCGGATTTATGGTCGGACCTAATAGTTTACCGACCTTCAACAGGAACCTGGCTCTTCCTCAATTCTGGAGGTTTACCCATCACTCTTCAGTACTAGGCCGTTTTCAATGACAAGTTGAATAGTATTGGCCTTGTATGATAAAGTTCTGATACAAGATGAAATTGAATGACTAGCTTCATCACCCGCAAGAAGATGGTGCTTCTCACGGCGATCATTATGCTTATCATAACAGGGATATACGCCTACTCTCAATCGCCTAAAGGCAAAGTAACATCCGTTAAGATTGTACTTACGAAGGAGTCCTTCAAACTCGGCGAAGAGGTAAAAATTATCTTATACGTCGTTAACCAAGAAACGGTGGATCTAGAAGCTCCATCCTTATCGTATCAGGTTGAGATTTCTGGTCCTTCTGGCCCTGTCATCGGTCAGACGTGTCAGGATGCGCGAACCGGGCCCGTCCTTATACCTGCAAAGTCTGAGTGCAAGATAGGAGAATTCATATGGGATCAACGTGATTCCCAAGGCAATCAAGTTCAACCCGGAGCTTACTCAATCCGTGTAAAGCTTATACATCTAAACCTGGAAACCAACGTTATTATACAAATTCAGTAAGGAGGGTAACCATTTGAATTCAGGTTCGAATGAAACAAGAGCCCTCGTGGCTCTCGCATTGCTATGTCTTAGCTTCGCGTTAATCATCGGTCAGTTCCAGCTTTTGACCGCTCGCGCCCAGGATAAGACTCTTGCGGACCAGGCCACGCATATCGTTATAGGTCGAGTAGAAAACATCCGCTCTTTCTGGAGCAAAGACACAATCGTGACCCACGTCTCATTGAATGTAGAAGATTCTGATAAAGGCGGTCTCTCTGTGAACTCAAAGATAACAGTCAAACATTATGGTGGAGAAGTGGGTAGCATAGGCCTTCTGAGCTCTAATCAACCCTTATTCATGAAGGGCGAGAGAACCAAACTTTACTTAAGAATTGGGAAGGATGGTATATTTGATATTCTGGATGGGTGTAAGGGAAAAGTTTCATTGGAACAGCAAGCGTTATCCGGCTCCTCCACCTATGCTGTTGATAGCCCGCCTCATAGATGGAGCTATTCAGAGCTTCCAATACATTATCGCATAAATCCAACAACACCGGCTGACGTCAGTTCCTCCGCTTGGACGGTCGCAGTTCAAGCATCATTCCAAACTTGGGAGGACGACCTTGGTTCCATTATGGACTATACCTATGATGGAACGACAACTGACCTAGGACCCGATCCGAACACAGGCGGTTCAAGAGATTATCTCAACGGCGTGTACGCGAAAGGCGGGTTCACTTCGAATGCTTTGGCTGTGTGTTGGTACTGGTACGATCCGTCAACAGGCCCAGCATACTACAAGATACTTGAGTTCGACATAATCTTCAATACCGGCTTCCAATGGTCCGCTTCGGGGCAAGCGGACAGATACGATATACAGAACGTAGGCACTCACGAAGCTGGGCACACACTATCCCTGAAGGATCTTTACGGTCCTGCGGACAGCGAAGAGACAATGTATGGATATTCTGGCCTAGGCGAAACAAAGAGTAGGACGCTAAATTCCGGAGACATCGAAGGTATCAGGTTTCTCTATCCCGACCATGGAATTTGGGAGAGAGCTTGGGGTACCGGCGGAGATCTTCCTCTCCTCGGCGATATTGACGGCGATGGCAAATCGGATCTGACTATTTGGCGTCCGAGCGACGGTCGCTGGTATATTCTGAAATCAACGTCTGGGTACAGTGCATCCAATCCTTTCATTGTCTCATGGGGCACACGCGGAGACATACCTCTTATGGGTTACGTTGATGGTGACAGTAAAGCGGACCTAGTGATCTGGCGGCCAAGTAACGGACACTGGTACATTCTACTTTCTTCTATCGAGTACTCGCTTTCATCGCCGCTAATCCATGCGTGGGGAACCAGCGGAGACATACCGCTTCTAGGCGACATCGATGGAGACGGTAAAGCTGATTTGGTCATCTGGCGGCCGACTAACGGCATTTGGTACGTACTCCCATCTGGTTCAGGATACACTGCCTCTACTGCACAGCTTGTAGCATGGGGCACGAAAGGCGATGTCCCATTGATCGCGAACTTCGACGCTCTTGGAGTTGACGACCTTATAATTTGGCGGCCAAGCAATGGACACTGGTACATCTTAAGCCTACCGTCCACAATCAACATATTCGCTTGGGGAACGAAAGGAGATACAGCTTTGGTTGGGCAGGTTGACAGTCAGGCAAGGAAGGATCTTCTGATCTGGAGGGTTGGGAATGGCTACTGGTATATGCTGAGGTCGGCAAGTGACTATTCGGTTGCAGGCTCGCATATTGTTGCATGGGGAACAACAGGGGATACTCCGATTCTTGGAGATATGGACGTTGATAGCAAAGCCGACTTAGTGATTTGGCGATCGAGCAACGGCCGATGGTACTGTTACCAATCATCGGGAAAATATTAAGGCCATCAAGCAGAAGAACTCCACTTGATGATCCTAGAACTTCAATACGCAATTCACCTTCAATTGAACAAGAGAATTCACGAATCTTTGACTGTAGACAGCAGCGAGGCTATTGCCTCGTTCTCCGAATGAGGGTAGTCACATTTATACTCTACATTTGAGCATACCAATCTGCATAGTCTCTGAGAATAGCCTCTTCCTTGACGCCTTCCTTCGCCGCCCATTGAATAAGCCTGGAATAGTTTCCCCGCACCGCTTCTGGAAACGCATGTTTCAGATCCGGCCTGGCCTGATAGACAAACTTCAAGATCCATATCGGCCTAAAGTCAGGCTTTGGATTCCAATCGAACAGATCAAGGTTGCGGTTATAGTAAGGATCGCCCTTTCGGATTGTTTCTCCCCAGCGTTCGAGGAAGAGTCTAGTGTCTTCTGGAAATGTTTCTGCCCTTACCTCCCCTGTTGCGCGACGGGTTGCATGCTCCAAGTGGATGAGCTCCGCATAAGGAGTGTATACGATGAGATAGCCCCTCTCTCGGACGCGCAGACAGAGATCTACATCGTTATAGTTGACCTTGAACCTCTCATCGAAACCGCCTACTTCGTCGAAGACACTTCTTCGAACCATCATGCAGGCCCCAGTCACGGCGCTATAGTTTCTGACAGATATCAAGGAGCCTAAATAACCGATTTGCTTGGAGTCGCTGAACTTATGAAGATGCTCACAGGCTCCGAACAGACCAAGAATGATCCCTGCATGTTGAATTCTACCATCAGGAAAGAGCAGCCTTGCACCAACCGCGCCCACCTCTCTGCGCTGCGAGTGCTCAAGCATGGAAGGAAGCCAGTCTGAGCTAACTATCTTTGTGTCGCTGTTAAGAAAAAGCAGGTGTTCTCCAGCTGCTTGTCTTGCACCTATGTTGTTTAACTCAGAGAAATTGTAGGGCGCATCGTGCCGTATAAGCTTATACGGCAGAATCCGAAGATAATCAACGGTCTGTGGATCATCACTTCCATTATCAACAATTACAATCTCATAGCTACCATAATCCGTTTTCTTTTCAATACTTGTAATGCAATTTCGTAGGATCTCGTAGCGGTTTCTGACAGGTATGATAATGCTCACGCTTCCGCGAGTGTCGATTTCTCTTCTGAAGCGGTAGTAGTTAAAGAAGCCCGTCGGTTCTGCTCTACCTTTAATGCCCGCCAAGTTCGCGTAGTCGTTAAGAGCCTTGACTCCAAGTTCAGTTACTCGGTCGCGATACCTGTGACTGGTCCGACTTGTAATGGGAATATTTCGCCACTTGTAGATCACCTTTGAAATATGGTGCACATTCTGCGTCCTTGCGATGAACCGCAAGATGAAGTCGTAGTCTTGAGATGTCACAAAGAGCTCGCGAAAGCGGACCTCTTTCGCTATCTTCGTGCGAAATAGGCAAAAATGAACAATATATTGATGACTTAACAAGAAGTCAGGCGAGAAATCCGGTCTGAAGACTAGGCTAAAAATATTTCCACGCTCATCGGCATAGGCTTCATCGCTATAGTATAAATCTGCTGGCATTCTGTTAATCGCCTCCGCGCCTTCAAGAAGGGCATCAAGCGTTAATTCATCATCATGGTCAAGGAAACCCACGAATTCACCTGTTGCCAATTCAAGAGCTTGATTTGACGCTCCCGAGACCCCCAGATTTCGCTCCAAGAACTTAGCCTTAATTCGATTGTCTTTCCTGACAAGTCGCTCAATAGTCTGAAAGTGGGATCTATTTGATGAGCCGTCATCGACTATCCAAAGCTCCCAATGAGGATAGAGCTGATTTAGAACAGAGGATATAGCTTGCTCCAGCCACACTGGACTGGAATTGTACGTGGGCATTAAGATACTGAACTTAGGTTTGCGTTGTAATCTTCCGAGCCTAGACTCGGCAGCAGATCGAATGAAATCATTCACTCTAGAAGGCCCAAACAGGAAGAGCTCCGAAAGTTCGCTGAATTCTCTCGAGAGTCCAGAAACGCCTCCAGCAGTCTTTCGCCGAACGGCTTCGAGGGCAGCTAGGTATAATCTTCGTGAGAATGATCCTTCGGGAAGCAGCTTAGACTCGAGACGCACGTAAAGCCGATACAAAGCCCACAAGATGCTCGATTCCAAGGCTTCTATTCTATTTTGGAGTTGATAATTCAAGTCGATGAGCTCTTTGATGCGAGCATCCTTCTCCGCAAGACTGGCTTCGAGAGATTGTACGCGATCACGAAGAATCTTGAAGGTTTTGTTAGACATATAGAATACCCCTGAAAGCTTTGTGCAATATCTCAAATCCTTGCGGTCTTATTCTAAACATTTGGTTATATGCTCTTGTAAGTGTTCTTATTGCCGTATCGGACACACTGTGAGTTGAGAAGCAGTCTAAAGCCGATATGTTATACTCTAATGCCTCCCGCACTCTGCTCGGGAAACAAGTCTTTCAATTCATTAGGCGGCCACGTTTAGCCTTGAATCAGGACATATAGCACTGGATCGATTATGATCAGCGGTCTTAATCAATAACCGTACTACATACTGTGAATCTGATTCTAGATAGTCAGATTCAACCACTATTTCGATGAGCGTCATCTAGGATTTCTACTCGATGACAGAACTCATGTGGTTTTGTCTCCCTCAATAGACTCACTTGTCAGCAGTTAGTACCATGCCGTCAAAGTGATAGAACCTAGGAAGAGCTAGCAGACAAGGTAGCGAGCGTCAATAGAATGACCCAGACTAAGATGAATAGCTTGTGTTTCAAATCCGCCACAAGAAGCCATAATAGATGAGATATCTTAAGTATTCCATATTTGTGAACCCTAGATCCAAGCAAATAGCGGCGAGTGTTAAGAATGGCGAAAATAAGATGCAGCGGGCTCTATTCTTGTCACAGTCCTACGCATACCGGTTAATGGGAATGAGCTATGGCAGAGTTCCTAGGTTATATCGATTTCCCTAGAAAAGATTTCAATACTATCTGGGGCTCAACGTTCCTCTGCATCGGGTGGGCTCTCTCCTCGGAGCCTATTACCTCCTTAGAACTGCTTATAGATGGAAAGCTGGTCGGCCAGCTGATTCGCGACTTTCCGAGGCCTGATGTGATAAATGACCACCAAAGTTTTGCTGATCAGCCTAATTGCGGGTTTTACGGACAGGCTTCTGCTGCAGGTTTTGAACAAGGAAACCATCAGATCGCGGTTGTTGCCAAGACTTCAAAATGCGCTTTCACGATGGGACCGAAAGAATTCGTATATCGACCGGATTTGTTCGCTAAGAAACGAAAGAAGATTTTCAACATATTGGTCTGTCCTTTCTGTAAGAAAGACCTAGAGCAAAAGGAGTTGCAACTGCGCTGTACCTTCTGCGGGCGAATCTTTCCCCTGATTTATCAGACTCCTTTCTTCGTGTCTAAGCCAGAGCTAGCGACGAATCCGAAGACTACTCCCACGAGCCCGTACGGCGAATCCGCTAGGAAGATTGTTGAAATGTGCAAGGACGGGCTTGTTCTAGACTGCGGTGCCGGATATCCGCTAGAGCAGTATGAGAACGTTTTCCAAATCGATATCGAAAAGTATCCGTCCACAGATGTCGTTACTAATGCGCTCCGGCTTCCTTTTAGGGACGAGACCTTTGACGGTGTTATTTCCCAATCTGTTGTCGAGCACGTTCAAAACCCATTCCGATATGTGAGAGAAATAGAGCGCGTTCTAAAGAAGGGCGGTCACGTCGTAGTTGACAGCGCATTCCTGCAACCTATGCACGCATATCCGCACCATTACTTTAACACCAGCATTCGTGGCCTCAGATACCTGTTCCGTTCATTCGATCACATTGCGTCAAGAGTGGCGGAATACCAGCTACCTTGGTATACACTTCGGTGGGTTCTGAACAGCTATCTCGAAGGAATCACCGACCCAAATCAGCGGACACATTTCCTAAAGATATCCGTTGAAGAGGCGATGAGAGTTCTTAACAAGGAGACGAATAAGTATCCATTCCACCCCCTACAAGATAAGTCAGTGCAGGAGCTGGCGTGCGGAGTCCATTTCATTGGAAGAAAGAAATAGGATTGCAAAAAGACGCGCGTACACCGCGAGAGCAGGCACCTCATTGAGGTAACCCTTCTCAATTCATGCAGCCTCTGCAACGAAGAAATCTGATGAATATAGGTCTTCGCACCTAAGAGGACTCGGCGAATCTCTTTGCATGAATGCGAAATCTGCGAGTGGATGTCGCAAGAGCCAGGCCCCCCAAGCAAGGAAGAAGAATCTTCTTCACGAGAAGATCCAACATAGCCCTTCGCAGAGTCCCATCTGGAAAGTATCTACGCAATAGTGATCTATACGATAAGATAGAGATCCATCCCAGAGATTGTCTGATTTCATTAAGTTCAACTAGACACTTCGAAAGCTTCTCTTTCAATTGGGATGCATGCAACTCTAGTGTAGCTATCTGCGACGTTTGCACAGTTATCTTCGACTCTAGCATAGCTATCTTCGACTCTAGCATAGCTATCTTCGACTCTAGCATAGATTTCCTCTTTGCGGCATGGCTGGAAACCATGTCATACCAGTCTCCGTAGGGAGACAAGTCAGAGTACGCGCCATCAGCGAACCTTCCATTCACGACGTCGGCTGCCCATATTATGAGACGACTGTAGTCTCCATCCTCGCTCTCTGGATATGCTGTCTGCAGATCCTTCCTCGAGCAATATATGCGCAAGAGAACCTGAAGAGCCTTAGCCAGATCAGACAACCCGTGTTTTTCAAGGACCACTTCATAAGCGTGAGTGTACGTCCAGCCTACCAAACTCGAACCATCTGAGATTGCAGGGGTGTTCTTTATCGTGGTTCTGAATAACACCTCAGGGACCCAGACGCCTTCGTCGCCATCTTCAAGCATGGTAAGCCACAAATCCCAATCCTGCAGTCTCCTAATTCTTGGGTCAAATCCGGGGAATCTGCTTCTTCGGATAAGAGAAACAGTGTTAATGTAGTTGCCTTTCTTCAGCTTGTCACCGCTGAATGGCTGCATGGCTAATATGTTGCCATCAAGATCAAAACCGCAGTAGGCATAAGCCTTGTCTTCATTGGCCCGTAAAGTCTCAACCATTCTTTCAAGAAATCTTGCGTCAAGCTCCACATCATCGTCGCAGAACAGTAGATATTCTCCTCTTGTATGCTGGTATCCAGTGTTCCTCGCAATGTTCGAACCTGAATGAGGCAACCGCAGTAATTTGCGCACCGGATAATCCTTTATTGCTTCTTCAACGTCATAATCAGAACCGTCGTCAACAACGATGACTTCAAAATCTCTATAGGATTGACGAAATACGGCTTCCAACGTCCTTTTCAAAGATTCCGGCCTATTGAGCGTCGGGATAACGATGCTGACTAGACCTTTCTTAACGATGGTTTCCCTGGTCGGAGCAAGCGTCTCGTCTTCAAGAGTCGTTTTGGCCACCAACCAGACTAGGTAAATCTTCGGCTAATTCAATTTTCCCCTTTGAGCTCAAAAAGCAGGGTGGGGCTGTTTTGAATAGAGCACCAAGGAGACACTGCCAAAATATTTGCTAAGACGGGTATGCTGCAGATGTCACGATAGGTCTGAGCCGCCTGGGGTAGACGCATAGGTTGCTGAAGGTGTGAAACGCTTTATCTGCCTTCGACTGATGTATCAACGAAACCAGTTTCCCCTAACAGTTAGCGCTTGCATTCTCCGAAAGCACTGTGAAAGAGCTAATCCTCTGCCGCTTTTCGGGCAGGGTCATACTGATTAACTTCGACAACGCTCGTCACCTACGAAGAGGCAGTCACCGTACTCTGCGATCCCGAGGTCTTTTCGCCTAATCTTTGGATGCCTGTTCGGCAGTGACGGAAGTCGCATTTTGCTGCAGAAGTGCTCCATCCGTCAGAATGGTCAGAAAGCTTTCATATGCAGAGTCGCTAAGAGCATAGGAGGTTAGCTAACGTGCTACAGATGTTAAGACACGTTTGCTTGCAATATAGGGACAAATTCTTAAAGAAGATTCGTATTCCGATTATCAAACCTTGGATGCGGTATAGGGAAATAGAGATAATCGAAGAAATCTTGAGAAATCTAAAGCCCAGAAAGTGTCTAGAATGGGGTGCTGGCTACAGTACTATTCGTTTCCCAAAGATCCTCAATAACAATGCTGAATGGATTTGTATAGAACATGAACATGAATGGTTCCTCAAGATTCAAGATAAGAAGAATTCCAATACCGCATTATTTTACATACCTGCGAATAAATTTCCCTGGACAGATGAATTTGAAGATGGATGCTATTCCGACTTGAAGGACTACATAGAATTTCCAAGAAGATTCGGAAAGTTTGATTTTATTCTAGTTGATGGCAGGGCGAGAACAGACTGTTTAGTTGAATCCTACGAACTAGTTAAAGATTCTGGGGTCGTCGTCCTTCATGATGCTAATAGAAAACACTATCACCAACATTTTCAGCTGTATCGGTATCAAGTGCTATTCAAGGATTATCGTCAAGATGAAGGCGGCTTGTGGATCGGGAGTAAGGGTGTTGAGATTGGGCGGATTTTAGATGTGGATAAGCACAAGAACATTTGGAAGAATGTTTCTAGATTTGGAAAGGTGCTTGGGATATGATAGCTTGCCGACTGCGCATAGTACAATACAGGGTTCTTAAATATTCTCACGAGTGAAATTCGAATCTTATATTGCCGCTATTTTAGATGTCCGGGCTCTGTTAATCGGATCACTGCAAAGAGAGTCCTCGAGTAGCTTATTCCAAGTGGACACTTTAAACCACATATTGCATTCAAGGTCTCTTTTCATGATGGATTTTGCACTCTAGACGTAAGTGAGAAAAGAGGAGTTATAAATCGTGGGGCAATATCAGAAGTTGTAGAAATGGCTATCGATATATTGATTCAAAATGAAAATAGAGTTGACTTGCCCAAAGTTTACAATGCTTATAGGTGTTTAGAAACATGGCGCACCTAACAAGATACTTTATGTATGAAAGGATCAAGAAATGCCTGAAACAAAACAACTATGTACCAATGGAAGGGAAAATTCTGGGCATAAGTGGTATCGAGAATTTCTATCCACTAATTAGTAGGAGTGCTGAGCTTTTAGACACACAATACCCTGAACTGGATATGCAAAATCTGCCATATGAGGATAATAGTTTCAATTTTGTGATTAGCGATCAAGTAATTGAGCATCTGGAAGATCCTAAAAGAGCGATATGTGAGTCTTACCGAGTTCTAAAAGAAGGAGGAATAGCGATACATACAACATGCTTCATGAACTATATTCACCCTTCTCCCAAAGATTTCTGGCGACTTTCGCCTGAGGCTTTGAGATACCTTTGTAAAGATTTTTCTGAAATACTTTCTTGTGAAGGAGTAGGAAATCGGGTTGCAATTTTGCTTTGCTTCTTAAGCGACAGATTTAGACTCATGGATATTCCGGATACCAAGTGGAGCGTACGACATTTGATTGCGACCTACAATGAAGAAAGATACCCTATAGTTACATGGGTCGTGGCTAAGAAATGAAGGGGCTATTGGAAGAAAACTGAATCACACTTATCTTCGCGGTTAACCGTAAACAGTACAGATATTTTTTTCTCGCGCAGAATGAAGAACTCTCTAACCCTCTTAGACGGTCAATACGGAGAAGAATAAGAATGTTGGGTTAGAGGTCTTGACTGACTTTTCGTTCAATGTGTAGGTCGCCTTTCCTGTCTAGAACCGCTATCTTTTCGCCAACATCATTCTTGAAGGCTATTCCATGTTTCTCGTCCTCAGTTACTACGAAATCGTTTGCCAACATTTGCTCACAGCTCTTAACGAGCAAAACAGTTGAAAAAGGCATAGAAGATCTTGGATGTGAATAAGCACAGAAACCTTTGGAAGAATGTTTCTAGATTTGGAAAGGTGCTTAACATATGATTGTTTCGCTGACTACATATATCTCGACATAAGGTTTCTAGAGACCTTCGCAAGTGAAATCTACATCTAATATTATCGGGACGACGACGCTTAGAAATTTTAGGCGCGAGCTTCTCCTGTCACGAACCTTCAACCGTAAATCGCCTTACGGCGAGATTGGCTCGAGCAATCCGGCGATAAAAGGCGTTCCGTCTCTTCCACAGTTGTAGACCGGTATCTTCAATCGGTCATCGTTCGCTAGGATTTTTCTGAAATATGATCCATTTCCTTTCTGGCCCAGATAAATGCATATTCGCCCTGAAGTATTTTCATTTGTATAAATATGTCATCCAGAAACTTCAGAACGCGAATGAGTGCGTACTTGAGAGGGTCTCTGAGGCGTATGCGAGGGACCAACCCTGCGCTAAAACTCAAGGTTGTCCTCAACTCCTGAATACTTAGCCTTTTCTTGATACATTCTATCATCTCCCTTTGCGTAACGTCCTCAAAAGGAGAGCGATCCGGTGACATGGATTGGTTTCCGGCGGGCCGCTTCTTCATCATACTCTCCACGATTAACTTCAATTTCTTCGAATAGCTCGTATCTGTTGGTAAAAGGAAACAAAACAGTCCGGCTAGCAACTGGCCCGGCTTGGATATCCCAACATGGTCTAAGGCGATAAGATTGCCTCCTGGCTTCAGCGCCTTCTCAACCTCATCCATTAATCTATCTATTTTCGGTATGTGATGCATTGTGTCCCATGCAACTACCGATTCATACACCGATTTCTCCAATATGATCTCGTTAAGGTCAGCAACAATATAGTTTATGCTGCCAAATTTCTCCGTCTTGGGAGCAATGGCCAAGTAGTCCTTGGCGATTTGTATGCGTCCTTCGCTTATGTCTATAGCATCAACAGCCATGCCGTTTCTAGCCAGCTCCAAGCTCAGCCATCCCATTCCACAGCCAAGGTCCAACGCTCTCCCTCCGACCTCCGAGGCTTTCCTAATAATGAATTCCTTGAATTTGCCGCGCATGATCTTTTCGATTTCAGGATCATGCCACATGGCGGTGACTTGCTTAAGTTTAGCCCACCTCCTAAGATCAGGTATAAACCCATCGGCGATCATTCTCTCTGCGACATTCGTCCAGTGCTGGGCTTCCTGCAGAATTCTCCGTTGATATGAATTCTCATTGGTAGGCATTAGGATCCAATCGCCCTTGCATTTTTTGGCCATAGGTATGATAGAACGGTAGCATTAATATAGAATCCCATATCGCCGTCAATCGACACAGGCGCCACATCGCATGTGATACCTCGCAACACTATGAGGATCGAATCCTGAGACTCGCCTTTTCGACAGGTTTGATACAAGGCTTAAGAGAGCTTTCAAAAGCGAGTTTGCAGTCTTCTCTCCAACTCTCCAACCTATTGGAACAGCGCCAAAACGCGAGGCGAACGAGTGAGAATGATTGGAAGGGTAGGTTAAAGGTCTTGGACGATCTTACCTTTGATGTGTAGGTTGCCGTTGTGGTCGAATCTTGCTATTCTTTCACCATCCTCGTTGATTAGTAGCAGACCTGATTGAGTGTCTTCTGTGAGCGTGTAACCATTAGCGAAGGTTATATCGCCCGTTACGAAGCCTTGAGTAGCCCTAACCTTGCCGACTACATGAAGCTTCTCGCTTGGTGCCTCTGTTCCTATCCCGATGTTGCCCGCGTTGTCTATGTATAGGCGTTTGTTTGATGGTCCTGATACAGCTGTTCCTACGTCCCCTATGAAGAATGAGCCGTTGTTAACGCCTGAAGCATCCACGCCTACATAAAAAGTCTTCCAGAT
>Ga0209725_1000492_pt1 | contig 24339 bp, 21 predicted proteins | sample I18A1metaG_FD_184145 | JGI IMG/M metagenome (GOLD analysis project Ga0209725, IMG submission 184145) | Lake sediment bacterial and archeal communities from Gulf of Boni, Indonesia to study Microbial Dark Matter (Phase II) - ​I18A1 metaG... | ecosystem: Environmental > Aquatic > Freshwater > Lake...
GCCTGGTGTCCTTCCAACCGGAATCTCCGAGTTCCCCATGTACTTGTCCGATAATCGTGAACCTGGTGTCTTTTCCTTGCCGATCCTTCATGTAGAAAGTGACGAGAGACCTCGCGAAGTAGATCTTGGACGGAAGCTCAGTGCGCACAATGTACGAGAATTCTAGATAGAACGACAGATCCGTCCTCTTAACAATCTGTGACAAAGATCCTTCTCGTAGGATCTTAATGCCTTCTCCGTCAAGGAAAGCCACCCCCTGTGCGATCCATCCTTCCAACCCATTCTTGAAACCATTATTCACTAACAGTTCGACTGGTGCGCCAGAGGACGACGGAGCTAATGAAAACAATATCGAAGTCAGAATCAATATCCCAAATACCCTTCGAGCAGTTGACAGGTGGAGTCCTTTGCCCAGTAATCGCAGAAGGCGGTCCAACGCCGAAGAGAAGAGTGACGGACGCTTTGGTTTGCTGGAGGCATGTCTTACGAGTCTTGTGGATCGCGTAGATAATTCCTCTCAAAAGTCAGACAGCAGACAAGTGACCGCTGGCCTACAGCTTGGATTAGAAAGGCAGGGGCACCATCTGTCCCAATTCAATCTGTCCAACTCCATCCCATCGTACGTCATTTGGAAAAGATGTCGCCGTCCGTCCAACTCACGCGACTAGGGCTCAGCCAGCTCAAGAACATGCTTCTGAGCAGACCTTATGTGAACCCAACCTTGAACCTTCTGACCCCCTATCTCCCCCCTGACCTTGATGACGCCCTCCGTGACACCGATGTCTTTGGGGACGAATCTGAGTTGCCACACTTTCGTCAGCTCTCCCGGAATCTCCCACCACTGCTTTTCATCCAGGCTGTAGTAGAATTTCGGCGGAGGCCTCTCTTCCTCGCGGACTGTCAGAGAAATCTTGGGCATTTCCTTGAGGTCGGACGGTTGCTGCTCGTTTGCCCTCGACGGAGGAGCTGACACAATTGTGACTTTCTCCACTCTCTCTACGCCCGGAGCTGCAGCTCTGCTTAGCGCCCGCTCCCACGCCTCTCTTATTTCGCCTTCATCCCTGCCATTTCCCTTGCTAGCTATGGTGATGAAGATCATTTTCTTTTCATGGGTTCCTTCCATAGGACGGTCACCCTGTGCCCCAAGTAACGCAAGCATGAAATGATGGGTGCTACCACGTTTTATGAATTGCGGAAGAGGCTCCAAGGGGGGACCCACCTTGAGAGGGCATAAATGCCATCAACGGATATCTCTCCCTAGGAGAATCGAAGAAACAACCTCCCTGTTGAGACGGGACCCCTGTTCCACATGCACCGAGGATACTCTAAGGAGAACAAGCGACTAGGCCTTGACGAGCAAGCCCACTCAGTATCAGGTTACACAGTCTATAAGGCGACCATTTCGAAACGTACTTTAGCTCGATGGGGTAATCCATTCTTTGTATAGGCGATGTCTGAGCCGGCCATTGCAGACAAACTACTTGAGTACGGGCTAACTGAGCCTGAGAGCAAGGTCTACATTTACATAGCGAAGAGAGGGCCTTCCCCAGCAGGAGAGATAGCTAGGGCACTCTCGATTCGAAGGGGACAAACCTACAACATCCTAAAGGCTCTCCAAGAAAAGGGCATCGTCGAGGCGGTGGTCGGCAGGCCCATCAGATTTTCGGCGATTCCTTTACCGAAAGCAATCGATGTTCTCTTGGAGGCGCACAAGCAAAGAGAGCGTGTAATGGAAAAGATCAGGCCTGAACTACTCTCGATATGGCAGTCTGCTCTCGTCGCCAAGGCCGAAGAGGTCGAAGAAGAGAGGTTTCAGTTCTTGAGAGGCGTCGAAGGCATCTACCGAAAAGCCCAGGAAATGATCGATGAAAGCGATAGGAACGTGATAATGATCGCCTCTGAGCCAGCGCTTTACCATGTGGACAGGCTCGGCGTTCTTGAGAGAATAAGCAACGTTACACGGAGAAACATCGAAGTGAGGATCCTCGCAGAGGTCACTCCAAGAGTTCGCCAGATAGTCACGGATATGGCAAAGATGAACGTCAAGAGCTTCAGTGACTATCCCTCGCCTCACTTCTTGATTGTTGATGGAAACCAGATAGTCTTCTTGACGAGGCCCCTCGAATCCACTGATCCAAGAGAGGCTACTGCCATCTGGACGAATAGTCCTATGCTGATAAGAACGATGCAGCACCTTTTCGAGAACATGTGGTCTTCGGCGAGATCGGTGTCAGAAGTGTTGATCACAGCAGGGTCGGAGAGGAGAGCGAAGATGCCAAAACCGAAACCTGAGACTATCGAAGCTCTTCAGGAAGAGTTCGCGAGGTACCTCGCGGCATCAGGGTTCGATGTGAGGAAGGATCATGTGATAATCGGTAGCTCAGGAGTAGAACACACTTTCTCCCTTGCGCTTTTTCGGAACGGTGGAAAACCCTTGGTCATAGATATCGAATCATCTGATAGCCCGCTCACGTCCGTCCAAGTGATAAGATTCTTTGCGAAGAAACTTGACGTCAAGGGCCGTGTAGCTGACACAACGCTGATAGTACAGCCTACCCTTGACAGAGATGCCCGCAGGCTGGCGACATTCTACCAGATCAAGTTCACCGAACTCGGCTCAATGCTCAACCGACGCGGAAACTCTACTCGCTCACTTGAACCGCCTCAAAAGTAACGGCAGAAGAAGTAGCGTAACAAGATAAGCCGGATCGATGAAACTAGCCTCTTCACTCTCTCTTTGCCCATGGAAACCAGAGCGAGCCTTCGGTTTGGCAACAGACGATCAACGAAATGCAGATCCCGCAATATTCCAGCTTGAACAAGCTGCTCAAGCAAAGCCTTGGCTTTCTGACCGTTCGCAGTAACCTCCTCCATCTTAGGATATAGGGCTCCATGCACAGGATGGATTTCCGGCGCGAGCTCGCTAATGTTCCCATCGGTGAACATTTTGAGTAGGACTTGGACCTGCGGGACCTCATATGACGCCACTCTCTCAGCCTTATCGGTCATGAATGCTCGCCTGATCAGTAACTGAAACTTGAAGCCATTGTTGGCCGATTAGTATCATCTGAACACGCCAAGCCAAGTATTTGACCGTTGAAAAAAGCAAACGATCGCATGCTCCCTACAAGGGCGCCGTATCGAGTGTGAAGTTGATCTCCATCTCCATACCTCCTGTCATCTCGATAGTGGAAGTCGAAGCCGTAATGTAACCTACAAGCGAACAGGAGACACGGCTTCTGCCGTCAGGCACGAAGACCCAATAGGTCCCGTCTAGAGCCATGGATGCTTCCCCAAGGTCGACGACGCTAATCGTCGCCCACGAGAGGCGAAGCGAGAGCTCCTCGCTCATCCCTTTGACGACTCCGTAGATCTTGTTCAAGAGACGAACCCGCCACACATATCCGACTTCCTCATTCAGAATCCCGAAGCTGAATCTCACAGTGGTCTGCTCGAACCTGTAAAGGTAGCCGAACCTTCGCAGGAATAGATCGTAGCTACCCATACCAAACCCATAGTCGAAGTGCCGAACGCCGTCGGGCGTCACGAAGAAAAAGTGTCCCACTCCGCCGAAGCCGTGACAGGTGAAATTCATGCTTGATTTTCCAACGGTGGCGTTTCCGATCTGCCCTCCTGACAAAACTCCGCTCGAATCAAATACATCCACCCTGAAGCTCACATTTTCAACTAGGCCATAGAATACATCTGCCCTCGTCAGAACATTGATAGCACTCACGGTCCCTCCGATCAGCATGGTGATCGCAGCCAAGGCGCAGTGATATTCAACGTAGACCTTTGGCCAGTTCGACTGGACATACCCATAGGTGAAAGCCTTCACGATGTATGTTCCAGGTGGCAAGACGGTCGGGACTTCCCCCCAGTAGATGACTTCAGCCAAATCATAATTCATGCCGGTAAACGTAGCGTTCAGCCTTGTAGATTGAACACCCGGTTGGCCAGGTGCGATTGTCACCTCAACGTAGCCATATGAAACTCCAACCTCATCATAATGGTATATTCTGGCCCTGTAGGGTATCGGTTCCAAGAGGAAGATCCACTTCTCAGTCATCTGCAACCGCATGGTGCCTCGCCAAGCTATCCCAGAAGTCAAGATAGTCCTTATCGCGCCTCCAGCCTTCATATCGGTCGGGGCCATGGTGCCATTGAGACCTAACCCCAGAGTCACATTCCAGTTCGTCGCCTGCAAATAGCCTCGAATATGAACCTTGACATTGTAAGATCCCTCGTCGAGGCCGTAGTCCTTCTGCCTCCACACCCCCGAATAGGTCCTATTGTAATATTCGCTGAAGCCCAGGATGTAGAACCTGATGCTGGTCTTGTCGGCATAGACAGTAACACCTGACGCCCCAGTCCCGTTTAGCACAAAAATTCCTTTCAGCGACCAATCCGGCAGCCTATACGCCTCGACCAAGACGTGCCCGCCGAATAGCTTGCCTGTGTCGGTTAGGAGGACCCTTTGTTCAGCCTCCCTAGGTGTCTCCAATACAAGCGGGCCGACCTGCGGGTACACAAATCGAATCGTTCCAGATATCACTCCTCCGGTCTTCAAGTAGATCTCCCTGAAAGCGTCCTGGCCTTTCTGGTTGATCTGTACAGGCAACACCGCATACTTCTGAACGTAGGCGAAGACCTGCGTCGTGAGAGTGTACGTCTCAATTCCGATCCCGCAGAATTCTGTGCCCACCGGGTCAACGCCTACATATTTCCGACCCTTGCCAACCATCAAGCGAAAAGGATCTGTCTCCAATCCGGTCGTGTTCCCGAAATCGATCGCAGTGAGCTTCCCTTTTGAGTCGTAGGCCTCGACTGTCCAGTTCAAGACGCCCTTCGCGCTGTATCCTAAACTAATGAGCCAGGGATGGTCAAGTGATCTTATTGGGTTCCCCAACAGGTCCTGGTACCTTATTTCTCCCGAGATTCTCGCGCCTCTGTAGACAGACATGTTCAGGTACATGGTCTGCCTCTCAGCTAGGGGAATGGGGGTGGGATACCAATTGCGCTGGTCGGTCACTACGTATGCGAAGTCGGTCGTCGGAAAGTATCCAGCCGAGGCTTCGAAGAAGTATCTTCCTGGACGAAGCCCTGTCAGGTTGAAGTATCCTGTTGTGACATTGACTAGAGCTCGAGCCACCCTTTCCCCAGTGTCAACGTTGACCGCGTAGACTATACCCTTCGTTTTGACGATCAAGGAGTTCACCTCGGCGTCCTTGAGATATCCATAGATCGTTGCCCAATCACGCGACCCGCAAACCAGAATGGTCAGGATGTCGTCAGGCGTCTCAGAGAAGATCGGCCTACGCGCCGCAGAAAGTGATGTTGCGACATAGATCGTTACGTTGTAGAGGCCCGCCAGTCTTGGGGCAACCATGTTCTTGAACCGGACTATCTGAGGCGGAGTGAACCCTGTGAGGTTCCAGCTCCAGATAATCACGTACCACGGCGCGTTCGGATCATATGGAAAATGCTGACTAGCATCTGTCACATTGTAGTACCAGTAGTCCTCCGTTATCGTAGACCAGACAAAGGAAGTATCATTTTCCGCGCTTACGGGCACAAACTCTCGAGGTATCTCAATCTTAACCGCGCGGCCTGGAACTGTCACATTTACCTCAATATCTCCCGTGGTCCCGACGAAGACAGGCCTCTTCGAAGGCCGCATCGCCGCTGATTTGTTCCCGTAGACAGCTTTCAAATGAAGCAGAAAATACGGTAGGAAAGCTGACCAGAACAGAAGCAACATAATGATCAGTGAGGCGCATTTCTTCAAGTGGACTGGTTTCGGCCAACGTTTCCCCAACATGGCGCCTCACAAGCGAAGAGTGGAAGTGAAACTACGGTTAAGCTGGCGGGGGCAATAAGAAGATTTCCATATGAAGCCCGTAATACTCGTGTGAGGCAACATACGCACATCAAAGCCTTCCTTAGGCATGCGAGCCAGGCTCAATGCTAGCCTCCCGCATCATACTGGTCATAGCACTATCGCCAGCCATTCCAACCGAAGACAACAAATGATTGTCTACCTTTCGACCGGCCTTTCAAAACATGCGAGAAATCGTTATCACTTATAAGTACACACTGGAATGAGATGTCTAGATTCCGTATTCATCTAATGCTTTCTTCACACTGTTGACGTAGTCAACAAGCGTCCGCTCTCTATGTTCCGTAATGTCTAGGAGGAGCCTGTAGTAGAGTCCCCTATCACATTAGCGACGAGTTCGTAGGCACCGTCATATCCAGGAGATCAATCGAAGCATGCGTAATGGGGCACTCATCGGTGGCGTAGCTGGCTCCGACTTTATCAGCTGGGACCTGCTTTGGCGTATCTCAGTATGGCTGCAATTCCCCCGAAGCCTTTGAGGAGTTGCTGGCCTTCTTCTGTCTCCGCTGAGATTATCTCGACGCCTATGCTCTTGCTCTCGCCGATTTCAGCCAGCTCTTCAAGCAAGTCCTTTCTCTCAACCTGAAGTGTGGCATTATTGCATTTCGCGCATAGAGCCGACGCCATGTTCTGTTCTAACTTGGCGGCCTCACGCATAGGCACAAGCCTATCGTCTGTGAATCCGCATACCTGGCACTTCGTGGTGACGTGAAACGTGTCAAGCCTCTCTGATAGAAGAAGGACACTGACAAGCCCGCCCTCCAATGCCTTGCGAACATCGCTCTCACCATAAGCAGCCAGGCCTGTGTCATGCCCAACCTCGTAGAGGAAACGTTGCACAAGCCTCTTCTCCTCGGAGTAGCGAACTCCACGGAGTATTTCAGGAGTCTTCTCCAGAACCTCATCAATTCCATTGTCGCCGACATAGGAGGTGTCAACTGTTGCCACGATCTTCCTCTTCAGCTCGTAGTTCAAGTGTTCGCCCTCCTCGAAAACATATTTCGAAGGACCCGGTCCGCCGACGATCACGCCCTTCAGGTCCGATATCTGCCCAAGGATCTCGTTTGCGTGTCCGCCGACTCTCTTGTAGTATTGGTTCACCTCGGCCTCCCTGAGCCTCTCGAACCTCCGTGCCGACTGGCCTCCAGCTCTATGCTTCCCAGGAATCCCTGAAGTCATCTCCTTGATCACGTTTACCTGCCTGCCCCTCAGAGTCGCTATCAGGGCGTCGTTCCCATCGATCAGGATGATTCCGAACGTCTCCTTCTCCCTGAGGATCTCAAGGAGAGGCTCTAGGTGGAACCGGTTATCGCATCGGTAAAGGTAGACCTGGATGGGCTCCGGCGGTTCTAAGACGTAGGTCTCCATCCTCTCAGTTCCAGGGCCATTCTGGGGAATCGCCCCCACGAAGATAACAAGTCCGTTCGGAGGAGGACGCTTGAAAAGCTTCAAACGCTGCATCGTCTTCTCGATTGCGTCGAGAACGTTCTTCCTCGTCGTCCTGGACTTTATGTTAGACGCGGTACCATACTCCTCGCGAAGTTGCCCCATGACCTCGTGAATCTGCCGATCAGGCGGAACATACAGAGTTATGAGTTCAGTCCCACGGCCCTCCTTCGACGCCAAGAGATCCAGCGTCCGCTTCAACTTGAACCGCGAAAGGGAATCCTGAAACTGAGCCTGCAAAGCAGACGCCTCACACGCCTACCACGAACTCAGTTATATAAGCAAATATGCTCGTCAATATCAACCGAGGAACCCGTCAGTGAAAGTCGTCGTCAAAATCGGAGGATTCCTATTCGGAGACAAACCTGACCAAGGCAGCATCAACTCATACGCACAGGTACTGAGGGACATTCACAGGCAGGGCCAAGAGGTTGTCGCAGTCACTGGCGGGGGAGAGACGGCCCGGAAGTACATCACCGCGGCCAGAGCACTAGGAGCAAACGAAGCACAATGTGACCAAATCGGCATCTACTCCGCACGACTGAACGCAAGGCTCCTCATATCGGCACTGCGAGAAGACGCCTTCCCAGAAGTTCCGGAGACTGTGGAGGAACTGGGCCGATATTTCCTAGCGGGAAAGATAGTTGTTATGGGCGGACTCCAGCCCGCCCACTCAACAGACGCTGTTGCGGCCGTAGCCGCAGAAACGATCGGCGCCGATGTATTCGTAAAGACGACCGATGCACCAGGCGTCTGCACGAAGGATCCGAAGAAGCATCCCGACGCTAAGAAGCTCGATGAGATAAGCGTCCAGAAGCTATTTGAAATAGTGTCTGAGAAACCTCTTGCCGCAGGGGCGTACGAGCTGATCGACCCAATTGCACTCAGAGTGATCGGCAGGTCGAGAATACTCACTTGGATCGTTCCTGGAGACGACCCGGCTAATATAAGAAGAGCGCTCAAAGGAGAACGTGTCGGTACAAAAGTAGTTCCCTAGCATGAAGATTCGTTAACGATACACATCATGTGCGAACTCAACAAGCATTTCTCTCAGAATAGGCAAACCGCTGGACTCAAACCGTGGTTTGTCGAAGCATTTGCTGGTCACCGGGAGCAGAGGAAGCAGCGGCTATAGTTTCTTCTTGTCATTCCTTCCCGGTGCGCTCAATGCTCTCGAGCGGTCCGGCATGCTTTCTTTTGGTGATTTCCCCTTGGGCTCGGTTGGAGTTGTCCGCATCCCTTTGAATATCCCTCTCCTTGCCGTCAACACAATAGCAGCAGCCGCTGCGGCCGCCACAACGATAAGGAACAGCGTAACGGTGTTGTAGTCGCTCGTCCATAGCGCAGTGACGAAGTGCGCGCCGTCCATGAGGATGGTCGCCTCCGCGGTATTTGCGGTTGAGTCGCCGGTCCAGCCGCTGAAGACGTATTTCCCACCCAATGAGCCGAGGGGCGGCTCCATTGGCACTTCATCCGGTACAGAGAACTCGGCGACGGAGTCCACATCGTACCAACCCTCTCCTGTCGGTGTTCCATACTTTGTTTCGACGATCAGGTAGCACTGAGCTCTCCAAGTGGCAATCAGGCTCTTAGGAGAGTCCATGACCAATGTGACAGTATTGGACGTGCCTGTCGATGATCCTTGCCAGCCAGAGAAGACCAACCGGGACTTCTTTTCAACCAAGCTGCTGGGGGACAACGCCGAGACCGATATGCTTGTCCCACTGTCCAACCACTGTGTTGACTTGTCAACTTGGCCGCCCTTCGGGTCAACGCTGAGTAGAAACTGAGTCTTCCAAGTTGCCGTCACCGCCTTGGGCGCGCTCATCGCAACCGTACCTGTCAAGGAGCTACCAGTGTAGTCACCAGCCCAAGAGTTGAAGACGTGTCGGATTCCTTCTCCTCCTCCTACTGGAGATGTCACAGAGAATGTTGCCACCTGATCCTTGTCATACCAGCCTCCACCAGAAACCTCGCCATGAGCAGAGTTCACTGTAAGCTTGTACTGTGTCACCCATACCGCCTCAACGATCTTCGGCGAATCCATATAGACAAAGTTCACAGCATTGTTTGCGCCATCTCTGAAGTATCCGCCGGTCCACCTGTCGAATCTGTACCTCATCAGTCCGCTCTCCTCGCTTGGAGTCGTAACTGCAACGTGAGCCCACATTCCTGCAGGGTACCACCCTGTCCCCTCAGGGCTACCCTTCTCTGATTTCACGTACAAGAAAAACAGCGGATCATACCTGAAAGTAAGAGTGACCGGCGTAGTTGAGTTAGCGTACGCCGTCTGAGACCTAACAGGGCAATAAAACGCCACGCCCCCATGGCCATAAGGCCCCCAAGAAGGCCCCGGATAACCGTAGTAAGGATATCCATAATACGGGTACCCGTCGGGGACATGTCCATCAACGGATATGGTCGGCCCATATGTTGTGTTGAAGGTTAGGGTTCCCTCGCCGTATATCATTCCCATTTGGTGGCCACTGGCATAGACCCTCGTTGCAACATTTGGGTAGAGCCCAACAATTCTCACTGTGACATTATACCAGTTGACTGCCTTACTCGGTTCGCATTCAAAAGCTATCGCCAAGCTCATGATGGCTAACACGAGCAGCAACGGCGCCGGCCTGAATCCTCTCAAATGCTTCACGTACATTAGCTCTCGCGCTACACGGTTCATTATCCCTACTTTTCACCTTTTCGCATGAATCATTCACACAGACTGTGAGACAAGCCCAGAGCCTCATAGAGTATGAGTCTAACAAGCTTAAGAGAGAAACCTCCCTACAGCAAATAGTCGGAAAGACTGACGACTTTGATGGTACTCAAGAATTCATGGTGGCTGTAACCTTCGATGGAGCATGTTGCTGAACGTGTGTCGAGGCTTCTGCGATACGCTAAGTATCGAGTCGTTTCGAGCAGAGAAGCCTCCCGAATCCACACGCGAACTAGCACAGAGATCTATCGTTTCAGGCACCGCTTGCACTCAAGCAGGGCAAGGATAGAACAATCATTTGAAAAGGAATTGACCACTCTACAGAGGCTCTTTCAGCAGATGACGTTTCTCAGTCTGACACTTTCCTTTCTCTCCGGGCTGATTCTAGGAGGTATCATCAGCTCGGTACCCGCGGTCTTCATCATACTCACTCTGCTGTTAGGGTTTCCAGTCGCCATTGCATACGGTAGCGTCAATGGCGTTTCACCAGCCCTATCGACAGCCGCTGCGATATCAGTGAACTGCTTCATGGCTTACGCTGCGCTCAGGCTAATTCGATTGGTGGAATCAAACCCCCGCATTGCGCCATACATAGGCCGAATTCGATCGAAGTACGCGAGCACATCACAGCGCCTTCTGTCCCAAGCTGGCCGATTGGGAGTTGGAGGCGCCTTAGCTGTCTTCGCTTTCCTGATAGGCTGGTGGGTTTCAGCCCTGGTGGCCTACATCTTGGATGTTGAACTTGGAACAGCCATGAAGGGGATATTCTTGGGAGCCCTCTTGGGAGGGGTTACATCTCTCGCGATATATCAGGGATTGATCATCGCTGTGCCCAATCCCGGGATCATATCGCTCATATTCTTCACGATCTTCGTGATCTCCGCGTACGTGACGAGAAGAGCGAGCCGTCGAAAAACCGCTGGAAAGACGTGACCCGGATTATTCTCTCATACCGTGCAGAACACTTGTCATTGACATCCAGCACATGCCAATCAATATTCTGACATTGCGCAGCATGAAACCAGAGGTTAGGCATGTAAGTCTTAAATGCGTGTGGGCTCACCTCTACTGGTTGATCCGTCTTGGCCAGGAAGATAGTTGACAGTGCTCTTCGGAGGCTCTTCTCAGGTCTGACCGAGGCGTTGAGCGAAGCCATCATGGATGCGGTGAGAGAGGTCACGCGCGGCTTCTTGAAGAGGCTGACGCTAGCTTTGCTAGGCACATTCTTGATATCATTTGGCGTCCTCTTCCTCGGCTTTGGACTGGTCAGATTTCTTTCTCTTTTCCTGCCAGAATGGCTCGCTTGGACCAACATAGGTCTGTTCGCACTGCTACTAGGAGCCTTGTTCCTGCTGGTATCGATGCCTAGGGAGAAGCACTAGCTGCAGAACAGTTCCGTTCATCTCTCCCGTCGTCGTATGACCCTGCATCGATTTATCTATCCGCCGATTTCTTGACTGGCGATCTGGTTTGCCACGGATCCAAACTAAGCGCTATAGGAAGAAGTATCTCTCCAAAGCGGCTTACAGTTGTAGAAGTTACTTCATCTATCTAGCCAAGAGCGTTGCTGAGCGATTCAAAGGCAAGGAGCTTGAACTCGTAGTGGAAGAGAATGCGATTGTCTTTCGAGTTGTTGGCGAAGCATCGGCCGCTAGAAGGGATATCGAAGCGCCATCCTTGCCCCAACGACTACGAGAAATAGAGTAAGTGCTCTCTGCAAGGATCAAGCTTTCAGTCTCCTCGCGTCAAACGTCACGATCCTTATCCCGAAAAACCCTGCCAGTGCCCAACACGCTGGTGGAGCGCGAAACCTTAATAAAACGTCTTAGTGCGGAAAACTCGCTTCAAGATGTTGGGTAAGACATAGAGCTAAGTGTTGGAAAAATGGTCGTTCAAGAGAAGAAGGGTGAGGAAGGGGTTCAGCTGGAGATCAAACCTCTGCCAGACCCTGGTCGAGTGAGTATCAGAAAGATTCTGGGTCCGGGACTACTTTTGGCAGCTCTAGGAGTCGGAATGGGAGAGACTTTCATGTGGCCAAGGCTTGTCATAGTGTTTGGACCTGACATTAGGTGGATAGCGACCGTCGGTCTCTTGATACAGATCTTTGTTACGATGGAAATCGCAAGATGGACCTACTATACTGGAGAGAGCATATTCCAAGCAGGATACCGGTTGCATCCGGCGGTGACCTGGTACTTCTACATTCTGGCAATAATGGTATATGTATGGCCGGGTCATGTCGTTACTGGTTCTTCGGCCCTAGCATTGTTCTTGGGGATGGATTGGATACCAATTGCTGTCCTTGGCATAATTGCGATTGCTGTCGTGCTGGTTATCAGTCCTTACCAAGTGTACAAGACCGTAAAGACCCTTCTTCTCGTCTCAATATCGCTAATGATAGCAGTATCACTTGCTGTCGCAGCATTTGTGGGGACCCCAACTATGTGGGGCGACGCTCTAAGCGGTGCTGTTGCCTTCGGATCGACCTCTCCAACAATGTACACGAAGACTTGGTTGCCCCTCATCATCGGCGCCATGGCCTTCATAGGACCCTCAGGGATGCAACAGATGTGGTATACGCTTTGGGCTAGAGAAGAAGGCGTCGGAATGTCTGCGTACATGCCCAAGGTCACTGGGCTGATATTCGGCAAGGAGCAGAAATGGCGAGATCGAGGTTTCGCCTTCAACTGCGATCTTGACGATGAGCGTGATAAGTGGGAACGATGGAGAAGACTCAACATTTTCGATGCTTGGATATGCTTAGGGGCAATAACGTTCATTACCACTTTGTTCTTCACAATTCTCAGTATGGCTGCGGCGGAGGCAAGTCCGGCTGCAATGTCTGCCATCAAGGCGGGAAAAACACTTGTCGCAATTGATGCCATAGCAACAGCTTTTGCTTCTGTGAGCCGAATCCTGTACCCCTTGTGGTTCATCGTCATGTTCTTGGTCGGATGGAAGATGAGCTTTGGCATCTTTGATGCGTTTGCCAGAGGTCAGGCAGACATGACTTTCCAGCTTCTCAAGGGTGCAAGGGAGCTGGGAATCCGCAAGTGGTATTACATCTGGGTTCTCATAGCCACTCTAGTGGGCATTGCCACGACGGTGATAGGATCTCCAAAGGGACCTGTGTTTATGCTCGATGTTCTTGCTTTTCTATCCCCTCTGATTATGGGCAGTTACTGTCTTCTGTTGCTCCACGTAAATCGAAAGATGATGCCTGCAAGGCTGAGAATGTCTTGGGCGTCAACAATAGTCCTGGCGAGCGGGGCAGTGTTCTATCTTGGTTCACTCTTCTACTGCTTGTTCGTCTTTGGGGCTATTCCATCTGGCTAGGATGGATCAACCCCCGGCACCCTGCTGAAGACAAGAAGGCGAATTTGGGGGGTTGATTTTTTCCAATTCTGAATTTGCCTCAAAGCGTAAGCCCAAGCCAGGCTCGCTGCGAGGGGATTGGGCTAGTCTGACTATCTGTGCTGACATCAAGAACAGAAAAGCTCTGACAGCACCTTCAAAACACTTAAGGAAACAAGCTGAAGTGTGCTCAGGCAAGGTGTGTGTTATTGGAGATTAGCAAGAGCATTTGCGTCGGTTGTACGCAGTGCATACCGTGGTGTCCTGTCGCAGCAATCAGTATGACTAAGGAGAAAAAGGCTACAATCGATCAAGAGAAATGTGTGGAGTGTTGGGTCTGCTACAAGATCTTCCAATGTCCTGTTAGTGCTATGCAACCAGCGGAACTCGTGTTTCCGAGGGATCTCATGTGGAACTTCGCAGTGCCAACAAAGGACTGGGTAACGACGAGAATGGCTGGTAGAGGGACTGAGGAGGTGAAGACCAACGAAGTCACTGGGAGGGTTCGGTGGGGGGAAGTGGGTCTCGCGCTGGACTTTGGCAGACCAGGCATCTCTACCTTGTTCGAGGACATTGAGAAGGTCTTCATGGCTCTAGCGGCGGTGGGGGTCCATTTTGAGAAAGAGAACCCACTCAACGCCCTGTTCGACGAGACCAAAGGGACACTCAAAGATGGTCGCCTGAGAACGGTTCGTGCGCTGCAGCCAATCATAGAATGCAAGTTCAACATAGATCAGCTAGAGATCGTTTTGAGGGCTTTGGAGGATGCAACTAAGAAGATAAACACCGTTGTTTCGGTAGGTCTAGCCAGCAGGGTCAGGGTAGATGGCACGATTCCGCTATTCGAAACGCTTGACAGGATGGGTATACAATACAAGCCGAACATGAAGATCAATCTTGGTCTAGGTAGGCCGCTATCCCCTGAGAGGGTACACGAGAAGGTGGATTGACGGAATGACTCATACATTGCATAGAACCGGAGACCTTAGTTCCCTCCAAAAGGACTACGTTGTACTCGTAATGTCTTGCCGAGGATTCAACGATGCTGGCGCGACACCGAGACTCGTGGAAGCGCTTCGAATCTTGGCCCAGTTCGATCCCGTCAATTTGGGTGACATGAAGACAGGCAGCATATGGGCTAGAGACTACAACCTCAAAAGAATCGTGGAGAGCGCTACGGACACGAGCGTCTTTCACGGGGTCTACAGAGATGTTGAGAGTGCAAAGAAGGTTGTCAAGGCCTTGAAGGAAGCTAATCTTGGAATGTCCGTGGTAGTGAGTGGGCTATACGACGAAGTTTCGGCCATGTCCCACGACATAGGAGTGAAACCCCACACCGTATTTGCGTCAATTGGAGTGTGGGGCAAGACGAAGCTGCTGCCCGAAAGAGGCGAAGTGCTCGACATCATAACAATGTGCGGGCACGGGATGGTATCGAGATACCTCGTTACAAAGCTAGCTAAGGACGTACAGACCAAGAAGATCTCTAGCGATGAAGCTGCAAGGACTATGGCTAAGTGCTGCACCTGTGGGATCTTCAATGTCGAGAGATGCAAGGAACTCATCGAGAGTCTGACAAGAAAGCAGTAGAAGATCATACTCCTTTGCAGCTTGCCATTGGGCCGAGCAGTAATCATAGGGCCACACAGATAGCTTTTGCATGAGCCATACAAGCCTTGCCAATTGTTGAGTATGCTACCGATTTTGGCTTTTCTTCGGAACTCATATGCTAGACAAGCACTTTCCTGACCACTGCAGCCGAAAACAAGAAGAGAGGAGTGGCCGGCCGAAGCAATGATCAAATATGGCTATGGCATATCCATGCGCTCCGGAATAGTTCCATTGATTGATTCGACACTGATACAACAGATACTGCCTCAGCCCTGCTAGGTGAAATGGTTGCATATCGCCAACACAACAGGCATATTGCTCGTTCTGGCTTCCATGCTGCTCTCGTCATATCTACTTCATTTTCTGTTAGACCGCCTGCGTATGCCCAGCCTGCTTGCACCGTTGCTGGTTGGACTAGCATTCCAACTGCTTCCTTACCAAGAAGCGGTCAGTGCCGCCTTTGCTAGTGACATCTTCAGTGAACTTGGCCAGCTGGGCGTGATGTTTCTTCTATTCATCGTTGGCTTGCAGGTTGAGACGGCGGAGTTGAGGAGACTGTCAGGTCACATCGCAGCCCTGACGATTCTCAACCTAGGACTTTCCTCGATCATGGGCTTCTTGGTGCTGATCAAGTTTGGTTATCCTGCTGTGATATCAGCACTAGTAGCCACGGCGCTCGCAACTGTGGCCGAGACCACGATCGCGCCTATCTTGGATGAGTTAGGCGTCATCAAGACGAGAATGGCTAGCCTCATCCTCGGGCCGGGCATAATTGATGACGTGGCTGAGGTGTCGATCGCTTCACTCGCCTCGATCATAGTCGGGAAGGGAGCGACTACACATCCTGCAACCTTAGCTACCGGTCTGATCATTCTACTTGCTTTAGCGCTTGTCTTTCACAAGGCGCTCATACCATTTCTCTGCAAGTATAGCGAGCATAGAAGCGTTCAGCTGTTCCTACTGATGAGTGGGACGGTTTCGCTATTCACGGCACTCTCTTTGGCATTCGACTTGGGGATTCTCCTAGGAGCGATTGTCGCCGGGATCGTCTTCCAGCGATTCCTGAAAGAGAGTCAAAACATCAAGAACGGTTTGGCTATCCTACGCCCTGTAGCCTACGGGCTTCTTGGACCTGTATTCTTCTTTGGAGTCGGATACAGCGTGAGCTTTCAGAGTCTCGCATCGACACTTCTGCTAACGGGGCTGTTGCTGCTGGCGAACTTCGCGGGCAAGTTCCTCTCTGTCTTTGCTGTAGGAAGAATGACGCATCTGAACTGGCGAGAAGTCATTGTGATCGGGCTGGGCCTAAGCACCAAGTTCTCGATGGGGATAATTCCGATTCAGATCTTCTACTCTGCAAAGCTCATTGATCAGAATGTGTTCTCATCGTTCGTCGCCGTGTCCGCCATAACCACTATGATCATACCGTTCACCTTAGCCGGGATTGTGGGCAAATGGAGACAGGCGTTCCTCTAGCTGAGAACTGGTCAAGACATCCTGCCACTCACGCACAATCCTTAGCGAGTAATACCCCAGCGCGATCTCGATTCAGTCTCAAAATAGCTTGACCCATGACGCCCTCATTATTGATTTTCCATCTGGTAGGCTTATCGTCACTTTTATTCTTCATTGAACATGGGGCGTGAGTCGGCTCCTGATATGGAGCTCTGAGGAACGATTTCTGGCCAGCTGTCTTGGAACTGGTCACAAGAACGACTATCAGCTGAAGAGCCCCAAAAGAAGTGGACGGTCTTCTAGCGAAGCTTTCTTCTCACGAAGAGCTTAGACAGATCTCGATAGGTCCGCAAGGCCTCTTCTTCGCTGGCCACTTCCTTGATCAGCATTCTTCCGTTTCTAAAGAGGCTGACCTCATGGCTGCCGTGTCTGAACACTATCACAATAGAAGATCTCGCAAGAACATCACACCTTCTCCGCACTCTCTGTAAGGTCTTTTCAAGGTCCAGATTGGTGGGTTCGGGTGGGTTCACATTCATTGTCTCTCGGCCACAGAGCCAAGCTAAGCGTTCCATGCGCTCTGGCTTCAGACGAGCTTTGTCCGCGCAAACAGTGCAGTCTTCCCTCCTGAATATCTCGATCTTGTCAAACTCCATTCTTCTAAAGTCGCAGACCAGAAGCTTTCCTTTCAACGTTTCATCCATGCCTGCAAGGAGTTTTGTTGTCTCCATCGCCTGAATCGCTCCAACTATCGCGGCGGTAGCTCCCAGAACTCCCCTCGTATCGCAGCCAGGCAGGTTTGCGTCGTCGATGTTAGGTAAGATGCATTCCAAGCATGGGGTTTCAGGAGGATGAAACACTGAGATATTGCCCTCCATCGCGATGGCTCCTCCGAACACGTAAGGTATGTGGAGCCGCGAGCAGACGGAGTTCACAATATATCTCGTCTTCATGTTGTCAAGGCCGTCGACGACTACGTCTGCTTTCTTCATGATCTCTTCAACATTTTCCTCTCTGAGATTGTCGGGAACTGCCAGAGCCTTCACGTCAGGATTGGCCTCCATCACTCTTTTGGCTGCAAGCTCTGCCTTCGGCAGCCTAAGGTCCCGAGCCGTGAATAGGATCTGCCTGTGCAGATTATGAAGCTCGACCGTGTCCTGGTCAACCAAGACGAGGTTTCGAACGCCTGCCAATGCCAGATATAGCGCCGACACTGTGCCTATGCCACCAACGCCGACCACCGTGACCTTCGCCTTCCTCAATCGGTCTTGGCCTTGCTTTCCCAGTCCCTTCAACACTGTTTGTCGGCTGTAATACTGAGCCGGGTCGAAGCGGACCCTAGGCATCCTTTCTAACCTCAGCTACTAGTCTTAGACTCTTGCGTTAAAGCCATTGCCATTATGACAGGCGACTTGTCAATATGTGGTGCTGCCAGAAGACAGATCTATAGAACTCGAAATGAGAACGAGACGCATCAGCTTTACTGCTCTGTCTTGAGATCTTCGTGCACTTGGGAGCAACAAAGGCCTGAGTAACTGCACTCAAGCCCCAACCTCTTCGAGAGCTCTATCGCTTTTGGATCCGGATAGGCGATTGCGTTTACGCCGGCCTTCACAGCGAGGCAGTCAGTCTCCTGACGCAGCCTTCCTTTGGGTCTGACACAACCTAGGGCTAGAGGAACATGTGGCATCAATCTCCTTGCCTCAACGATCACCGATGCGATGTCTGATGGAGAGGCTGGAGGGCAGTGTTGCATAGCTGTTCCGGGGAATGGGGTGAACCCGATAATTATGACGGCGGAAGGCTTGTGACGCGAGATCATTCCGAGCGCTTCGAACTCTCCCTTCAGTTTCCCATAGTGGAGCCCCACCAAAACATGAGGAACAAACGGTAGTCCCGCCTTCTCCAGAGCACTCAGCGAAGCATCATAGTCTTCTACGCTTCGCCTCAAGCCGTAGATCTCCCTGACAGTCTCGTTGGAGCCCATTACGTCGATAAGTGCGGCGTCGATTCCTGCCCTTGCCAGCTTCTCGGCAACGTCTCCATCTACAATGCCTGTGTGGACTACCACTTTCAGCCCTAACTCTTTCTTTGCCTCAGAAATGGCATCGAGGAATGGCTCAATCGACACTGTTCCGTCAAGTCCACATCCTCCGCTGATAATGCAGCCCTCGGCGTTTCTATGGCGTAACCTTTGAAGAACTTTGGCGAGACCACTGGGTGATTTAGCTGGAATCATTGTTTCCAGAAGCTTCCCGCCGCAGTGTTTGCACCGCAACGCACAGTTGTGTCCAGTAATGGAGATAGAGGGGAAGGGTGGGAAGTCGGTATCAAGATGGCGGTTCTTGTATGGCATGAAGCTCGGGATGTAGAATCTGATTCTCCTACCGAAGTTCCTTGAGCTGTTTTCTCTTGCGGTCTCTAGCGCGGTATTGGGTCTGTCACCAGAACGAAATCTGTGAGAATCTTGAGTCGTCGCTCCTCTCCTCAAGTCTCCGGCCCGAATCAGCTCGCTTTCCCTCAGCGAAAGCGCCTACACGTACGTCGCGATTGTCTGCGGGTACTTCCTCATCAACAGTCTCTCAAGTTCTCTTCTCAGCATTCTGTCGAATTCGGCTTGTCTCTCAGATATGAGTTCGATGCCTTTCGCTGAATGGATTATGGGTCCCTGAAGGATCCCAGGTGATGTTATCTCGCTCGAGGCGACGGGATCGGTTCTCAGAACTCTGGCAAGCAACTTTGACGGACTCTCACCTGACCTCAGCGCCAATGCGACCCTCATCATCTGCTCCTCCGATAGTGGCCTCAATCCAAATGTGTATGGAGAGATCCTTTCGATAGTCTCGAAGTTTGCGACTTTGTCTCTAATTCCGAAACCCACAGAGTGGAATGGGTTGATCTGTTCCTCCTTCATGAGCCATATGTCCGAGCCATGAGAAACGATTAGATCGTAATGTCCTCTTCCATCTCTTCCGACGAAGAGCCGCCACCCGGCCGGATTTGAATCATATCTCTTTAGGATCTCCTTCTTGACTTCGTCGGATGTCTCCACTCCTATCACCTGCCGGGATTACGAACATTCAGTTGATCGTGAATATTAGCGTTTACGGGTGGCAGCATCGGTCTTATCGGTGAGATTCATGAGAGAAACGTTCGTTGCAGAAACAGAGTAACCAGCATGAATCCCAGGCCAGAGATCAGTGAGAGTGGAAGACCCGGAAAGATGCTTCTCCTCTCCAACATCTTGAAACCGAGAAAGGTCCCGATCACGATGCCGATCGAGGTTGCCACGTACGGTATCAGACCGAACGAGAGCATTGTGTGGCTTGCAAGCATGGAGTAGAAGACAAGGTCGCCCAATCCGACTGTGAGGTCTCCGAATGTGAAGGTTGCGCCTGAGAGGCTTTGAAGATCTGTCTTCTCAGCAATCTTTCCAATAGGCCCCTTAAAGACCGCCAATATGTCATAGACGGACAGACCTACGAGTAGGACGATCACTGTCAGTGTCGGTATCGACGCTCCTAGAAACGTACCCAACATTGCGCCTAGCGTAGTGATCGAGACCAATTGTGCAGTGCCTTTCATTCTGTTGATCGCATATGCCAAGATAATCGTTAGAGTCGAAGCGAGGACAATCGTGGCGCCGTCCACAAGTTCCTCTGGCATCCTTAGAATCGCGAACAAAGCACCGGAATACCAGCTCAATAGAATGAGGAGGACTATGACGATTGCCGTCCTGAGGATGGCTCTGAAGATCCTCTCTAAACCATACTTCACGAGCACATACATGACGCTCGCGATCACTGCCATGATCACGATGAATAGAGTCATGTTCATGGTTGCGCCCGAGGGTGTTTCCGGGAACGCCGTTATGACCTCGATCTCGATTTTGGATTCTACAATTCCAACGGTGAGGATACCGGCAGCGATTAGCGTCCATATTTCAGGAAGCAGGTGCGCAGCCTTCGCTCTGAACTTATCTTCCAGCCAGCATCCCAACCTTAGTCGAACATTTCCTGCAGAACCGTTCTTTTTTCAGGTCTGTGTCCACTATGCTATTCGAGAAGTACATGACGCAGAACGGCTCTGTGCAATGTTTCAGGCCAAATGTGTGACCGAGCTCATGAACAGCCTCCTTCAACATTCTCAGTTGAAGAATGTCCTTGCTGTTTCCTGAACGCTGCGGAGGCTCCAGCCTTCGAGTAGAGATAACTGCAACTCTATCAAATGCTTGGCCAAAGACGAAGTTTAGGCCAGGCGCGAATAGGTCCTCGTCTGTTACTCCCAAAATCCTCGACTGGCCATCCTCCGGAAGCATTCTGAGCAAGTTCCGAAGGAGTTGTGCCGCCAGGAACTGATTTCTTGACGCCATGAAGGAGTTCTCAGGGATGCTGACTGGATCCGCAACTTTTACCTCCATATCTGTCAGGATCTGCCTCAATCCTTCCCGCAGGATGTCGAGTCGCATCAGGTCCGTGTTTCCGAAAGGGGCGATTAGTATGTCTACTGGCGCGTCAGATCTCGACGGTTTGCCCAGTCTTGGGAGCTTCAGCATAGAGCCCAGCCTCCTTCGAAGCCCACGACGCTAGTCTGCTGCAGTTTCCCTCGGCTCCGTGAACCATAAAGACCTTCGTCTTTCCCCCTATCTTAAGCAGAGTCTCTCTCAACCCCTCTCTGCCACAGTGCGAGGAAAAATCGAACTTCTCGACTGAAGCGGCTACCTTTCTAATCTTTCCATGGAGTAGGAACTGTCCCTTCTCTTGGAGAAGTCTTCCAGGCGTACCCGGAATCTGATAACTGACGAGAAAGATCGCGTTTCTCTCGCTCATCGCTACAGATTCCATGTAGAAGACTGCTGCTCCTCCCTTGAGCATTCCTGCCGGGGAGACTATTACGGATGGTGTCTTCGCCGCCTTTCTCCTGTCGTGCCACTTGTCTATCCATTCGGCTCTGCGTATGGCTCTGGAGAAAAGACCAGGATCTCTAAGCGAATTGGGATGATCGGCGAGAATCCGGTTTGCCTTCAAAGCCATTCCATCCACAAAAACAGGATGATCGAAATGATAGGCTTCAAGAACGCAGAGTATCTCCTGTGATCTTCCGACGCCGAACGCTGGGACAAGAACTGTTCCGCGGTCCTCAACTACCTCTGATGCCCTTTGGATGAATTCCTCCTCCATCTTCCTTCGGTCAGGGTGACTCTCCTCAGCGTAGGTTGACTCAATGATGACCGCGTCCAGCTCTCCATAGTTCTGCTGGGCGCCCTCAAGGAGCTGAGTCTTAGAGGTGTTGAAGTCTCCAGTGTAAAGGAGTCTCTTGCCTCCGCTATCTATGAGTATCTGACTGCTTCCAGGTATATGTCCGGCGTTGAGAAGAGAGACCTTTGCATCTCCGACCATTACGTCCTTCCCGTAAGGGATGTCGATGCAATGTCCCATCATTGACTGTAAGTCGAGATACTCAAAGGGCAGGTAATATCCAGTTAGATGGATGAAATCCTTTATGAGTAGCTCAGTCTGCTGAAATGTCGGCTCAACGCCGTAGGTCGGTATCTTCCCTCTGATGTAGAAAATCGGAGTAGATCCTGTATGGTCCAGATGGGCGTGAGTGAGGAAGACTGTGTCTATCTCTCTTGGAGAAACGTGAACCGGAAAGCCAACTTCATGATCCATCATCACTCCGTAGTCTAGAAGGATGCCCCTCTCCCTACATCGAACATGGACGGCTGACCTTCCTACTTCCTCACAGCCGCCTAGGAATCTGATCTTCAATATATTGCACCAATCAATTGCAGCCCCGAATTCTCAGCGTGTCGCTCATAGCGACGCAGAGTTTCATAAACTCTTGCTCAGAGAAATGGTCCGCTTTGTTCGCAGGCTCATGCAAATGCATTCTAAAAAAGATTGCGGGAGAGGTTTTTATCAAGCGGCGTGCCAGTCAGCTCCGTGGCTCTACATGCCTGTGCGTTTCGAAGCGCCGAGAGGCAAATTCAAGGACTGCACTTTGCTCGCAGGGTTCCACGGCATAGGCGAAACCGGATACATAGCGGTCTCATACATAGTTCACGCTCTCAAGGCAAGACGTGTAGGATTCATACGAACAGCGAACCTTCCCGCATTCGTGACTACTACGCGGAACGGCCTGCTCACTCCTTTCGAAATCTACCGGAGAGGAAACCTAGTCATGGTTAAGCTGGAGTTTCCACCTCACAGGAACGAAGAGGCTGAGATGGCCCGAACAATGGCCTCTTGGGCCGTCGAAGAGAAGCTCAAGGAAGCGCTGCTTGTCGGAGGCTTGGATGTCGGATTCAAGAACGGCAGGCATGAATCAAGGATTGTTCCCACAAGAGCCTGTATGTGCAAGGCCAAGGAGTTCGCCATACCCTTGTTGGAGCAAGGACTGTACGTCTATGGTCCACTAGCGATCATGCTAAGTGAATTCGAAGCCAGCAACTTCCCTGCAATAGCAATACTTCCCTATGCAGAGTCGTCTCGGTCGGATCCAAGAGCTGCATCCATTGCTGTTCGGGCCGTTGCGAAGGCCTGCAAACTCAAGATAGACGTTTCAGACCTCGAAAACTACGCGAAGGTCATAGAGGCAGACCTGGATCAAAGAACGAAAATCGCCAAGAAATCGGTTCAGGGAATGTATGTATAGGCTACAACATTTGTGTTGCATTTTTATCGGGCCGCAGTATTCTCCGAAACGATCCAACCACTAGCCCATCTGCCGGGCATCCTGATGGGCGACGAGTTCGAAACGACTCTAGAAGCACCCTTGCAGGCCGATCTTACCTATGGCGCCTTATTGTCTTGAGAAGAGCTTTCACAGCCTCACTACTCCAAGGCGCATCTCCTTTGTATGATATCCTGAGTCTTCTCCCAGTCCTAGCTGAGAGCCTCTCCAAAGCGGGTACCAGACGCCTGCTCAGCGAATCGTTGGCGGCGTGTAGAATCACCGTCTCATAGTTTGAGGATGCGATGTATTCCCGAATGATACCTACGGCGGTTCGCTCAGTTTCCTGATCCGCAGAAGTCGGAGACTCCGTCTGAGACAAAGGATAGACATCATCAATCTCCAGCGGGACTACCCCATAAGGGAAACAATACAGGCAGACATGTACCCTCCCGTCACGAAGAATTGAATGTACGCTCGCTATCTGGAGGCTCCTGTGGTATGGTCTCGTGTGGACATGCGGCAGTAGAAGCAGAGTCCGTCCGCCTCTTGAAGGAAGGTAGTTGTCTGTCAATCTCGCCTTGTGACGCACAACCTCGGGCCGGTTTGCTCCGTGGGATCCCAGATACAGCAGACCTTTCCTCTTTGTCGACGGGCTGTGCTTCTCGAGGAATCTACTGTACTTCCCCAGTTTTCCAAAGGCCTGGAGAAGCGAAGGGTGAGATCTCGCCCGAACCTCTATCAGCTCCCACAGTCTTCCCTCGGTGATAGCCTGTCTTATCCGTCTGATCTCCTCAAGGCAGATGAAGAGGTTATGTTCGGCCACTCTTGTCTCCATACTGGACCTGTCGAGTCTCCTTAGCTCCACAGGCGTGTATTTCTGGCATATTGGGCAGGAGCACGGGAAGTACTCGATCTCTTTCAGCCTGAGCGTCCCGTTCTCCGTCAGATATCTGCCCTGCTTAGCGAATATTGCGTAAGATGCTGAGTCGAAAAGGTCGCAGCCGAGGGCTACGGCCATCGGGAGCATGAATGGGTGGCCGGCGCCGAACAGGTGTAGAGGCTTTGATAAGGGAACGTTCATCTTGGCTGTCATGATCATGTCAACAAGCCTGTCGAACATGTAGCGCTCCATTATCGGAGTGGGACTGCCCAAGGAGTAGATGGCGAAGGGGCGCTG